>ENA-OBIO01000993-OBIO01000993.1-metagenomes-genome-assembly--contig:-NODE-993-length-12502-cov-4.82807_pt1 | contig 12502 bp, 7 predicted proteins | sample MGYA00153383_OBIO01 | MGnify analysis MGYA00153383 | reverse complement strand
CTGCAACATCAGGACATTTATCATCTGCATCCAAAACACCATCACCATCACGATCTAAAACAATTGGTGGGGGTGGCGGAGCCATTACAACAGCCTTTGGCTTGGAAAAATTTTGAGCTACACCTAAAGAATAAAATAAATTATCCTTTAAAATATCTTTTGTAAGTGAAAAACGGTATTGTGCTTGAATGAAAACATAACTTACACTTCTAAGATTTAATTGAACCCCTAAACCTGTAGGAAGATATGCACCAAATTTTTTACTATAATAGCCTCCACCAACTCCTGCTGTTAAAAATGGAGCTATTAAAGAATTATCACCATAAGGTCTAAAATTTAGAGTAGGTTCCAATTCTATTCCTACATTTTGTTTATCGTTACTTATTGAATTTCTGTCCTCAGCCTGATAATCATGAAAAACTAATCCAGCTCTTGTAGAAAAATCAATTGTTTTAGTTAACCCTTTCCAATAAGACAAAGACAATCCAAAATCCATATCTTGAATTTTGGTAAAGGTTCTTGGTCCACCTAAATTCTTAAATGTTTCGGGGGTCTTAATATCCAATGTATTAAAATGGATTCCAATCAAACTCCCTTTTATCGGAGAAGAATATTTGCTACTCATCATCTGTGCAGAAGCACATGCAACTACAACAAGAAATGAAAATAATAGCGCAAGTTTTTGTTTCATAAATACTAATTTTAAATTAAATAAGTGATCTCATTAAAATATATTCCCGCTTCTACTGACAGGAACATTGCAAACAAAAGTAACTTCTATATCGCTACTAATCAAGAATTTTTAACAATTAAATAATTTCATAGTACAATAAATATTCATAATTAGTTAAAAGATCTGGATAACCCATAAAATGCTGCTTTGTAAAATGTATTTTTTTATTTAAGAAAAATTTATCTGCTATATTTGAAATCCAAAATAAAAGTTGAGGTCTGGTAGCTCAGCTGGATAGAGCATCAGCCTTCTAAGCTGAGGGTCATTGGTTCGAATCCAATCCAGATCACAAATGGACAAACCGAAATCTATTTCGGCTTGTTCATTTTTTTATTTAAAATCTTCTATAATATTTATACGCCCAAAAGAAGATTGTTTAAAGACTATATTTACATAAAACCTATTGAATGGCATGAATATATTGCTGGTTGAAGATGAACAAAAAGTAGCTGATTTTATTCGCAAAGGATTAACGGAATTGCGGTATAAAGTAGATGTAGTTTATGACGGGCATTTTGGCGAAAAAATGGCTTTAGAAAATGAATATGATTTAGTTATTTTAGATATAATCATCCCTGGGATTAATGGAATTGAATTATGTAAAAGAGTGAGAAAATATAAGCCTGAGTTACCTATTCTTATGTTAACGGCATTAGGAACTACAAAGGATAAAGTATCTGGGTTAGAATCCGGAGCAGATGACTATATGCAAAAGCCTTTTCATTTTGATGAATTGATAGCCAGAATTAAAGCACTTACAAGAAGAGCACTACAAGTATCTCCCGGGGCAATATTTAAAGTAGCAGACCTGATAGTAGACAGTTATAAAAGAAGCATAAAAAGAGCAGGCAAAGAAATTCAATTAACCGCTAAAGAGTTTTCATTGCTGGAGTTATTGATTGTAAATAAAAACAGGGTTTTGTCAAGAACTTTTATTGCTGAAAATGTTTGGGGGCTGAATTACGATAGAGGTACTAATTTTATAGATGTATATATTAATTATCTCCGTGCAAAAATTGATAAAGGGTTTAACCCAATACTTATACATACAGTAATTGGAATGGGATACGTATTAAAAACAGAAGATTAAATGTTTCTTAATCACAGTATTTAGAAAGCAATTTCTTTAATGGTAGTAAGCATTAAAAAAAGAATTTAATTTATGACGATCAGGGACAGGCTTTCTATACAATTTACCTTGATATCTACTTTGCTTTTGCTGGTTGTATTGTCTGGTATTTACTTACTTACAGCGCAATACCAAAAAAATACTTTTCATGATAGGCTTATAGACAGGGCTACTACTACTGCGCAATTATTTCTTGCTCAGGATAATTTATCTGAAGAAAAATTTAATGAGGTTCAAAAAAAATATCCTCAATCTTTACCCGATGAAATAGTACATATTTACAACGACAATGATGTACCTGTTTTTATAAATGCAAAAGCCAATCAATGGCCAAAAGAAGTTATTGACAAAGTAAGGCAGAATAAATCTTTCTACTACGCCGAAGGAAATATACAAACGGTTGGTATTTATTATGTAGATAATTCAGGAAACTTTACAGTGATATTATCAGCAATTGATTCTTATGGATTGCAACAGATGCAACAACTTTTTTGGTTAATGGTTATAGCCTTTTTTATCTCTTTTTTTATAATGCTGTTTACAGGAAGGTTATTTTCTAAAATTGCTTTACACCCGATTATCAAAGTTATTAATGAGGTAAAATTTATTCGTGCCACAAGTTTACATAAACGCCTACAAATAAAACCCAGTAAAGATGAAATTAATGAGCTTGCTGTAACATTTAATAATTTACTAGAACATCTTGAACAGTCATTTGAATCTCAAAGTTCTTTTGTATCTCATGCTTCTCATGAATTAAGAACTCCGTTTACTTCAATCATTGGTGATATAGAAGTAACACTTGCTCAAAATAGAAATAGCATAGAATATAAGCAAACACTTCAACGAGTGTTAATTGAAGCTGAGAAATTGAATGATTTACTTAACGATTTGTTTCAGTTGACCCAATCAAATATTGATATTACTGCCTTTGAAGATGTACGCCTCGATGAAATTCTATGGCAGGTAAAAGATGAATGGATGAATAGAATTGCAGGAAGTAATATTGAATTGCATTATGATTTACCCACAGATACAAAAAAATATACCATTAGCGGTAATCATCAATTGCTATATGTTGCAATAGGAAACATAATAAAAAATGCACTCAAATTTTCAGATGGTAAAACAATTACCTGCAAACTTTATTTTGGAAACAATGTGCCCATAATTAGCATTACAGATTCGGGCATTGGTATAAGTGAAGCCAATCTTAAAAAAATTTTTCAGCCATTTTACAGAGCTGAAAACAGTTTTAGGTATGCCGGTTTTGGTATAGGGCTTTCGCTAACCGATAAGATATTAAGATTGCACAATGCACGCATTTCTGTTAGCTCCATTTTAGGAGAAGGAACAACATTTTTAATTTATTTTCTCCCAATAGCCTAAGGGAATTTTCATAAATAAATTTTAAATACCCCTCCCTAAACAAGACATTAGAAAACTCTAATCTGCTTTTAATCTCTTTTTAATTTGTTCCTAATCTTACACTAATGTCTCCCTTTTAATTTTGCGCTTCAATTAAGATAAGATTGGAAGTATCCAATCACCCTAAACTTGAGTTTTTGTTAAATATGGATGATCCATTTATTTATAAAAACGCGCAATTAAAAATCAGACCTTATGAAAATGCTATTTCGTTGTTGTGTTGTTAGCGTACTGTTTTTATTTATCGGGTATAGCAGCATTGCTCAAAATTTTAATACTGATACACTGCAATTGACTTTACCGCAGGTAGAAAAAATATTTTTAGAAAAAAACCTTCCGGTGTTGGCGCAAAAATATAATGTGCAAGCTGCCAAAGCTTTAATTATTCAAGCTAAACTATGGCCAAATCCCAACATAAATATTTCCAACGGAATTTATAATACTCAGAACAAAAGATATTTTCAGATAGCAGATAGAGATACAACTTTTGGAGAACAAGCGATTCAGTTTACACAATTAATTATTTTAGCCGGAAAAATAAAAAAGCAGGTTAAAATAGCTGAAACAAGTTATCACTTGGCCGAATATGGGCTTTATGATTTATTGAGAGTCCTTAAATTAGCCTTGCGTACCACTTTCTTTAATCTTTATTACCTGCGACAAACTGGAAAAGTTTATGACAAAGAGATCGGTGCTTTAAAAGTAATAGTAGCAGCATTTGAAGAGCAGGTAGACAATGGTTATGTAACACAAACAGATTTGGTTAGAGTGCAAGCTCAACTATATTCTTTACAAAACGAATACCAGGTACTAGTAGATAATGTTAATGATCAACAAAGCCAGATTCGTTTGTTGATAAAGGCTACCCCAACAATTTATATTGTTCCCATGTTAGATACAATAGCTATGCAAAATGCCAACCCAATGGCTTTTACAATGGCATCGTTATTAGATTCTGCTTACGCTAATAGAACAGACCTTATGATTGCAAAAGGTAACCTGCTCTTAAGTCAGCAAAATTATTCGCTTCAAAAAGCATTGGCAGTACCTGATTTATCCGTTGGTATCAGTTACGATAAACATGGTAGTTATACTCCCTTTTTTACTTCAGCAGGTGTAGGTTTAAATATTCCAATTTTTAATCGCAATCAAGGAAATATAAAATCAAGTCGAATTGTTATTGATATAAATAAGGTCCAATTGCAATTCACACAAGATGTTATGGTGGAACAGGTAAGCAGAGGCTTACAAAAAGCCATTGATGCTGATAAATTATACAAGCAGATTAATCCAGCATTTGCAAATCATTTTGACGTACTGGCGGAATCAATGATGCAGAGCTATAAACAACGATTTATTCGCTTGGTTGACTTTCTCTCCTTCTATGATTCATATAAACAAAATATTGTACAGTTAAACACAATACTTTCTAACAAGGTAAATACTTTGGAAAATATTAATTTTTTCACAGGCTCAAACTTATTTAATTAATCGCTCACAAAAGATCATGTTATGTATAAACAAAAAATAATCAATTCAAAATTGCTTCTGTTCAGCTTCCTCTTAGTATCCATTATACTAATCATTCTGTCTTGTAATACAAAGCAAGATCAAATATCTATGGAGAAACAACCCTATATTATTCCAGATTCACTTTTAAAAACGCTTACCATTGATTCTGTACAACGTGGCGAATTGGTAAACTCAATTACACTAACCGGGCAGGTAGATTTTAACCAGGATAAGCAAGTCAATATATATTCTTTGGTAAGCGGAAATGTACAAGATGTAAAAGTACAATTAGGAGATTATGTAAAACAAGGCGAAACCTTAGCAATGGTAAAAAGTGGTGAAATGGCAGGCTACGGCAATAACCTGATTATTGCGCAAACAAATATTACCGCTACTAAAAAACAGCTTGATGCCAACAAGGCTTTATATAAAAGTGGTATTGCTTCCATCCTTGATGTTACAAGTGCTCAAACTAATTATGATCAGGCATTGGCTCAACTGGATATGATTAAGAAAGTGCTTAAAATTAATGGCAATAATGCAGATGGAAATTACATAATTAAAGCACCGATCAGTGGTTTTATTGTTCAAAAATTTGCCAACAATAACATGACTATAAGAACAGACAACAGCAATCCATTATTTACTGTCTCAGACCTGAATAATGTATGGGTATGGGCAAACGTATATGAGTCAAATTTAAATAAAGTTCATTTAGGAGATAGCGTTGCTGTTACCACCTTATCTTACCCTGATCAGATTTTTAGCGGTAAAATCGATAAAATATTACATGTACTTGATCCCACTAGCAAAGTAACAAAAGTGCGTGTTGTAATAAGTAATAAGGATTATGCATTACGCCCACAAATGTTTGCCAGTGTAACCGTGATCAACACTCGGCATGAACAGGCAATCTATGTTCCATTAAACTCGCTGGTATTTGATCATAGTCAATATTATGTGCTTGTTTGCCACGGACACAACAATGCGAGTATTACACCAGTTGAAAAAATAAGTGCTTTTGGAAGTAAAATATATTTAAAGGATGGTGGGGTACAGGCCGGTGATAAACTGATTGCCTCAAAAACTTTAGAAATTTACGATCAGTTAAATAATTAGGTTTTTATATTCAAATTTATAATATGAGCAGGTTTCTTAGGATGATTACTGGATTTTCTCTAAAGAATAAATATTTTATTTTATTTTCTGCAGTACTACTTATTTTAGGAGGTATTCTCACGTTTAGGCAAATGCCCATTGAGGCTTTTCCAGATGTTACCAATACCGAAATAGACATTATTACCCAATGGCAGGGCCGTAGTGCGGAAGAAGTAGAAAAGTTTATTACTATTCCTATTGAAATAGCCATGAATCCTGTGCAAAAAAAAATTCACCTGCGCTCCAGCAGTATTTTCGGATTATCGTTTATTAAAATCCTTTTTGATGATGATGTAAAAGATCCGCAAGCTAGGCAACAGGTAATGAATCTTCTCCCAAATGCAACATTGCCTCCGGCGGTAGTACCTGCAGTGCAGCCACCGATTGGACCCACCGGTGAACTTTTTAGATATACACTTAAAAGTACTTTGAGGGATGTGCGGGAATTAAAAACCCTGCAGGACTGGGTTATTGATCGACAGTTACGAAGCGTTCCCGGAGTGGCTGATATTAATAGTTTTGGGGGTAAAACAAAAACTTATGAAATTAAAGTTGACCCGGGTAAACTAACCAATCTTGGATTAACCCCACTTGATATATTTACAGCAGTTCAAGCTACTAATATTAATGTTGGTGGCGATATGATATTTCAAAACAACCAATCCTTTGTTGTTAGGGGTATTGGTTTATTAAATGATATTGAAGAAATAAAAAATATTATAATTCAAAATAACAATGGAGTCCCCCTCCTCGTAAAAGATGTAGCCTCAGTAGATATTTCCAATATACCTCGTCTCGGATGGGTTGCAAGAAGTGATTCAAAAATTGATTCCGCCGGAAAAAGAACCGTTATTGACCAGGGCGATGTAGTAGAGGCTATTATAGTAATGAGAAAAGGTGAAAATCCATCTGAAGTAGTTAAAGAAATTCAAGAAAAAGTAAAATACCTCAATCAATATGTACTTCCTGCCGATACTAAAATAGTACCCTATTATGATCGGTCTATTCTAATAGAATATGCTACACATACAGTATTGCATAATTTAATAGAAGGCATATTATTGGTAGTAATCCTCATTACTTTATTTCTTTTTGATTGGCGGGCTACCGTAGTTGTTGCGGTAATTATTCCTATATCCTTATTGTTTGCTTTTATTTGTTTGCATTTTATGGGCATGTCGGCAAATTTACTTTCCCTAGGCGCAGTAGATTTTGGAATTATTCTGGATGGAACGATTGTTATGGTCGAAGGGATTTTCGTTATACTCGATCATAAAGCAAAACAGGTTGGAATGGAGCGGTTTAATAAAATGTCTAAATTAGGTATCATAAAAAAAGCATCCGGACAAATTGGTAAACGCCCCTTTTACTTAAACATTATCATCATTACTGCACTTTTACCCATTTTTGCTTTTCAAAAAGTAGAGGGCAAAATGTTTTCACCCTTGGCTTATACCCTCAGTTTTGCATTAATAGGTTCGTTAATAACAACTTTAACACTTGTACCGGTTCTTATCAGTATTTTAATGAATAAAAATGTACGTGAAAAACACAACCCTATTGTGCATCCCTTACTCGGCATAATGCTTGGCGGATTTATAAAATCGTATAAATATAAAAAACTAGTATTTATTATTGCTATAGTTGTAATGATAGCAGGTATTTATTCCTTTAAATTCCTTGGATCAGAATTTTTACCTCAGTTAAATGAAGGAAGTATTTGGTTGCGTATTCAAACAAACTATAGTACAGCCTTGGATAAATCTGTACGTACATCAAAAGAGGCAAGGGATATTATTATGCAATTTCCTCAGGTACAATATTGTGTTTCCCAAACGGGAAGACCAGATGATGGAACAGATGTAACTGGATTTTATAACAATGAATTTGACATATTGATGTATCCTGAAGATGGCTGGAATCCTAAAATTACAAAAGAGGAATTAATAGACCGAATGAGCAAAGCACTATCTGTAATGCCAGGTATAAATCTCAATTTTTCTCAACCCATAAGCGATAATGTAGAAGAAGCAGTTTCGGGTGTTAAAGGCAGTATTTGTTTAAAAGTATTTGGAGATTCGTTGCCTTATATGGAAAATCAATTAGCACGTTGTTTTAATGTGTTAAAAAACGTAAAAGGAATAGAAGATCTAGGCATACTACATAATATTGGTCAGCCAGAATTAGACATAAATCTTGATCAAACAAAGATGGCATTATATGGTGTGGCATCTGCTCAGGCAAATGCAGTAGTAAGTATGGCCATTGGAGGACTGGCTCCAGGTGGCTTGCCAGCCAGTACTTTATATGAAGGTATTAGAACTTTTGATATTAGGGTTAGGATGCCAGAAGAATTTAGAAGAACACCAGAACAAATTGGTGAATTACTGGTTCCCACAATGAGTGGAAGTAAAGTACCTATCAAAGAAATAGCTACCATAACCCAGAAAACGGCAGCATCTTTAATTTTTAGGGATGACAACAAACGCTATTCAGCACTAAAATTTTCGGTAAGGGGAAGAGATATGGGAAGTACGATTGCAGAAGCCAAGGAAAAAATTGACAAAGAGATACATTTAAAAAGAGGATATAAACTTGATTTTCAAGGAGATTTTGAAAACCAACAAAGAGCACAAAAGCGTTTAGCACAAGTAGTTCCCATCAGTCTTTTATTAATATTCATTTTGTTACTGAGTATGCTGGGGAATTTTAAAGATGCACTGCTTGTTTTTACCAATGTACCTTTTGCATTGGTAGGAGGTATTTTGGCTTTACTTATTACAGGTACAACTTTTAGTATATCTGCCGGTATTGGATTTATAGCTCTTTTTGGAATTTGTATACAGGATGGAATTATTTTGATTACGGTTTTTAAAGAAAACCTAGCTCATGTTAAAGGCAAAAACACATTATACAGCTCAATCATGTTAGGGGTAAATGCGAGGATACGCCCGGTTATAATGACTGCCCTAATGGCGGCCGTAGGGCTTTTGCCGGCTGCACTTTCAAACGGTATAGGGTCTGAAAGTTCAAGACCGCTGGCAAGGGTTGTGATTGGTGGTATTCTTTGTGCAATGATTTTTTCATTATGGGTTTTTCCTATTATTTTTGGATGGGCTTATAGAAATGTGGAAAAAGTAAGCATTGAGAAAACATAAACATTTTTCTAAATTTTATTATTTTAAAAAAGGCTGCGTTAAAAGTGAAGCAGGTTATTTTCTATTCCTGTTTATAATAAGTTTTAAAAAGTGTTTGTTAAAAAGATAGAATTAATGTTGAGAAAACTTATCAGCCATTTAAAGCTAATCAAAATAATTTTGCAATTTTAAGCATCGAATAATTTAACTCACTGAAAAAAGACTCGTTTTTACAGTGTTAAAAAAGTGGTCAATTTTATACAATTAAATAATAATGGATTCGAAGAATTATATAATTGCGATCAAAAATATAATTGCTGCATTTGTGTAGCTTTTTTTTTGCTTACTTTGTTTCTAATTTATTAAAAATGGATGTAAAAATTAACGACTCGTGGAAGCAGGTTTTAAAAGAAGAATTTGAAAAACCATATTTTGAACAGATAGTAAATTTTTTAAAAACCGAAAAAGCCACCGGTAAAAAAATATTTCCTACCGGTTCTAACATTTTTAATGCTTTTAATAAAACCTCTTTCGATAAAGTGAAAGTTGTTATTCTTGGGCAGGATCCATATCACGGAATTGGTCAGGCACATGGCTTAAGTTTCTCTGTTGCTCCAGGTGTAAAAATACCGCCTTCACTACAAAATATTTTTAAAGAAATTAAAGCTGATCTTGGTGTAGAAAATCCACCAAATTTTGGAGATCTGACCCATTGGGCTGAGCAGGGAATTTTGTTACTTAATGCAGCACTTACAGTTAGAGACGGTGAACCAATGAGCCACGCAAAAATTGGTTGGGCGCAGTTTACAGATGCAGTTATAAAAACAATTTCAGACAAAAAAGAAAATGTGATTTTTTTACTCTGGGGTAAATTTGCACAGGATAAACAGATATTAATTAATACAGACAGTCATTATATTTTGAAAGCAGCCCACCCTTCTCCCCTTTCAGCACACAATGGTTTTTTGGGTTGCAAACACTTTTCAAAAACAAACGAAATACTTGTAAAACATGGAGAAAATCCCATTGACTGGAAACTTTAATTTAAATAAATGACATTATTAAAAAATATTTTTGGACGAGTATGGGCTTTGTGGGCATTGCTCAGTTTTACTATAACATTTCTTATAATTTTTATTCCATCAATGCTTTCATATTTATATAAGGATGAAGTGAAAGGTCAGAATTATTTTATATGGGTATCACGTGTTTGGATGCAAAGCTGGCTTTATTTAATTGGCTGTCCGGTAAAAGTGTTTGGCAAAGAAAACTTTGAAAAAAATAAAACCTATGTAATCGTTTACAATCACAATGCTTTATTGGATGTTCCGCTTTCAGCACCTTTTGTACCCGGGGGCAATAAAACAATTGCAAAAGCGTCGTTTGGTAAAGTGCCGATTTTTGGTTGGTTTTATAAACGTGGTGGCATAATGGTTGACAGAAATAAAGAAAACAGCCGTGTAAAAAGTTATGAAGCAATGCGGTCTACATTAAAGAAAGGTATTCACATTTGTATCTATCCTGAAGGTACACGCAACAGGACCGGCAACCCACTAAAACCCTTTTACGACGGGGCTTTTAAACTTGCTATAGATGCAAAAAAAGAAATTATTCCATGTGTAATAATTGGTACCAATAAAGCCATGCCCGTAAAAAAAACGTTTTATCTTGTACCGAAACGTTTAAAAATGATTTTTCTTAAACCTGTTACTTCAGAAAATATTGATACAAAAAGTTTAAACAAAAAAGTGTTCGAAATCATATATAAAGAATTTACTAAAAATCAGTAAACGACCTTGTTCTATTTATTTTTAGATCTCTTAAGATTGGGGATTTGGGACTTATGTTTATGCTGAAATAACGTGACCTTCCGATAGGTGATAAATTGATTCCCATTTGCCAGCAATGTAAATCTCTTGAAAGATAAGCGCTTAATACTCCTATTTTTCTTGTGGTAACATCAAAGGAACCGTTCATTCCAACTTTCCATTTTGCAGTAAGATTTGCAGATGTATTAAAAGTAATACCCTGCGAAATGTTGCTTTTAAATTTTGCTTGAGCAAAATCAAACTGTTTACTCACAAGCAAAGAATAAGATAGATCAACATTCCAGGGAATAGTAAAATCTACAAATTCCGACGGATTATTTTGAATGTAAGTTGCTTCCTGTTGATATTCATCTAATGGAACAGCGCCTAAATTAGTTTTGCGATTCAAAGGTGGAACATTGGTTTTTTTGGATTTATTCCCTCCCTTAAAACTTGTTTGTAATTGAACGCCGGCACTAACTAAATTTCCAAGGGAAACTTTATTTTTCCATATAAGTTCATTAATTCTTCTGCCTTGTGCATTTGTTTTGTAAGGATCAAAGGTAGCCTGACCGCTGATGCTAACTTTTTCAAATAAGTTTGTTCTAGCCTGCAAAGAAATAGTGGAAAACTGAAATGAATCTGCAAGAAAATTATAGGAACCTGCTATGCCAAAATTATCCAATAGATTTATTTTTTTAACAGCTTTGGCACTAGTGTCTTTCCTGTCCCTCACCTTTGCTGAAATAATATTATCGATATTATAAGAAAGTCCGCCAAATTTTTGATTGCTGTATGCACCGTAAATGCTTCCATCAAAATAAGAAAATGGTTGTTTATTACCAAGTGAGTCATAAATAGAATTGTAATAATTATTTGCATTGAAATTTGGAGAATAATTAAACGATAGACTTGGTCTTATTTCATGCCTGATTGCTTTTATTTTACTTTTTTCATTAAAGGCAAACATTCCAAAAATTCTCGAGGAAGCACTTAGTCCAAAAGACATTTGCCTAGCTGTGTAAAGACCTTGCGTTTGAGCAACTGTATCAACTTTATTTTTTAAGGAATTGAACTGCTTTTCAATTCTTTTTTGATACCATTTTTCCTGATAAGAAACTGATGGAGATAATTGTAAAGCCCCTAAAGAAGGTAAAGCCAATGTTATTGGAATGCTGTGCTGCGCACCATATTGCAGATTTTTATAAATCTGCCGACTTAAATTACCTGCAGTATCATAAAATGAAGTAAGGCTCTTTGCATTTCCATTATAAGCTATACCCAGGTTTTCAAACCATTTATATTCACCTATTGGCTCTTTTCTTCTAAAGGGATAAAGTGTATTTACATTAAAAGCGATGTCAGGCAAATTTAAATTTGTAAGACCAGATACGGAATTTTGATTATGATTAGCACTTACAGAAATATTATACGGTCTGTTCTTCCAAACCTTCGAATAAGTAATAGAGGAATTAAGCTGATTTTGAAAATTTAAATTTGCATTCGTTGGTACCTGCGAATTGTATTTTGTACTGCCTGCATTTACGTTTGCACTAAAGTTTACGCCCGGCCGGGATTTTGTATCCGCACTGTGTGT
>ENA-OBIO01000991-OBIO01000991.1-metagenomes-genome-assembly--contig:-NODE-991-length-12515-cov-3.27528_pt1 | contig 12515 bp, 11 predicted proteins | sample MGYA00153383_OBIO01 | MGnify analysis MGYA00153383 | reverse complement strand
GAATCTAAAAACCCCTATCGTCAATCGGCGTGGGATTTTTTTAAATTCATTCACGTTGAATGGCAACGCAAAATAATTTTTGTATTACAGCAAAAAGATTTAATGAATGCACCCGATTTAGAAACGAATCGGATCGGCGTTATAACGCTAGCAGAAAAATTTGGCGTTATTAATCCACAAGTTTTTTGCGTATCGGCTAAGCAAGAACAAGAAGAAAAATTTGATGAATCTGGTTTTTCGGCAATACGAGATTATATACGCTCGAATATTACGGGTGGAAAAGCTGTGCAATTAAAACTCGGCTCTACCATAGATACTGCCAAAAATATTACGGCGCGCATCGGATTAGGATTGAGCGATCGAGCGCAACAATTAGAGTCGGATAAACTTTTTAGAAAAGATATTAAGCAAACGCTCGACGCCCAAGAAACCAAATCGCATGGTTATGTGAAAATGTTGATTGAAAATATATCGGCAACGTACGACAAAACGACGCAAAAAACGGAAGATGAATTGGGCGTAGAGCTTTCGTTTGTCGGTTTAATAAAACGCTCGTTCATGGGTATTTTTGGTTCTACGGATAGCATTTCGGATAGATTGAACGCGATTAAGAAAAATTTTGAGAACGATTTAAACACGTCGTTAAAAGAAAAACTATTCACCGGTGTCACCGATTTAGCCGATTCGATTCAGAACATGGCGAAAATGGTAGATCTTAAAATTAAAACGAGTCAAACCATTTTAAAACACGACCATGATATTTTCAGCGACATCGCCGATAGACGCGCCAATATTTTAAAAGATTTACAAGATACGTTTGCGCAATTTTTAAAAGATAGTAATAATTTTTACGATAGCAATTTATTTGAATCGCGCAGCAGCATTGCACCTAATATTGCAGCAGGTAGTGGCATTGCTATTGTCGGACTCATTTTAGCGGCAGTTACTAATACCGCCGTTTTCGATATCACAGGTGGATTGCTTACAGCCGTCGGTGTTTTATTTGCATCAGGCACCGCCATTGTAAAAAAGCAACAAATTATTATCGCGTTCAGAAAAGAAGTAGAGACGGGAAGAGAGAACTTAAACCTGCAACTCACTGACAGATTACATAATTACATCAACGCTTTAAAAAAGAAAATCGAACTGAATTTTAATCCTTTCGATGCTCAGTTAAAACTTGAATCGGAAAGTATTGAAACTTTGAATGCTAAAACGGAAAAAATAAATGGCGCGCTTAAATCTTTACAAAATGATTTAGGATAGTGATTTGTGCACAATCTCAGTATTTAAAGTTACTTCGACTTTACAACTTCTTACCAGTGCAAACCTCGTACTCATCTTTAACGGATTTTAAAATTTGTATTGAAAAATAATTAACAATTTTTTCAATTTCTGATTTATTGAGTTGTTGTGAATAGTATTTAGCACTCAGTTCTTGAATTTCTACAGCCGTTGCAGAATATGATACCGTGTATTTGAAAGGTTCAAACCTGAATATAATTCGGGTTTGATTCCGGATCTTTGACGCTTCTTCTTGTTTAAAATCTTGCCAAAGGTATTCTAATATAATTTCATTATAATTGTTCCAGTTTTTCAAATGGGGTTGCATGAAAGTTTCAAAATCTGAATTCCAACCTGAGTTAGTAAACCCGTCAATAACAATTTCCATTTTGGAAATATAGAAATAAGCGTTAAACTTATTGAGCCGTGTGTGCAATATTTTAGTGAGCGGAAAAATAGATTGCGAAAAAACTTCTCTAATAAGTTCAGGTGTTTGCTCTACCTCTTTCTTTTTATCATTTAATAGATTAATTTCCATAAGCCGCAATTCTTTATCAAAATCGTCTAAATCTCGAATATCTTCACCGCGAGCACCTCTTAAATATAGTTCCATTGAACGCACTAAAAGTGAAGCCAAAAATTCGTAAAAAGGCAATGGATTTTTTTCATACTCTTGTGCGTGTGCCAAATATTGGCTGTATGCGTCAACTTCATTTTCTTTTATGATTGTGGGTGGAAAACCATAGAGAGTCAAAATTAAATTCATTAAAATTCGTGCTGTTCTACGGTTTCCGTCATAAAATGGATGGATAGATACAAATCTTAAATGAAATTCAGCAGAAATTTGCAAAATACTCAAAAGGTTTTTCCCTTTCTCGAAAGAAATGAGTTCATTATTTAACCAATTTACGAGCGTATTCATTTCAACTGCAACATCTTCAGGTGCTGTAAAATCCATTCGTTCGCCACGATAATTATACAGATAATTTTTTGTGTTTTTCCATTTTCCAATCTGATTTTTCTTATCCTCCTCTACCTCGTACATGATACCACTGTGAATATTTTTAATTTTATTCTCAGTGATATTCATATCGCCGCGTGCCATTTTCTGAATATCTTGTATGACAGCATTATGCCCTTGAATCTCTAAAATATCTTTTAGTAGTTTACCTGAAACAGTAATATTATTGAGCATAACGCTTTGCGTTTCCGCCTTAGTCAGAGAATTCCCTTCCATTTTATTGGAATGAAAATTTAATTCTAAACGAAACTTATCGTCTATGCGCTGCAACACATCCATGGACAGTTCGCCAATTGAATCTATTTCCGCTTTATGCGCATTAATTTTATTTAAGTGTTCTTCTAAAATCATGAACTGGCTAAAAGATTTTTCTTTGTGTAAAGATACTAACCTATTTTACTTTTTTCAAAAAATGAAATTGAGAATTTCAAAATTGAAAGACACAGGTTGAACAGAGCAAAACAAAAATTCCACAAAAACACACCTGTTACCTTGTAACTTTTTCGCGTTATTATAATTTCTAAAAAAAAGTGTCGAAAAAATTTTTTTATGAAAATTTAAATTCTTAGCTTTATCCTTATAACCGTTTCGAATTATCGGAATCATATACTTCAGAGAATAAACTATACATCATTTGCTTTTTTTGAGTTCAAATATTTTTTTTAACCTAAATTTTTTGCACATGAATATTACTTTCGAAGAGTTGAGACGCATTAAACACAGTTTGCCGCATGGTAGTATGCGTCGCATTGCGGGTGAACTAAACAGAGACGAACAAGATGTTCGAAGTTTTTTTGGAACCGATAAACAAAAACGAACGCCAGCCGATTGGCATTACGAACCAGGTGCAGAAGGCGGCATTATTTCGATGCGCGATACATCTATTTTGGATTCTGCCAGACGCATTTTAAGTGAACCACATTTCCATTGATGTAAAATATTAGTTAAAAAAATAAAAAAGCAACCAAATATTTGGTTGCTTTTTTATTTTTGACTTACTTTAACGCTGTAAATAAAAAAACGATAAATTTAATTTAAATCGCCAGAATGAAAGTCTTACACGTCAGTGCAGAATGTTATCCCGCGGCAAAATCGGGTGGTTTAGGTGATGTTGCAGGTGCGCTTCCTAAATATTTATGCCAGAGTGGCGTGGACACCAACGTTATAATGCCGAAGTACAATTTGAAATGGCTCAATAACCAAGAATACCAAATTATTTATAAAAGTAGTGTACATTTGGGCGTTTATCCAATTGATTTTACGGTAGAAGTTTGCGCCAATAAAACTTTAGGCTTTACGCTTTTGGTTGTCAATTGTCCCTCCTTTTTTTCAAAAGGCAACGTCTATGTTGATGACTATGGGAATGGTTTCCCCGATGAAGTGCAGCGTTGGTTGACTTTTCAACGGGCGGTTTTGCAATTTGTGATGGCTTTGAAAGAAGATGATAGACCCAAAATTTTGCATTGTCATGATCATCACGCAGGATTAATTCCGTTCATGGTTCAAAATTGTAATCAGTTTGATTCCATAAAAAATATTCCCACCGTTTTCACCATTCACAACGGCTTGTATCAAGGTATTTTTAGTTGGGGGAAAAAACATTTTATTCCAGAGTGTCGTTGGGGTTCGCTGAATTTATTGGATTGGAACGGACAAATTAATCCGATGGCGAGTGCTTTAAAATGCGCTTGGCGCGTTACCACAGTTTCAACGGGATATTTACATGAATTGCGTACGAATTTCAACGGTTTGCAAAATTTATTGAAAGAAGAATGGCATAAATCTTTCGGCATTTTAAATGGCATTGATAATAAAGTTTGGAATCCTTCGACGGATGATATGCTTCAAACCAAATTAAATGGCGACACAGAGGCTTACAAAGCGGCTAATAAAAAATACCTTACGGATTTATTTGCCATCCGAAATGATGTACCGCTATTTGTTTTCATCGGTCGGTTAGTGCCCGAAAAAGGTGCAGAGCTTATTCCGCAACTTATTGGTCGCGTTTTGTCGCAAGGCGCCGCAGCGAGTTTTGTTGTTTTAGGCACGGGTGAAAAACATATCGAGGATGATTTTAAGAATGTGGCGCATTATTTTAAAAATAATGTTGGTGCAGCAATTACGTATAACGAAGCACTTTCGCATCAAATTTATGCGGGTGCCGATTTTATTTTAATGCCGAGTCGCGTTGAACCGTGCGGATTAAACCAAATGTATTCCATGCGTTACGGCACAATTCCAATTGTGCGCAAAACGGGTGGATTGAGCGATACCGTTACAGATTTCGCTTCGCCACAAGGCGGAACAGGCATTAATTTTTTACATTTCGACATTAATGATGCGGAGTTGGCTTTCAATCGCGCTTCACAACTGTATTGGGATTTTCCTGAACGCTTCAAAAGTTTGCGCCAATACATCATGCAAGTGGATCATTCTTGGGAAAATTCTACATCACTTTATATTCAATTGTACAGACAAATTGCTAACGTTTAACAAAAAATAAAAATCATGGATAAAGGACAAAAAGTAGTGAGTTTAATTTTGGGCGGCGGACAAGGTTCGCGTTTATTTCCGCTCACGAAAGATCGTTCAAAACCAGCAGTACCGATTGCTGGTAAATACCGTTTAATTGACATTCCGATTTCAAACTGTATAAATTCCAATTTGCGACAAATTTTTGTCCTCACGCAGTTTAATTCTGCTTCTTTGAATAAGCACATCAAAAACACTTACCACTTCGATAATTTTAATGGAGGCTTCGTTGATATACTTGCTGCAGAGCAAACTATTGATAATCCAGATTGGTTCCAAGGCACCGCTGATGCGGTGCGTCAATCGCTGCACCACGTTTTAAATTATGGCGCAGAGTATATTATGATTCTTTCGGGCGATCAGTTATATCAAATGGATTTAGATGCGATGATGAATGAGCACATCTCTAAAAAAGCAGAATTAACCATTGCAACAATTCCTGTTAATGCTAAAGATGCGACGGGTTTTGGAATCATGAAAGTGAACGCAGCAGGAATGATTGATAGTTTTATAGAAAAACCTAAAGCCGATTTATTACCGAATTGGGTTTCACCCGTGCCTAAAGAGGATAAAAAGAAAGGCAAAAACTATTTAGCGAGCATGGGAATTTACGTTTTTAACGTAAAAACGATGGTTGATTTATTAGCCGCAAATCCTGAAGCTGTGGATTTTGGCAAGGAAATTATTCCAGCAGCAATAACTGGAGGAAGACCTGTGGCAAGCTATATGTACAATGGTTACTGGACAGATATTGGAACAATAGAATCATTTTTTGAAGCTAATTTAGAACTCGCCGAGCCGATTCCTAAATTCGATTTATACAACGTTGATCAACTGATTTTTACGCGAGCTCGTATGTTGCCACCGACAAAATTTTTTGGCACTACACTCAAAAAAGCGGTTGTCGCCGACGGCACAATTATGATGGCTAAAAGTCTTGAAAATTGTCTAATCGGTATTCGTAGCAGAGTAGGTGAAAAGACAACAATGAAAAATACAATTATGATGGGTGCCGATTTTTATGAACACCTCGATCAAATTTTAGATAAATCAACGATCAATGTAGGCGTTGGTAAAAATTGTAAAATTGAACGTGCTATTTTAGATAAAAATTGCCGCATCGGCGATAACGTAGTGATTAAGGGTGCTGTCGGTTTTCCACGCGAAGAACACGAATCATATTCAATTGTTGATGGTATCGTTGTTGTAAAAAAAGGCGCAACTATTCCGAGTGGTTCGCGGATTGGAGCAGTTTAGTTTTTAGTTGCTCGTTGTAAGTTGTTCGTTTAAGAGTAATTCATGACGAATAACTTACAACTTACTACGAAAATATATGATCTTAATAGAAAAATATTCTAAAAAACACGACGGCGCATTTGAAAAAATTTGGGTGGATTGGTTGCGAATCACTATGGGTATTGAACCACAAGAACGCGATGTTGAAGAAGTGCGTCATCCGATTGAATCGTATATTGTAAACGGTGGCATAGCATTTTACGCTGTGCAAGATGATGCGTGTGTGGGTGTAGTAGCTATTAAAAAACTCAATGCAAGCGATTACGAATTTTGTAAATTGGTGGTGGGTGAACAAGCCCGTAAAATGGGTTTAGGTAAAAAATTAGTCGCAAGTTGTATAGAATACGCTAAAGAACAAGGCGGCGCGTATCTGTATTTGCAAAGTTTTTATAAATTAGAAATTGCATTGAATATGTATCGCGCAATGGGTTTTGTTGAAACGACTGCGCCCGATGGTATGTTTGTTGTAAAACGCACAGAAATTATTATGAAATTGAAGTTGTAAAATTTATTTTTCAGAAATATTTAATTGTAGCAGATGCGATAAAATAAAACCATTGCATTAGGTAAGCTGAAAGTGTTTAAGGTGCTCGAAACTAAATTTAAGTTTTCTTGTTGAGACTAAATGCTTAATGACATACTTTTTTAATCAAATTAGTCCGAAAAAATAGCAGCTCTAAAATTCTTAAAAATTCAATTTCAATGCGACTTTCAGTAACACGCAAAGCACACTTTAATGCTGCCCACCGATTAAACAACCCGAATTGGAGTAAAGAAAAAAATAAAGAAGTATTCGGTTTGTGCAACAGTCCGAACTACCATGGGCATAATTACGATTTAGAAATAACCATAACAGGCATGGTGGATGAGCAAACAGGTTATGTGTACGATCTCGGGCATTTAGCGCATCTCATTAAAATTCATGTTGAAGCCGCTTTCGATCATAAAAACTTAAACCTCGACACTGAAGAATTTAAAACTACAATCCCTTCTGCCGAAAATATAGCCGTCGTTATTCATAAAAAACTACGCTTGCATATTGATTCTGATTACGATATTCATGTGCGTTTATACGAAACAGCGCGTAATTTTGTTGATTATCCAGCGTTATTTTAATTTCGTTTAATTCCTTCACCCTTTAAATAATCTAAAAAATTATGGCTAAAGAACTTCGCTACATTAAGCGTCAAAGGATTGAACCAGAAAAAGAATTGGGTTTTGGAACCATTTTGAATGAAAAACAAAATCGGCTAATTAATAAAGACGGTACGTATAACTATGTTCGCAAAGGCTTGCCGTTAAGCCAGACGTTTAATATTTATCATAAATTAGTTGAATCTCCCACTTGGCATTTATTCTTTTATATTTTTGTTTGGTATAGCGCTATTAATATCCTTTTTGTTGGTTTGTATTATGCCGTTGGCATTGATGGCATTGATGGCATGAAACACACGACAAAATTTACCGAATTTTGGGAAGTTTATTTTTTTTCAGCACAAACATTCACAACCGTTGGCTACGGAAGAGTAAATCCGATGGGTCCATTAACAGGTGCAGTAGCTTCCCTCGAAGCACTTTCAGGATTAATGAGTTTTGCTTTAATCACGGGTTTACTTTTTGCCCGTTTTTCTAAAGCACCTAAAATGATTTTATTCAGCGACAAAGCACTGATCGCGCCTTTTATTTGGAATGAAAAAGAAGTTCCAGCGTTTATGTTCCGGTCTGCGAATCGGCTCAATACCAGCTTAATGAATATGAAGGTGCAGGTATCAATCCGGATGTTAGAGCGTGATGAAAAAGGCGAAGTAAAAACAAAATTTTACGCCTTAAAATTAGAGCGCGACACAATTACTTTTTTTCCGAGTAATTGGACAGTCGTTCACCCGATTGATGAAACCAGTCCTTTACATGGACTTACGAAAGAGGAAATTGAATCGGTAAAGCCCGAATTTTTAGTTATTTTAAATGGTTTCGATGAAACATTCGATCAAAATATTTTCGAAAGGACTTCTTATAGTTACAAAGATTTGGTGTGGGGTGCCAAATTTATTAAAATTTTTGATTTTAACAGAGACGGGCAAGGCGTTGTAGATTTATCAAACATCAGCGCTTATGAAGCCAAGGATATTGATCATTTAATTTCAATTCAGTTAGCAGAAGCTTAAAAACAAATGATGCTCTCTTTTGAAAGAGAGCAGACATCCGAAATAAACGCTAACCTGAACAAGCTGTAAGGGTAGGATTCGAACCTACACGAAGAAGTTAGCTGAGTGACAAATTTGCGCGCTTGGTGGTCAACCCCAATGTATCACCCGTTTATCCTTTGATCTTCACCCCCGAGACAAGAGGGTATGTCTGCCAATTTCATCACCTCACAATGATTATTTATAAATTCGGCACAAATTTAATTGAATTTGTTATTGAAATACAAATAATTTAAAAAATATTTAGCGCTATTATTAATTATTTATGAAATTTTCAAAAAATCGAAGAAAAATTAATAAATTTTAAAATTAAAAATATTGGATAAGAATTTTTTATAAATCGTCTAAAATCAATAAACCACATTAATTTGGGTGATAATTATGCCAACTTTTAAAATAAATTTTCAAATAAAAAATAATCTCTACTTTGATAAAAGATTTTAAGATCTCCATATTCCCCGTGCTATCACCGCGATTTTTTAAGACGGATTATTGCGGTATTTCTTTTGAAAATATCTTGCCAGAATTTAAACATCTCGACTTAAAAACGTTTTCTGGCTTAGAAAATTACGTCGAAAGAATTTTACGGTTGAATAATTCAACCGTTGCCGAAGGTGGCTATGGCGAAAATCGAGAATTATATAATAGCAGTGAACATTTCAACCCAACAAACGAAGAGCCACGAACGATTCATTTAGGAATTGATTTATGGACAAAAGCAGGCACACCAATTTTTGCGCCACTCGATGGCAAAATTCACAGTCAGCAATACAATGGAAAGAATTTGGATTATGGTGCAACAATTATAACAGAACACTTAGTCGAGGGAGAGAAATTTTATATTTTATTTGGGCATCTTTCCTTAGCATCTCTTAAGAACAGAAAAGTTGGCGAAAATTTTAAAGCGAGTGAACAATTAGGTGGATTAGGTATTTCGTCCGAAAATGGAGGTTGGAATCCGCATTTGCATCTTCAAATAATAAACGATATAGGAGATTGGATAGGTGACTATCCAGGCGTTGCCAAAAAAAGTGAGGCTAAATTCTATTTAAAGAACTCTTCGAATCCATATTTTTTAATTCATCCTGAAACGCGTAAAAATTAAAAATTAAGAATTAAAATTAATAATTAGCGTTTTCGACGTGGTTAATTCGTATTTCTTAATTCTTAATTCCTAATTCTTAATTACAAATGCCCTATTGTATGTACTTTTGCTCGAATTCTAATGTTTGTTATGGGATCAGAAATCATTTATACGTCGCTGCTTCAGTCCAAAAAAGATAAGATAAAAAAATTAGCCGTTCTTATTGATCCAGATAGAATGCGCTTAGATAGATTGGAGCACGTCATAGAAAATGCAGTCATTGCCAATGCGGACTATTTCTTTTTAGGAGGCAGTTTGATAATTGATAACAAAATGGAATTTTGCATTGAAGCGATACGCGCAGCGACAAAAAAACCAATTGTTTTGTTTCCGAGTAGCCCAACGCAAATACATTCTAAAGCTGATGCTATTTTGTTTTTGTCGCTCATTTCTGGTCGCAATCCCGATTATCTCATCAGTCAACACGTAATTGCTGCGCCGATGCTGCGTAAAACAAATTTAGAGGTTCTGCCTACTGGCTATATGCTCATTGACGGCGGGACACAAACAACTGCATCTTACATTAGCAACACAACACCTTTACCTGCACATAAAGATGAAATTGCACTTTGTACCGCCATGGCAGGTGAATACTTGGGTTTAAAACTTTTATACCTTGATGCTGGCAGTGGTGCAAAAAATGCCGTTCCAACTTCTATGATTGAAATGATAAATCTCAATGTTAAAATTCCCATCATTGTTGGCGGTGGCATAAGAACGCCGAACCAAGCTTGCGAAAGTGCAAAATCGGGAGCTGACGTAATTGTGGTTGGTAATATTTTTGAAAAATATCCTGAACTTGTCATTGAAATGACCTCTGCGATTCACAGTTTGAATAAAATTATGGTGAATAGTTAGAGAAGAAGGAGTAGGAAAGAAGGAAGATCTTTTTTGATTTGCATTTTGATTTTTTCATGACATAAATGGTATGGTTTCAAATTGGAAACGCATACGCCGCTTTATTTTTTTTCATTTTAATTTTTCATTTTTTTATAGTGTCAACACCACGTACAGTCGCCTTTCATACACTCGGTTGTAAATTAAATTACTCTGAAACCTCGTCTATTCAAAATTTATTTGAGAAGCGTGGCTTTGGCGTGACAGATTTTGAAAACGCTGCCGATGTATATGTCATCAATACGTGTTCCGTTACAGATTTTGCCGATCAAAAATGCCGACAATTGGTGCGCCGCGTGTTACGTCAATCGCCGAACGGATTAATAATTGTTGTAGGTTGTTATGCACAACTGAAACCTGATGAAATTGCTAATATTGAAGGCGTTGATTTAGTTTTAGGTGCTAAAGAAAAATTCCAAATTGTTGATTACGTCGAAACACTCAGCAAAAGTTCTGGTAAAGGTTGGGTGCAAGCAGGTGATATAAAAAATGCAAACGTATTTCATTCGGCATTTTCTTTTGGCGATAGAACGCGCACGTTTTTAAAAATTCAAGACGGTTGCGATTATAAATGCAGCTTCTGCACCATTCCTTTAGCGCGTGGCGCAAGCCGCAGCGACACAGTTGAAAATATTGTCGCCAACGCGTATAAAATTGCAGAACTCGGTGTGAAAGAAATTGTACTCACTGGTGTAAATTCTGGTGATTACGGCAACGGCACTGAAGTGATTGAAGGTACAAAAGCGAAAAAGGAAGCACTATTTATTGATTTGATTCAAGCACTTGATAAAGTAGAAGCAATTCCGCGTTTTCGTGTTTCGAGTATAGAACCCAATCTATTGACGGATGAAATTATAGCATTCATAGCCCAGAGCGCGCGCTTTGTTCCGCATTTTCATATTCCGTTACAATCTGGTAACGATAAACAATTAGCACAAATGCGCCGCCGTTACAAACGCGATTTGTATGCACAAAAAGTAGAAATTATAAAAAAATATATGCCGCATGCTTGCATCGGTGCTGATGTTATTGTCGGATTTCCAAGCGAAACAGATGAAGACTTCAACGAATCGTATAATTTTATAAAAAGTCTCGACGTAAGTTATTTACATCCGTTCACCTATTCAGAACGACCAAATACTTTAGCGATAGAAGTGTCTGGATCGGTACCGATGAATAAACGTCGCATCAGAAATGAGCGTTTACAATTTCTTTCGTCGGAAAAGAAGAATTCTTTTTATACCGCACATGCGGGCGAAACGCGCGCGGTACTTTTAGAAAAAAGTAAAGATGAAAACCTGCTCACAGGATTTACGGATAATTACATTAAGGTTTTTATTCCCAGTGAGAATGAAATTGTAAATTCAATCGTCAATGTTCGTCTTGAAAAAACGAATGCAGCGTCAGAAATGATTGGTTCGGTTGTTGCATCATCGCGGTAGAATGCGCGTAATCTTACTAAACGTTGAAAGTTCCTTTTTACCATTCATATAAATTTCAACATTAGTTACTTTATGTTGACCGAGTTCGCCGTTAGCGCGCTCATATTGCGCAGAAATATTTTCGACATGACAAACCCAAGTTTCATTCTTATGGAGTGTTTTAGGAAGCGAATCGTTTTTAAGCATAACGCGTTGCTTGTTATCTTTAAAAACGAGATAGATTGAGTCAATGGTGCATTTTGCCTTTGCAGTGAGTTCTAATTCTAAATATTCAACACCCGAATTTGGTTTATTCATTTCATCAGGCATTACTCTACCTCTGAACCCGGTGTTACCACTCGTAATACTTTCAACGCTAATAATATTATGCATCATTTTCTTGGAAGTTTGTGCGGAACACGCGCTAAAAAAAGAATAAATGATACAAAAAAGCGTTAAATTTAAAATTTTAACATTTATTTGACTTTTCAACATGAACGAACTGTTAAGTTAGAGGGTCTAAAACAATATCGAACAAAAATATAAAATTTGTCTTATTTTATAACACTTTTTTTAAAATTGTGTTTATAAAATTTTATAGTAAAAGAAATTAATACGGCTTATGTCCCAATTTACAAAATTATTAAACTCTTATGGACAAACGTCGCTCGTTGTGTTAATCTTTTGCTATGGTGCAACTGCTCAAAGCGAATACA
>ENA-OBIO01000990-OBIO01000990.1-metagenomes-genome-assembly--contig:-NODE-990-length-12551-cov-2.85027_pt1 | contig 12551 bp, 3 predicted proteins | sample MGYA00153383_OBIO01 | MGnify analysis MGYA00153383 | reverse complement strand
TGTGCAATCCATTTGGGGGTTGCGCCGAGCAGTGCGGCAATTGCTGAGTCGATTGCTTCGCTTCACGTGTCTAGCGCGTGGCTGACAGCAGCGTTATTCAACGCGATTGTCGATGACGAGCCGTTAGCTTTACGTGGTTTGAATCAACTGTTGATCGGTGGCGAAACGCTTTCAGTTGCCCATGTTCTGCGTGCGCAAAAAGCATTGCCAGATACAACAATCATCAATGGCTATGGCCCCACTGAGTGTACGACCTTTACATCAACCTACCGCATTCCGCAAGATTTGCCGGCTGATATTCGTTCAATCCCAATTGGTAGGCCAATCTCACAAACGCCCGTATTCATTGTTAACCAGCGTCTTGAATTGTTACCTCACGGCGTCGTGGGTGAGTTGTGCGTGGGCGGCCCCGGCGTGGCGCGCGGCTATCTGCGCCGCCCAGGACTGAACGCCACGCGATTCATCACGAACCCTTTTGCTTCCGCGCCCGGGTCAGGGTGCCTTTACCGTACCGGCGATCTGGTCAAATATTTAGCAGATGGCAACATCGAATTTGTTGGTAGGCGCGATGGGCAAGTAAAAATTCGTGGCTTTCGTATTGAAGTGGGCGAAATCGAGGCCGCACTGGCCAGGCATCCGCTCGTGCAATCCTGTGCGGTCATTGCGCGTAAGGATCGTCCCGGTGAAGCGATCCTCGTTGCCTATTTTGTACCGCGCCTATCAACCATCTCATCCGCGGCGTTGCGCGCGCATTTGTATGCTGAATTGCCTGATTTTATGGTGCCCAGCGTTTACGTCTCGCTGCCTGCGTTGCCGGTCACGGCAAACGGCAAACTAGATCGTCGCGAACTACCAGCGCCAGAAAATAGTCGACCGGAACTCGCACAATCGTATGCGGCCCCAGTCACCCCAAGCGAGTTGCGAATCTGCCAACTTTTTGCAGAGGTGCTCGGCATAGATCGCGCGGGGCGGCTTGATAATTTTTTCGAACTTGGTGGTAGCTCTTTGTTAGTGATGCAGGCGCTCTCACGCCTAGAGAAGGGTCAAGAGAACAAAACGAGTCGATTGAGTTCAACCCTGTTTTTCAGCGATCCAACGCCGGCCGCCATCGCCGCAGTTTTGGATAATGCTAGCCAGCGCGCGATTGCGGAAAATCGTTTGGTTCGGACACGATCAACCCTTAGGCAATTAAGTTACAACGCAGCGAGTGAGCCGATTGCAATTATTGCCATGACAGGTCGTTTTCCCGGTGCTGCCTCTGTGGAAACGCTGTGGGATAACCTTTGTGCAAGCAAGGAGTCAATCACGTTTTTCAGCGACGATGAAATAGATGCATCCATTCCGTTGACACTGCGTAACGATTCAGATTACGTCAAAGCGCGTGGGGTTATTGATAATGTTGAAATGTTTGACGCTGCGTTCTTTGGCATTTCGCCCAAGGAAGCAGAGCTGATGGATCCACAACAACGCATCTTCATGGAGCTGTGTTGGGAATGTCTCGAACGGGGCGGCTATTCGCCAGATACCTGCCCCGGCCCGGTTGGTGTTTTTGGCGGCATGTATAACGCGAGCTATTTTCAGAAACACGTTTCGCGTTATCCGGACCTTGTCAATGCACTCGGTGAATTTCAAGTGATGTTGGCGAATGAAAAGGATTACATCACCACCCGCGTCGCGAATAGGCTCAACCTTACCGGCCCGGCGGTGAGTGTGAATACTGCGTGCTCAACGTCGTTGGTCGCGATTGCGCAGGCAATGATTAATTTGCGCAGTGGTCAGTGCGATATGGGGCTTGCAGGTGGCGCGTCGATTACCTGCCCGCCGCGCAGCGGATATTTGTATCAAGATGGCGCCATGCTTTCGCCGGATGGTCATACACGCACTTTCGATGCGAATGCACGCGGAACTGTTTTCAGTGATGGTGCTGCCGTTGTGTTGTTGAAGCGGTTGTCCGATGCGATTGCGGACGGTGACCCGATCTATGCCGTGATAAAAGGTGCGGCGATCAATAACGATGGTGGCGTGAAGGCAAGTTTTACGGCACCCAGCGTGGACGGGCAGGCTGCGGTAATCGCGGCTGCGCTCGACGACGCAGATGTGGATGCCAGAAGCATCAGTTACGTTGAAGCGCATGGTACAGCCACGCCGCTGGGTGACCCGGTTGAGTTGGCCGCTCTGACAAAAGCATTCAAGCGCCACACCGACGACAAAGGTTTTTGCAAAATTGGTTCTATCAAAAGTAATTTGGGTCACCTTGTTATTGCTGCCGGTGCGACTGGCTTGATTAAAACTGCGCTGGCACTTTTCAAGCAGTCCTTGCCGCCTACGCTTTATTTCGATGCGCCTAATCCTGAACTTGATTTGCCCAACAGTCCTTTCCTCGTCAACCATCAGACTACTCCGTGGATTAGAGGCAAAGCACCACGGCGCGCGGGCGTGAGTTCGTTCGGAGTTGGTGGTACTAACGCCCACGCAATTCTCGAAGAGGCGCCATTGCGCGAGAGCTCTGATGTCGCGACGGGGCCGCAGCTATTCATGTTGTCAGCCCGCACCTCCAGCGCGCTCGCGATCAGTGTTGAACGTTTGGCCATGCATTTGGATACGCATACTGATGGCAATTTGGCGGATGTTGCTTACACACTTCGAGTCGGGCGAAAAGCATTTGCAAACCGCGCATGTGTGACGGCAAGCACGGCTGCCGATGCGGTGGCAGCGCTTCGGGAAGCGGATTCGCCGCGGAAAATGGCGGGTGTTGTCGGTGCAAAGACACCCGATATCGTGTTCATGTTCCCGGGTCAAAGTGCGCAATATATTTCGATGGGTGCGTCTTTATATGAGCACGAATCTGCGTTTCGTCATGCGTTTGATGATTGCTTAAAAGCGCTCGGCGAATCAGAGGGCAATGAGCTCAAGGCCAAAATATTTTCTCCAGCTGCTGATGCCATGATTGCAACGTCAGTAACCCAGCCCGCCCTTTTTTGCTTTGAATATGCGCTTGCGCAATATTGGTTAAGCCTTGGTGTGCGGCCTAGCGCGCTGATCGGACATAGCGTGGGCGAGTTTGTGGCAGCAACGATTGCCGGCGTGTTTTCTCTGCACGATGCCATGCGCTTGGTGGCGCGCCGGGGGCAACTCATGCAGTCTCAGCCCGCAGGTACCATGTTGGCGGTGCGCGCGGCCACAAGCGTGGTTCAACAACGACTATTAGCGCCAGAATTTTCTTCGTTAGGTATCGCCGCAGAAAATAGTCTCAGCGTTTGTGTGGTCGCGGGGCCGCTTGATGCGGTGGCAGCATTTAAATCCGCGTTGGAAGAAGACGGCGTCATTTCTCGTGACCTTCAAACATCGCATGCGTTTCATTCTGCCATGATGGATGCGGCGGTAGCACCGTTCGAAGCGGAGGTTCGCAAGCTGCATTTATCGGCCCCTTCGATGCCGATTTACTCAACGGTGACGGGTAAGCTTCTGTCACCCGAAAAAGCGTGCGATCCGCATTACTGGGCAATGCATCTACGTGAACCCGTACGCTTTTCAGCTGCGTTAGTGGAGGCCCTCGAAACCGCTGGCGAAAAAAATCCGCTGCTACTTCTCGAAGTCGGTCCGCGCGGGTCGCTTTCAACGCTCGCTCGACAGCATGCCGCTTCCATGCAGCACGCGCACATTGCCTTGGCGAGCCTTGCTGATGAAGTGGATCGCGAGCGTGAAAGTTTATTGCTGGCGGTAGGCGGCCTCTGGGCGACGGGTGTTCCGATGCAGCTTGACGCGCTTGATAGGCGCGCGCGCAAGCACCGCGTTTTGCTGCCCACTTATCCGTTCGAGCGGCAGCGTTTTTGGCTGGATGCGCCAACTGTGCCAACTGTGCTGGCTCAGCAATTGAGTCCAATCGTAACCTTTTCTCCTTCTATTTCAACATCACTACCGCCAGCCTTTGCAGAACCTGTAAAGCCCACGGAGCAACCAATGAATAGCATGCCTGCCCAAAGCCGCGTTCCCGCACTTCTCGCACAATTACGAACGATGCTCGAAGACACATCCGGGGTCGATCTTGCCGAGGCGGATGGGTCAGCGGCTTTTGTCGAATTGGGTCTCGATTCCCTGTCGCTGACACAAATTGCGATTCAACTAAAACAGACTTTTAAGATCGGCATTACGTTTCGCCAACTGATGGAAAAATATCGTACGCTTGATTCACTCGCCGCGTTTATCGATGGCGCAATGCCTGCTTCACCAGCAGTTGCTGTTGCGGCCGCCACCGCGGTTGCTCACGCTGCTGCGGTTGCTTCCCAGCCGATGATGGAGGTTCCTGCCATGATGACTAACCCAGCTTTACTTTCACCCTCAATAAACAGTCCGCTCATCCAGCAAGTTATTCAGCAGCAAATGCAATTGATGTCGCAACAACTTTTGTTGTTGCAGGGTGCATCACTGGCGCTGCATGCGTCATCGTCGGCGATCCCTGCGCCTGCGCAAATGGACTCGCAGGCGAGCGCGGTTCAAAAAGCTGATAAAGTTAATGCTGCAAACTCAGTACCCGTATTGGCTTTCGAGGCATCTATGTCTGATGAAAACCTCGGCGCTCCTTTGAGATACGACGTAAAAAAAGCTTTCGGCGCGATTGCGCGGATTTATACTGATGCGGCGTCTGATTTAACCGAGCGCCAGCGTGCTCGCCTCGATCAGTTTATGCGTCGCTACATCGCACGCACCAAACTGTCAAAGGAATATACCGTCATGCACCGCCCTCATCTGGCGGATCCGCGCGTCGTGAATGGCTTCAGACCGATGCTCAAAGAAATCATTTATCAGATTGTGATTTCGCGCTCCAAAGGTTCGCGCATGTGGGATCTCGATGGTAACGAATACATCGATGTGCTGAATGGTTTCGGCATGAACATGTTTGGCTGGCAGCCCGAGTTTATAAACGATGCGGTTAAACACCAAATGGACGAAGGCTACGATATCGGCCCACAACATCCCCTCGCCGGTGAAGTGGCCAAGCTGATTTGCGAAGTTACTGGGCATGATCGTGCGGGTCTTTGCAACACCGGCTCCGAGGCGGTGATGGGTGCAGTGCGCATCGCGCGCACGGTGACGGGGCGCAATACGATTGCGCTGTTTACCGGTTCGTATCACGGTATTTTTGATGAAGTGATTGTCCGTGCAGCCAAGAAACTTCGGGCGGTGCCAGCAGCACCCGGCATCATGGCAAGCACTGCGCAAAACGTGTTGGTACTCGACTATGGCACGCCCGAATCGATGAAAATTTTGCGTGAACATGCGGACGATCTCGCCGCGGTGTTGGTTGAGCCAGTGCAAAGTCGCCGCCCGGATTTCCAGCCGCGTGAATTTTTGCAGGAGTTGCGCGAAGTCACCAGGCAATCCGGTACGCTGTTAATTTTTGATGAAGTTGTGACCGGTTTCCGCTGCCATCCTGGCGGGGTCAAGGCGCTATTCGGGATTGATGCAGATATTTGCACCTATGGAAAAGTGGTCGGCGGTGGTTTCCCGATTGGTGTGATCGCAGGTAAACGTGAATTCATGGACGCGCTCGATGGCGGCGGCTGGCAGTACGGCGACGATTCAATTCCGACAGTGGGCGTGACTTATTTTGCGGGCACGTTTGTGCGCCATCCGCTGGCGCTCGCTGCGGCCAAAGCTGTGCTGGAACATTTGAAACACGAGGGGCCAGCGTTACAGGCAACATTGACGTTAACAACGACCTCAATGGTCGATGAACTCAACGCATTTTGCCGCGAAATGGGTGCGCCGATTGTGCTCAAATCTTTTGCCTCCGTTTGGAAAACGTTCTTCACTGAAGAGCACCCACTGCAAGATTTATTGTTTGGCATGATGCGTAGTCGTGGCATTCATATTCTTGATAATTTCCCGTGCTTTTTTACCACTGCGCACAGCGTTGACGATATTGCGAAAATTAAATCTGCGTTTAAGGAGTCGGTGATTGAGTTGCAGGAGTCAGGTTTTATTCCTAAACGCAAAGAGTTGAGCGCCGCCATGTTTGACGCCTCCAAACCGCCTGCACCGGGCGCGCGCATCGGTAAAGACCCCGAAGGCAATGCGGCATGGTTTGTACCGAATCCGGCTAGCCCGGGAAAATATTTGAGACTCGACGCATGACTGTAGCATCCGGCGCCGCATCCACATTCAAGGCCGTAGATTACGATCCGTTTGCAGAGACGGGAAGTGACGTTGCCCGCGTGGTGCCCACCACTGAGCCGCAGCGTGAGGTGTGGCTGGCAGATCAATTGAGTCGTGAAGCATCGCTCGCCTACAACGAATCTGTGCTGCTGCGTTTTTCTGGCGCGCTGAATGTGGCCGCGCTAAAAAATGCATTGCTAGATTTGATCAACCGCCATGAGGCCTTACGAGCAACGGTGTCGGCCACAGGTGCTGAGCTTATTATTGCGAACGCGTTTGCAAACGATGCGCGGATCGTCAAGTTCGTCGAGTGCGATGCGCTCACGGAACAAGGTCGTGATGCGATCATTGGCGATGCACAGCGCAAAGCGGTTGAAACGCCGTTCAATCTTGAGCGCGGCCCGCTTTTTAATGCGCAGATACTTCGTATTAGCGCAACCGAGCACGCCTTACTGATGACCGCACATCACATTGTTTGTGATGGTTGGTCGTTCGGCATATTGGTGCGTGATTTGGCGACGCTTTACCGCATTCATCATCGCCTTCAATCGGGCTCGTCCGAGAACAGCATGGCACCAGCGGCCTCTTTTGGCGACTATGCGCTTGCACAAGATGCGGCTGCGGGCGGCGCGCAACAGCGCGCGGACGAGGCGTATTGGTTGTCATGTTTTGCGGGCGCTGCCAGCGCCTTGCCAGTCCTCGATTTGCCGACGGATACATCGCGTGCTGCATGGCGCACTTTTACCTCAAAGCGTGAAGATTGGATTCTTGATGCTGCTTTGACCGCAAGTGTGCGCAAAGCGGGTTCGCGGATGGGCGCCAGCCTGTTCGCCACGCTGCTCGCTGGCTTTACGGCGACCTTGAATCGAATATCTGGCAGTGAAGATATGGTGATCGGTGTGCCCACAGCGGGCCAGTCTGCCGATGGGCTTGATAATTTGGTGGGGCACTGCGTTAATCTTATGCCTGTGCGCTTGGTGGTAACGAGTGGGGATGCCATAGGTGCGTTGATTGCGCGTGCTCAAACCACGATGCTTGATGGGGCAGAGCATCAAGGCTATACCTTCGGAACATTGCTGAAAACGCTGTCGCTGCCGCGCGATCCCAGCCGGTTGCCGCTGGTGAGTGTGATGTTCAATCTCGATCAAACGCTGGACGCGAATGAAGTCGGATTTAATGATTTGGATGTCGAGTTTTCAAGCGTGCCGCGCAGTTTTGAAAATTTTGAGATGTTTATTAACGCCGTGCAGGTGGATGGTGGCCTCAGACTCGAATGCCAGTACAACTCGGATTTGTTTAGTGAGCAAACGATGCGGCGTTGGCTATTGGCGTATGAGACACTTCTGCGTGCCTTAGCGCAATCGGCTGATACCGAAATCGGCCGAGTTCCGCTTTTAAGCGAAGCTGATCTGACGTTGCTCCACGGCTGGAATAACACCGGCCGCGCATTTTCGCGCGACGCCTGCGTGCATGAGTTGATTGAGCGGCAAGTGTTACTCACGCCAAACCATTCCGCTATCCGATGGGCGGGCGCCAGTCTCACTTATAGCGCTTTGAATGCGCGTGCAAATCGTATCGCGCGCACTTTGCGGAAGATGGGTGTGGCGAGCGGCGCGTTGGTGGGGTTACACATGGATCGATGCCCGGATATGGTCGCGGCGATGCTGGGCATTCTTAAGGCAGGTGCCGCCTATGTGCCGCTGGATCCTGCATATCCGCAGGAGCGCCTGAAATACATGACCGAGAATGCGAAATTGGTCGCACTGGTCACGCATGCATCGATTGCAAATTCGTTCGCGTTTCCGCGTGCACAAACGTTGTCATTGGATGAAGATGCGTTGTTGCTGATGGCGCAATCTGCAGCTGATATTCCGTCTGATGCCAAATTCGCGAGGCCGCAGGATTCTGCTTATGTCATTTACACATCAGGCTCTACCGGTGAGCCGAAAGGTGTGCTGGTTCCTCATCGTGCGGTCGTGAATTTTTTGGAAACGATGGCACGAGAGCCGGGCATGAACGCAAAGGATCGCATTGTGGCGGTCACCACATTGTCATTTGATATTGCGGTGAATGAATTATTTTTGCCTCTGTCGGTTGGTGCCGAAATTATTCTCGCTAGCCGCGAACAAGCGGGCGACGGTGCGTTGCTCTCGAATCTAATCAAGGCAAGTGACGCGACAACCATGCAGGCCACGCCGGCAACTTGGCGCGTGTTACTTGATTCAGGCTGGTGTGCGCCTGTCGCTTCAAATAATTTTAAAGCGTTGTGTGGCGGTGAAGCACTGACCAATGAATTGGCTAAAAAATTACTCGATGCCAATGCCGAGTTGTGGAATATGTACGGGCCCACTGAGACCACGGTGTGGTCAACATGCACCAAAGTAACCGATGCCAAAGCCACCATCACAATCGGCCGCCCTATTGCGAATACCTCTGTGTGGGTGCTGGACGAGCAACGCCAGCCCTGTCCGATTGGTGTACCTGGTGAAATCTGGATCGGCGGTGACGGCGTGACCTTGGGTTATTTGAATAATGCGGGCATGACCGCAGAGCGATTTATTGCCGATCCATTTTCGAGCGCGGTAGGCGCCACACTTTATCGCACAGGAGATCGCGGGCGTTGGCGTGAGGGTGGCAATGTTGAGCACATGGGCCGTCTGGATTATCAGGTCAAAGTACGTGGCTATCGAATTGAGCTCGGTGAAATTGAGGCATGCCTTGCTCTAGCCCCCGGCGTTATCCGCGCGGTGGTGATTGCGCGTGAAGACAAGCTGGGTGATGTTCGTTTGGTTGCTTATGTCGTGAATGCGCCGAACACAAAAGCCGATGAAGATGCGCTACGCGCACATCTGAAATTATCGTTGCCGGAGTACATGATCCCGCAGCATTTTGTGACGCTTCCGCAAATTCCATTGTTGAGCAATGGCAAGGTGGATCGAAAGTCATTACCAAAACCTGATTCGTCGACACGTGCCGCGAGTGAATATGTGGCTCCGCGCACTGAGCTTGAAAAAGCAGTGGCTGGTGAGATGGAGGCAACACTAAGTCTGCCTAGCGTGAGCGTTTACGACGACTTTTTTGCGTTGGGTGGGCATTCTCTGCTGGCCGCCCAACTCACTTCGCGTCTCAATCGCATATTCGATAGCAGGTTATCGATGCGCACGCTGTTTGAATCGCCCACCGTAGAGCGCTTGGCGAATGCGATCCAGGCTAACAAAGCGGCACCGGTGTTACCAACAGCGATGATTGAGCGACTTGCCGATCAAAGCGTAGCACCCATGTCGCTGATGCAGGAACGTTTATGGTTCCTAGAAGAGTTGTATCCAAATCGTGTGACCTACAACGCGCCGTCTGCACACCGCTTGATGGGTCGTATAAATGAAAACGCGTTTGCGCAGGCGTTGAATGAAATGATTCGCCGTCAGCCTGCGTTGCGCACCTGTTTTGAACGCGATAGAAACACGGTGGTGCAGCGTATTCGTTCCCTGCTGAAGATTTGTCGCATCTGGCCACAGACCAGCGTGAATCTCATCTGCGTGGTCGTCTCGATGAGCTCACTGCCGAGACGTTTAATCTTACCGCAGCACCCTTGTTTAAAGCGCATATGTTCAAGCTTGGTGAAGGCGAACATGTACTGTTTTTCATGGCGCACCACATTATTTGGGATGGCTGGTCGTTTGATTTGTTGTACAACGAAATTTCTGCGCTTTATGGTGCGTTCGTCCATGGACGCGCGAGTCCGTTAAATGCGTTGCCATTGAGCTATGGCGATTTCGCCGCGTGGCATCGTCAATGGGTGAACGGCCCGGAATATGCGCAGCAGCTTGCCTTTTGGCGTGGCCGCCTTGATCAGTTGAGCAAATTTCAGGAATTGCCGACTGACATGCGACGTCGCCCCGGCATGTCTGGCGGCGGCAGCACAGAATGGATGACGATAACGAAACCCAAAATTGATGCGTTGCATGCAGTCGCGCAACAAGCCGGGGCAACACTTTCCATGACGATGCTAACGATCTACAGCGTACTTTTGTATGGCTATGCTAGGCAGATGAGTCTGGTGATTGGTATGCCGGTGCGTGGTCGCAACTTGCCTGAGCTTGAGCCGATCATGGGCTACTTCAATAATCTTTTGCCATTTCAAATCGATATCCAGCCCGACGAAAAGTTTTCCGATCTGCTCACGCGCGTCAAGTCGCGTGTGGTGGAAAGCTTTGCATGCCCCGATGTGCCGCTTGAGCAATTATCAAAAGAGATCAGCGCAGCAAGCGGGCGTGCAGCTTCGCTGCTGTACCAGGCGCTATTTTCGTTTCAGGATGCACGTCAGCGCGTGACGGATTGGGGCGGGCTCAAGCACAGCAGCATTCCGTTATTCCAGCATGGCGCGACCGAAGACTTGGGCGTGTGGTTTATGGAGACCACAAATGGCGTGCAAGGCGGCGTGACTTACAACACGGACATCATCACAGCGGCAACAGCAAAAACGCTTCGTGAACGTTATCTGATGCTGCTGGATACCATTATTGCTGATCCGGCAAAGACCATTAATGTGCTGGTGGCATCTCATGTCGCCATGCCTCGCCAAATCGTCACGCCGGATGAGGCAAACCCAACCGCAAGCCAGGCCGCCGTGAAGCCAAGGCCGGCATCAGCGCCTGTTACTGAAACTGAAAAGCTGCTGGCGATAATTTGGTGCAGTGAGTTGAAACTAACGGACGTCAGCACTGCAGACAATTTTTTCGATCTGGGTGGACATTCCCTGCTCGCGATGCAAACGATGGCGACCATGGAGGAGAAGACCGGCAAACGGGTTGATCCGCAGAAATTTATTTTCGAGACGCTGGGGCAGATTGCGCGCGCCTACGATGAAGCTAAAGTAGAAACCGGGGCGGTGCAAAAGCCTGAGCGTTCAACCGGGCCGGGCGTGTTGGGGCGTATTTTTGGCGGCCTTCGAGGCAAGAAGGGTTGAAAACGCTGAGTTTGCAGGAGCAGGTTGCACAAACAAATTTAGACGAGCGTGAAATCCATGTTTGGCATCTACCTTTAGCGGGTGATGTTTTTGCTGATGATGCAAATGTCCTGACCGAGCTTGACATTGCACGTGGAAAAGAATTTGTGTTCGAGCGTGATCGCAACCGTTTTTTGCGTGCGCGACATTGCGTCAGAAGTTTACTGGGCGCGTACTTGTTGATGAATCCGCAAGAGGTGCCTATTGCAATTGGTAAACATGGAAAACCGTTTGTCTACTCGCACTACAAAATGGAGTTCAACCTTAGTCATTCTGGCGATGCAGGTGTGTTTGCCATAGGGCGTGTTGCAGGCGATGCAGATCATGACGATTGTTTGAATAACGCTATCGGCATCGACATTGAAGTGATACGGCGACCATCGGATATACGACTGCTCGCCGCTTCGGTCTTTTCTGCTACTGAGCTGCGCGAGTTTGCAGCACTTGCAGACGATGCGTTGAGCTTGCCGTTCTTCACTTGCTGGACACGAAAAGAAGCTTATCTAAAGGCCATTGGTACGGGGCTGATGAGCGAACCGCGCTCCGTTACCGTGGGATTTCATCCGCAGCGACAACGTTTAACATTAGCTGCTGGCCAGTTTATTGACGTTGCAACGACGCTGCAAAACAAAGAGGTCGTGATGTCGCTTGCGGTCATTGGCGGATGGGAAAACATTAAAACATTTGATTACGAATGCGCCTGACTAGCTGACGCACCGATTGCATCTACTCAGCCGACATCCTAAAGTATCATAGACAAAATTCTGGTAAGCCAACGCAGAAAGTTGACCGCATGACATTACTCGCGAGAGCACATCAAGGCGTTAATAACATCGCAAAATGGCCGCTCATTCGCAATCGTGTTCATCGCGAATATGATGAATCGTTTGCGGCAAATAACGATGCCAATTTGTTTCGCGGCGTTTTTGAAACATTCTCCGCCGCCGAAGCCAGTGCCCCAACGACCCGTCCGCTTGGCTATGACAATTCAGCGGCTGCGGGCATGTACATGGATCGCACGCGAAAAACGTATCCAACCGATTATCCGGTCATGTTTTGGCTTCAAAAATTAATCGCTGAAGGCTGTTCGCAGTTCTATGATTTGGGTGGCCATATCGGCGTCAGTTACTATGCTTATCGGCGTTATTTGAATTACCCCGCAACGCTAAAATGGATAGTGCATGATGTGCCGGCAGTGATCGAGCAAGGGCGGCGCGTTGCAGCGGAGAAAGATCGTGATGGATACCTCTCGTTCAGTGATCATTTCCAAGACGCCGACGGCACTGATTTGTTAATGGCGCAGGGCTCACTCCAATATTTGCCGGACACCTTGCCAGATCGATTGAAAAAACTTGGCACACCGCCGCACCATATCATTTTGAATTTGACG
>ENA-OBIO01000986-OBIO01000986.1-metagenomes-genome-assembly--contig:-NODE-986-length-12618-cov-5.05524_pt1 | contig 12618 bp, 6 predicted proteins | sample MGYA00153383_OBIO01 | MGnify analysis MGYA00153383 | reverse complement strand
TTTATTACTTTAGTTGATACTGAATCATTTTCATTAAAAACTAATTCTTTGGCAGTAGTGCTTGTTTGTGTAAACGATGCGGGAAACGGCAATTTTTTTCTGTCCGTTTTTCCACTTGGCATTGATGGCATTACTTTTAATTCAACAATAATAACAGGAACCATATAAGGAGCTAAAAAGGAGGCTAATTTTTTTCGAATTTCAACTTCATCAAAAGTATAACCTGTTTGTAGCTTTACATAACCAACCAATTGTTCTTGTTGGTTGCTGTCCTTTCTTATTGCTACCGAAGCTGCTGCAATTCCTTCCAATTGATTTATTCTGCTTTCAATTTCGCCCAGCTCAATTCTATAACCCCGAAGTTTTATCTGGTCATCAATTCTTCCCTGAAAATCTATGAACCCATTTTCCTGAAAAACAACTGCATCGCCTGTTTTATAAATGCTGTCTCCATATATTTCAGAAAAAGGGTTGGGTAAAAATTTTTCGGCAGTAAGTTTTGGTAAATTAAAATATCCTTTGCTTACTCCCGGTCCGGAAATGATCATTTCACCACGCTCTCCTCGGGGAACAATTTCCAGTTTTTCGTTAACAACAGCTATATCATAATTTGGTAAAGGATTGCCTATAGTAATTAAATCATTTTCATTTAATGAAGCCATATTAGAAGTAACCGTGGTTTCCGTTGGTCCATAACTATTGTAAAATTTTCGATACGGTTTAGCCCATTTTTTCTGTACCTGTGGCGTACAGGCTTCGCCGCCTGCATTTACAATACGCAAAGAAGGTACTTCATCAATGATGGCCAAAATACTTGGCACCGCATGCAAAACGGTAATATTTTGTTCAATTAAAACGTTGCTTAATTCATCAATTGCTTTAACGGTAAATTCATCTGCTATCCACAAAGTGGCACCGGCAAATAAACTAATCCATACTTCTTCGCACCACATATCAAATGATACCGAAAAGCCCTGGTATACTTTATCATTTGAATTAATTTGAAGTACGTCATTTTCTGAACGTATTAGATGGCATATATTTTTATGCGATATTAATATTCCTTTTGGTGAGCCGGTACTGCCTGAAGTGAAAATTACATATGCCCAATTTTCGTTTGAAAAATTTTCAGAAAAAGAAGTTTTAATATCTTTTTTAAAAGTGGGTATTTTCAATGGTTCGCAATGGATATCAGCATCTGTGTCTGAAAAATAAGTAGTAACATTTATATCTGTAAATACTTTTTGAATACGTTCTTTAGGCATCTCCCTGTCTAAAGGAATGTATGCCGCACCTGTTTTTAATATACCTAAAATTGCAACAGGCAGTTCTAAACATCGGGGGTACCAAAGCCCCACAGAGTCACCTGGTTTTACGCCCTTGGCTTGCAGATACAAAGCAATCTGGCTGCTCCACTCATCTAATTCTTTATAGGTAATTGAAGTTCCCTTAAAAATTAAAACCTTTTTAGCGGAAAACTTTTCAAAGGATGGTTTTAATAAGGAAACTAAAGTTTCTTCTTTAATAAATTCAGGCGCAATTTTGCCTAAAATAAAACTCTTTAAAGCCATAAAGATTCTAGTTTTGTTTGTGAAAATAATAGTTTATAAGTACATGTTTTTAAAAAGAATCTATATAAAAATTGATTTAATTTTTTTAACTGGAATAGTTATAAAATTTAATTTACGGTAAAAAGTTATTTCTAAAAAACTTTTTTAAGCCTTTTAAATGGATTAGTGGACAAGCTGAATACCTGACTTTTTTGCATGTATTTTTAATTTTCATTGCAATAGGGAATGATGGTCTGTTAAGCTTGAAAAACACGGAACGGATTTGTGTAACAAGTGGATCATGCATTATGTTGTTTGGGTAACAGCCTTGCCTATTGTTTCTCAATTTATTGATGCATACTTTTCTAAAAAACATAAGTTGTTGATGTCGGTTTGGATTTTGACATTTTGTGTTGCTGCATCTTGTAATTAAAAATTAGCTACCAATATATTATTTATTATTAAAAAAATATAAGGCTGCCTGAAGCAAATAAAATGTAAGAAATATTAATTGGCAGTCGTGCAAATAATATAACATTTAATAATTATAGAAATAGAATGTTACCTTACAATGTAACATAAACAACGCCAAAATGATTCCAAAATATAGAAGTGATACCGTAGATTGGAAACAGATATGGGATCCTAAAAATCTTTTACTTATTTTTTTAGGCACTTCTTTGGCTGTGCTGGCCATGAAAGGTTTTATGATACCCAACCGTTTTATGGATGGGGGCATTACCGGTATCTCCATTTTATTGCATGAAATATTTAATATCAATATTAGTTTTTTGGTAATTATTTTAAATGTTCTGTTTGTCTATCTCGGTTATAAAAGGATCGGAAAAACCTTTGCTGTACAAACCTGCATTGCAGTAATGCTGCTTTCTGTAGGCTTGGTTTTTATCGACATCAATCCTATCACTCGTGACAAATTACTCATCGCTATTTTCGGTGGGATATTGATGGGAACCGGTGTGGGCCTTGTTATACGGGGTGGCGGTGTTATAGACGGTGCCGAAGTAATTGCCGTATTTACAGGCAGAAAAACAGGTTTTTCCAACAGCGAGATCATTATGCTTATCAATACTGTAATCTTTGCAGTGGCAGCATTACAGTTCGGCCTGGAAACGGCTATGTACTCTATCATCACTTATTTTACTGCAAGCCGGGCCACCAACTATGTAGTGGATGGCATTGAACAATTTACCGCAATGAATATTATCTGTTCACGGCCCGATGAAATAAAAAAATTATTGGTGAATGACCTCGGTAAAGGAATAACCGTTTACAAAGGTGAAAAAGGATATCTGCCGGGTAGTTTTGAAGTAAAAACTAGCGCCGATATTATTGTTACTATTATTACCCGCCTGGAAATAAAACAAATACAGGATGCAGTACTAAGTATAGACCCCAAAGCATTTATTTATGTGCAAAGTATAAAAGAAGCGGCCGGGGGTATTTTAAAACATAAGGCACATGCAAAGTAAATTGTTACGTGCATCCTCCGTGCTTTGACTCAGGAAACATAAAAAATTTTATCATTTAATATGTTAGAATCCGAAAATATACAGGCCGAACAACCTGCAGAAAATATCTCCGAAGCAACTATCCCGCAGCAGGAAAATATATTGCCCCCTACCGAAGGAGATTCTCTTGAAATCTGGAAAGCACCACTGGCGGACTTTTATACTTATGATGTGTTTGGGCGTGCCATCAATAACAAATATGAATTTCATTCCACTAGCTGTAGTTGGGTTGCATTAAAAGAACAATAAAAGCCGGCCTGCCCACCTGTTCCAACGATAAAAAAATAAACAATGAAAGCAAAATCAATCAAAGGAAGTTCTGCTGAAGAAATTAAATCAGCTTTGGAACAAATCATGTTTGATGGATTTAAACCAACATTGGCATTAGTCTTTCTTTCTGCAATGAATGAAATAGAGGCAATATCTTCCTTATTGGATAATGAAGGAATTGCCATTTTTGGTGCTACTACATCTGCAGAATTTACAGAACAGGATGCAGAAAATAAAGGTATTGCTGTACTGTTACTAGATATCAACCCCGCATATTTCAAAATTGTTTTAAAAGATAATGAGGGAGGTGAAGGTTATGAAACTGGTTGCCACATTGGAGAAACGGGTAAAATGACATTTGCCAATCCTGCCTTTATTATTTCTTCTGCTAATTACAAAATTCACGGTGCTAAAATCATACAGGGAATGGTAGAAAAAGCCGGTGCAGATGTAACTATTGTTGGTGGCAAGGCTGGGGAAATTATAAACATGGAAGGGAAAGTTTTCACTAATACTCAATCCAGTGATAATGCTGTCATTTCTTTGATACTTGATCAGGATAAAATAACCTTAAAAGGAATGGCGGCTTCCGGCTGGAAACCCGCAGGAACTGAAAAGAAAATTACACGTTGCATAGGTTCCTGGATCTATACAATCGATGATCAACCCGCATTTGATATTGTAAAGAAATTCCTTGGAACAGATATTCTCGAGGATAAGAATAAAGAGGGCATTGTAAAATTAAACATCATTTATCCTTTACAACTTTACCGGCAAGGAGGAAGCCCATACATGCTCCCCGTCTTATTTGCCAATACAGAAGATCATTCTGTGATGCTTGCAGAAGCAGTACCTGAAGGTTCCTTATTCCGTTTTTCCATGCCACCGGATTTTGATGTGATCGATATGGTGATTAAAAGTTCACTGGAAGTAAAAGAAAAAGAAATGCCCGCTGCAGATGCGCTCGTTATTTTTTCCTGTATAGGCCGGTTAGGATCGTTAGGCCCGATGGCTTCAAAAGAAGTAGAAGGACTGGCTGAAACCTGGAATAGCCCAATGATTGGTTTATACTCTCTTGGAGAATTTGGCCGGGTAGCAAATGGTAATACTGAATTTCATGGAACGACTGTAAGTTGGGTGGCATTAAAAGAAAAATAATTTAAACATCAGTTAAAAGTTATTATGCAAGCAAAATCAATCAAAGGAAAATCTGCAGAAGAAATTAAAACAGCATTGCAGGAAAGCATGGCCGATGATTATCAACCAACAATTGCCATTGTTTTTTTATCTGTCAAACAAGATCATAAGGAAATTTGCAAACTCATGGATGATGCAGGCATTGCTGTTTTTGGGTGTACCACCAATGGAGAGTTTATTGATGAAGTAACGGAGCAAGGTTCGGTTGCTATTCTTTTACTCGACATCAATAAAAATTATTTTCAAATTTATTTTGAAGAATACCCTGAAAAGAATTACCGGGAAGTAACAAACAGGATTGCACAGCAAGCAAAAGAAAAATTTACTACTCCTGCTTTTTTTATATGCGGTAGCAATATGGAAACGGATGCAGAAGAACTTTTATTTGGGTTTGAAGATGTTGTGGGCAAAGGTGTAAATGTATATGGAAGTATGGCAGGCGATGATTTTACATTTTCAGATCAATTTGCTTTTACAAATCACCAGTCAAGTTCAAGGGGTTTGGTATGCATTGCGTTGGATGAAGAAAAGATCATCATTAAAGGAGTTGCTACCTGTGGCTGGAGAGCGGTAGGTACGGTAAGAACGGTTACTAAAAGTGAAGGCAACCATGTGTATACTGTAGATGATGTTCCTGTACTGGATATTACCGCAAAGTATGGCGGAATTGAAAATGTTTCGCCGGATAATGAAGGACTGCTATTGGAAATAGCCGCCAATTTTCCTTTGCAGCTACAACGGGAAAAGGGAGACCCTGTAATGCGTCCCGGATTAGTTATAGACTGGAGCGACCGTTCTTTTTATTGCAGCGGATCGGTACCGCAAGGATCAAAAATTCGTTTTTCACTACCTCCCGATTTAGATGTGATGGAAAAAGTAATTAAAGCTGTTGAACATATGAAAGCAACACAGATGCCTGAGGCTGATGCGCTGATCATCTTTAGTTGTGCGGGTAGAATTCTATCTTTCGGCCCAATGATGAATATGGAAATTGAAGGTCTGAAAAACATTTGGAATGTACCGATGCTTGGAATGTTCTCCAATGCAGAGCTGGCAAGGGCAACCGGTGGAAACTTAGAGATGCACAACCTCACTACTTGTTGTGTAGCATTAAAAGAAAAATAACATCAACTCATTACTCATTATCATAACCAAAACAAACAACCATGGAAAATTTAGAAGTTATTAAAAACATGTACGAGGCTGTAGCAAGCGGCGATTTCCCTGCTTTTTTAGGTGGTATAGATGCAACTATTGAGTGGAATGAAGCAGAGAACTTTCCCTATGCAGACGGTATCCTTATATAGGACCTGAAGCTGTTGCAGGAGGCGTATTTGGCCGTATTGCTGCAGACTGGGAATACTGGACACTATCCGATTATGAGTATCATGATTGCAATGCTGACAAGATAATTGTTACTGGCAGATACAATGCAAAACATAAGATTACAGGTAAAATCATCAAAGCACAGTTTACGCATGTATGGACAGTAAATAATGATAAAGCAATACGTTTTCAACAGTATGCAGATACAAAGCAGATGGTAGATGCAATGAATTAATGAAAGAGTTGCCAATGTATGGAACGCTCCTTTCATTGGGTTTTTTACCTATGGAGAATTTGGTAAATCAAAAAAAGATAAGCACGAATTTCATAACAACACTTGTTGCGTAGTAGTATTAAAAGAAAAATAATGAATCAAAAACTTCAAAATTTATTGGATGCCATTCAGCAGTCTTCGCATTTAAGTGATGATGAAATAAAAGCATTGTCAAAAACGGTGAAGGAAGTAGAAAAGGAAATGGAGATCACCTCATTTAAACTTGACCGTACAGAAAAAGTAAAACGTACCACTGCCATTTTGCTTGAAGAAACTATTGAAGAACTGGAACAAAAAAGAAAAGCTATTGAAGCCACTTATCATGAATTAGAAATTGAATCTTCACTTGAAAGAGTAAGAACGGTTGCAATGACCATGATGAAGCCTGATAACTTGCTGAATATTGCCGAAAGTGTTTTTAAAGAGTTACAATGTTTGGGATTTACTGAACTTAGGAATGCTATCATTCAAACCTTTGTTGATGATAAAAAATATTTTAATGATTACGATTTTTCAGATGTAACTGGAGGGTGGATTTCCCGTATTCCATACACGGGTCATCCAATTATTGAAAAATTTGTAAAAAACATTAGAAAAAACAGCGACGTATTTGTAGAAACCGTGATTTCAGGAAAAGAAATGGAGGAATGGATGGCATTTAGAAAAGCGAATGGCGAAGTAAACGATCCAAGACTGTATGGTATTCAGGAGCTTTTCTATTACCATTATTCGATAGGTGAAGGTGATATTGGAATTTCCACTTTCAGTTCCATTAGTGCTGAAAAACAAAACTTGCTTAAGCGTTTTCGTAATGTTTTTGACTTGGCCTACCAACGTTACACAGATATTCAAAAAGCCGAAGAACAGGCAAGAGAAGCACAACTGGAAACTTCTCTTGAACGGGTAAGGGCGCAGGCTATGGCCATGCGTAAACCCGAAGACCTTACCGGCATTTGTGAAGTGCTTTACGCAGAGTTGCACACATTGGGATTTGCCGAGATCAGGAATGCGATGATCAATATTCATGATGATGAAAAAGAAACTTTTGTGAATTATGATTATTCAAATGAGATTGGCAAAAGCATTAATCATTTAACCTACAATATTCATCCTTTAATTGAAAAGCAAATAAAGGAAATCAGGAATGCAGAAGGATTTTCTGAAACATCCTATACGGGTAAAGACCTGGAAGACATGATAACATTCCGGAAAAAGATAGGTGAAAAAGATGATCCGAGAATTGAACAGGCAAACACTTTGTATTATTATTTTTATTCAATAGGTACAGGTTCCATTGGCATTTCAACATTTAATATTGTTGCCGGTGAAAAGCTTGATGTGCTTAAACGTTTCCGGAATGTTTTTACGCTTGCTTACCAGCGATATACCGATATAGCACTTGCCGAAGCACAGGCAAGAGAAGCACAGATAGAAGCCGCAATGGAAAAAGTACGTTCACGATCATTAGTCATGCATAAAAGTGATGAGTTGAACGAGGTGGTAGCCATTCTTTTCGAAAAATTAAAAGAGCTGAAAATTCCTTTTACAGCGGTTGGTATTGGCATTTATATTAATGGTTCGAAAGACCTGAATGCTTTTGTTTGCGGAGAGAATGAAGGCGGCTTGGTCATCACCAATTATCGTCTCCCTTATTTCAATCATAAAATAGCCAAGGATTTCAACAAAGCCCGTACAGAGCAATTAGAATTTTTTATTGGCCATTATTCAAAAGAAGAAAAAGACGCCTTTTATACCTATGTGTTTGAGCATACGGAAGAATTCAGGTACCTGCCGGATGATATAAAACGAATGATATTTGAGAGTCCATCATATACAATAACAATGGTGGCGGTTAATCATGCTTTGTTTAATATTAATGATTTTGAAGGCAAGACCTTATCTGAAAATGAAGTGGATATCATCAAGCGTTTTGCGAAAGTCTTCGACCAGACGTATACCCGTTTTCTCGATCTGCAAAAAGCCGAAGCGCAGGCAAGAGAAGCACAAATAGAATTGGGATTAGAAAGAGTAAGGTCAAGAGCAATGGCAATGCAAAACTCAAATGAATTAGCTGTTATTGTTGATACTGTTTTTAAAGAGCTTACCAAATTGAATGTTTTACTTGATCGTTGCATCATCATGATATACGACCCAAAAACCCTGGGTTCAATATGGTGGCTTGCCAATCCGGAACCGGCATTTGCCCCTGTGGGCTTTTTGGTAAAATATCATGAGCATAAACCTTACCTCGATTATATCAAAGCATGGAAAGACCGTACGCTAAAATGGGAGTACGTACTGGAAGGAACTGATAAAAAAGAATGGGACGAATTTGTTTTCGCTGAAACAGAACTGTCACTTTTGCCTGCGCCTGTAATTGCCGGTATGAAGTCGTTCGACCGGATATTTTTAAATGTATCATTTAACAATTTTGGAAGTCTGACTGCGTCCAGTGTTGAACCTATACAAGAAGAGCATTTTGATATTCTGCTTCGCTTCGCAAAAGTTTTCGATTCAACCTATACCCGTTTCAATGATTTAAAACAAGCAGAGGCACAGGTAAGAGAAGCACAGATAGAATTAGGGTTGGAAAGAGTTAGAGCAAGAGCAATGGCGATGCAAAAAAGTGATGAGCTTGCCGATGCCGCACAACTGCTCTACCGTGAATTTGGAAATCTTGACATCAATACTTTCAGTTGTGGTTATATGTTTGTGGATGAAGCAAAGCAAACACAAACGGCTTGGGTAGTACTTCCGGATGGATCCCTGCTTCCCAACTTTATTGTCTTTCCTTTAAAAGGCGATCAGGTGCTGGACAGCCGCTACAAAGATTGGAAAGAAAAGAAACCAATTCATGTTTTCGAACTAAAGGGAGAAGCAAACAAAGAGCATCATCGGTTTTTGGCAAATTATGTTCCTCCATTTGTTGTAGATGATATTTTTTCAAAAATTCCTGACCGGATAATTTTTAATTGCGCAAATTTTTCGGATGGGTACCTGTTGATATTGGCGGCTGAACATTTTTCACCGGCAGAACAGCAAACAATAATCCGCTTTACCAAAGTCTTCGAACAGACCTATACCCGCTTTCTCGACCTGCAAAAAGCAGAAGCACAGGCAAGAGAAGCCAAAATCGAAACTGCCCTTGAAAAGGCAAGGTCACGAACCATGGGTATGCACTCAAGTGATGAGTTGCCTGAAGTGGCCAACGTTTTGTTTCTGGAAGTACAGGCACTTGGTATTCCCGCATGGAGCTGCGGGTATAATATTCTTACGGAGGATAAAAAGTCAGCAAAGTGCTGGATGAGTAGTGAAGGAACCCTGCAAACACCATTTAAGCTTCGCTTATTTGGTGAAGCTTCCTTTGCTGAATGGGGTGACTTTCTGCACAGTGAAAAAACAATGTTGGTTCAGGAACTCGGCGATAAAGCATTAGACGAACACTATGCGTATATGAAATCCTTTCCCGATTTGAAATCCACCTTTGATCAAATTGGTGAACTGGGGCTTTCACTACCTACGTACCAGATCAACCATCTGTGCAAATTCACGCAAGGTTTTCTGCTCTTCATTACCTACGAAAAAGTTCCCGATGCACATGAAATTTTCAAACGATTCACAAAGGTATTTGAACAAACCTATACCAGATTTCTAGATCTGAAAAATGCAGAAGCCCGTGAAGTGATTGCTGTACGAGAAGCCTCATTAGACAGAGTTAGGGGCGAAATTGCCTCTATGCGTACTGCTGAAGATTTGCAACGCATTACGCCATTGGTATGGAGAGAATTAACTGCATTAGGCGTTCCATTTTTTAGATGCGGCTTATTTATAGTTGATGAACTTGCGGAAGTAATTCATTTTTATTTATCAACGCCAGATGGTAAACCATTAGCAGCATTAGAACTTCCATTTCAAGGTATTAATGTAACAAAAGAAGCAATAGCCAATTGGCGACTGCAAAAAGTGTACACGACGCATTGGAGCAAAGAAGAATTTATTGCATTTGCAAATAATTTATTAGACCAGGGACAAATAAAAAACACTTCAACCTACTTGGGCGGCAGTGAAGCACCTGAATCACTAACACTACAATTCGTGCCTTTTAAACAAGGTATGTTGTATGTGGGAAGTGAAAATGTTTTAAATGAATTGCAAATAGACTCTGTAAAGGCCTTGGCCAATGCATTCTCTACAGCGTATGCCAGATATGAAGATTTTATAAAATTAGAATCGGCCAAACAGCAAATTGAGAAAACATTAGAGGAATTAAAGGCCACACAAAAGCAGCTCATCCAATCAGAAAAAATGGCTTCGTTGGGTGAACTCACTGCAGGCATTGCACATGAAATACAAAACCCCTTAAACTTCGTCAATAATTTTTCTGAAGTAAGCACTGAGTTGCTTGATGAAATGAATGTAGAAATAGCCAAAGGAAATTTAGAAGATGCAAAACAAATAGCAGAGGATTTAAAGCAAAATCTACAAAAAATAAATCATCACGGCAAACGTGCAGGCGACATTGTAAAAGGAATGTTACAACACAGCCGCAATACAAGCAATACAACAAAAGAACCCACTGATATTAATAAACTGGCAGATGAATATTTACGATTGGCCTATCATGGCCTGCGGGCAAAAGATAAATCATTTAATGCTACAATGAAAACTAATTTTGATGAAAGCCTGTCTGCCGACGAGGCAGGCATTGGTAACATCAATATCATTCCACAGGATATAGGAAGAGTGATTTTAAATTTAATTACCAATGCATTCTATGCGGTGAATGAGAAAAAGAAATCAGGAATTGAAGGATATGAACCAACTGTTTCAATAAGTACCAAGAAAGAAAACAATAAAGTTTTAATTACCGTGAAAGACAACGGTAACGGCATCCCTCAAAAAATACTCGATAAAATATTTCAACCTTTCTTTACAACCAAACCAACAGGGCAAGGAACAGGCTTAGGGTTATCCTTAAGTTATGATATTGTAAAAGCACATGGAGGAGATTTGAAAGTAGAAACGAAAGAGGGAGAAGGTCTGCCTGCCGGACAGGCAGGATCAACATTTATTATTCAATTACCAATCCCTTAAAAAATATGAAACATTTTTTTGTTGCCTGTTTTATTCTGCTGTCAATTACCTGCATTTCGCAAACCTTTCCCAAAAAATATGTTGATAGCCTGACGGCTGTTGCGCTGGCAAAAAAAAGTACTCACCCTTTATTGCTAAACCGAGATAGCGTATTGCGGATACTTTGGCAATCTACTTCACCGGCAGATTGCGTTGCTATGTTTTATGATATTGTATCATATTCCGATGAGCTTACACCCGAGAAATCTCTTTACTACCACCGACTTATTTTGCAAGAAGCTCAAAAAAGGGGGAATAAAGTACTGGAGGCTGTAGTAATGGCTGAGTTGGGTTACATAACCTCAAAAAATGGAAATACAGCGGGAGGGCTTAAAATTATTTATGAGTCGTTGGAAAAGGCAGAGGCCACCCGCAATGCCCAGGCAATTGGAATAGCATATAATAATTTAGGAAACTGTTATCCTACTAATCCGCAGTTAGCACGTGATTATATGACAAAATCATTAGCGTATGCCCGTTTAGGTAACGATTACATGTTTACATGCTTTGACCTTGGAAATTTAGGAAGTATGTTTTTGCGGGAAAACAAAAGAGATTCAGCATTGGCATATTACTTGGAAAGTTATAAAATAGCAGTAGAAAGAAATCTTGAAGGGGCAATGCCGAATTGTCTTTTACAATTAAGTGGGTTTGATGTTAAGGAAAATAATTTACAATATTTCAAGCAGGCAGCTTTAATGCCCTTTGCTATTCGGAATGTTCAAATGAAAACCGATATAGCCCATCGAAATGCTTTTTATTATCTACAAAAGAAAAATATGGACTCTGCTTTCTATTTTAGCTCTGAGGTCTATAATAATGCAAGGACAGCAAATTTGTCACAACAGCTCGGTGCCTTGTCCTTAATGGGTGACTATTACCGGGCTTTACCCAATACAGACAGTGCATTATCTTATTTGGAAAGGTATTACAAGTTAAAGGATAGTTTATACGGGGATAAAGTGGTAGAACAGGCACAGAGTATGGCATATAATGATATGCAACGTCAAAAGGAAATGACAGCACAAAAAGCAGAATTTCAAAACCGATTGATCTTGTATTTTATAAGTGCGTTAGCTATTTTTTTGATGGGACTTGCATTTATTTTCTGGCGCAATAAGCGAAAAGAACAACATGCAAAGATACTCCTGCAACAACAAAAAGATCAACTGGAGCAAACGCTTGCCACGCTTAAAACAACTCAAAGCCAATTGATCCAAGCCGAAAAAATGGCAAGCCTAGGTGAACTTACGGCAGGGATAGCGCATGAAATTCAAAATCCTCTGAACTTTGTAAATAATTTTTCTGAAATAAATACTGAGTTGATTGAAGAAATGAA
>ENA-OBIO01000984-OBIO01000984.1-metagenomes-genome-assembly--contig:-NODE-984-length-12636-cov-3.09959_pt1 | contig 12636 bp, 10 predicted proteins | sample MGYA00153383_OBIO01 | MGnify analysis MGYA00153383 | reverse complement strand
GAACGCCGCGTTCTTCGACGGCTCGTTTTGGTCGGATGATGAACTCGATGACGTCGGTGTCGCAAAGGCGGCGAGATCGCTCGGCCACGCTCCCGTCGGCGGCCCGAAGGGATCGCTCACGTTACTCCGGGGCTTGCCGCCTGGCGCACGACGATTCTACGCCCACCTCAACAACACAAATCCGCTGTTGGACGAAAAGTCGGACGCAGCACGCGAATTGCGCGCCGCTGCGTTCGCAATCGCTCACGATGGCCTCGAACTTCGTTTCGGAGCGAGCCTGCGCTCACCCGACCCAGTCGTCTTGTTCTAGGCGGCCGAAGACGCACCCGACCCAGTCGTCTTGTTCTAGGCGGCCGAAGACGCGAGCGAATCGACAAAGGCTCGTTCACATGCGTGTGTGATTTCCGATCCCAGCGTCGAGAGCCGTGCCGCCAATGCCAGCAGTACATCGATATCGCCATCCGCGCGGCGGATGTCAGCTGATATGGTCGCGAGTTCGCTCGCGGCGGAGCGGAGGTTGGTGATAACCATGATAATACGAATCGTACGTCCGGACCGCGACAACGTTTCATCGTTTTGTCTCGATCCTACTTTGGGCGGCCTCGTGCGAGGGATGACCTCTTTTTTCGTTATTGGGAAGAAACGGCCTTCTCCGCAACCGTGGCCACCCGTAAGCCGCCGCACAGGCAACCGCCCTACGGTCGCGTAGACTGACGGACGTGCATCAACTCAACATCCTTACGGCGTTCCTGGCGGGCTTGGTCTCGTTCATCTCGCCGTGCGTGCTACCGCTGGTCCCGAGCTATCTCTCGTTTCTAACGGGCACGAGCCTCGAAGATCTCAAAGCCGAGACGACAGCCGCGGCCAAAGCCCGCGTGATCGCGCACGCGCTCGCGTTCATTAGCGGCTTTACGATCGTCTTCATCGCCCTCGGACTTTCGGCGAGCGCGATCGGCGGCATCTTCACGAGCAACAAACGGCCCGTGGAAATCGTGGGCGGACTCATCATCATCGTACTCGGCTTACAGATGATGGGCATCTTGAAAATTCCGGCTTTGATGATGGATAAGCGCATGCATATCACGCCGAAGAAACGCTCGCTGTGGGTCTCGTTCGTCGTGGGCATCGGCTTTGCTGCAGGTTGGTCGCCGTGTATCGGGCCGATTCTCTCGGGAATCATTTTGCTCGCTTCTCAAGAGAAGGTGCCGCAAGCCACCTTTCTGCTCTTCATGTACTCGATGGGGCTGGCGGTGCCGTTCCTCATCACCGCCGCGGCGATCACACAGGCCCTGGGTGCCCTCAATCGGATCAAACGCTATCTGCCCGTTATCGAAGCGACGTCGGGTGCGATTCTCGTCGCGACCGGATTCGTCGTCGCGACGGATCAATTCACGCGCGTCGCGGGCTTCTTCTACCAGTACGTCAAACATCAATACACGAAGCACATCATCGCAACGGGGTTCGTCTCGGGCGAAAGTCGCCTCGCGATCCCGCACCTGCTCTACTGGACATACGTCCAAAATCATCGCGGCGCGTTCGGACTCTTCGGGTCGCAAGCATGGCTGCTCGTGGGCATGTCACTTGCGGTGCTCGCGGTCTTCTGGTTCGCGTTTCGAGATGCGGCAGCGCAATCTGCGCTCGTGCGCATCGCCTTCGGAGGCATCGTCGGCGGTGCCATCGGTAATATCGTCGATCGCTTTCACTACGGTTTCGTTGTCGATTTCGTCGATCTGCGGTGGTGGCCGGTTTTCAATGTCGCCGATTCGTGCATCACCGTCGGCGTCGCGCTCCTGATTCTGGGCTCGCTCAAACGCGAGAACGCGAAAACGCCGATCGGTACCGCGCAATAGAAACGCCCGCGATCCCGACCCACGTCGTGACGGAAGCGGAAGCGGGAGCCCGCTGCGACGTCGCAATCGCTCGGGTCACGGGCGCATCGCGAGGCCAAGTCGGCGCCTCAATGGTGTAGCACCGAAGCAAGCGACACCCGTAGCGGCGGGCGACGTGCTCGAATTCGCAATCCAAGAACGCCTCAAGCTCGACGCGAAACCCGAAGACATCGCCCTCGATATCGTCTTCGAAGACGACGTGTTACTCGTAGTCGATAAGCCCGCGGGAATGGTCACGCATCCCGCACACGGCGCGCGCGACGGCACGCTCGTCAACGCGCTCCTCGCGCACGCGCAGAATCTGCCGGGCGACCCCTTGCGGCCGGGGCTCGTGCATCGCCTCGATCGCGATACGTCGGGATTACTCGTGGTCGCCAAGACCGAAGCCGCACTCGCGGCGCTCGGAAAATCGATGATGCGCCGCCAGATCGGCCGGACGTATCTCGGACTCGTACAGGGTATTCCGACGCATCCCAAGGGCACGATCGATGGGGCGCTCGGCCGCGACCCGCACAACCGCCTCAAACACGCGATTCGCGCGGATGGCAAACCGGCCGTGACTCATTACGAGGTACGCGAACGCTTTCGCGATTCCGTGGAATGCATGTTCGTCCTCGAGACCGGACGTACGCATCAAATTCGAGTCCATATGATGGCGCTCGGCTATCCGATCTTTAACGATCCCGTCTATGGCAAGATCGACGCACGCGTCGACCTGCCCGGGCAAGCCCTCCACGCATGGCGGCTTACTTTCACGCATCCCGTCACGGGCGAAGCCCTCGCCTTCGAAGCGCCACCGCCGGTCGATTACGTCGCTGCCGTCGAGGCGCTTCGGAAAACCTAGTGCCCGGCATCTTCACGCTGCGCGCGACCGATGGCGCCGCGCGGAGAGGCACGCTCGCGCTCGCGCACGGCGACGTCGAGACGCCCGCATTCATGCCCGTCGGTACTGCGGCGACGGTCAAAGGTTTAACACCGAATGATTTGCGTGATTTCGATGCGCGCATCATCCTCTCGAACACGTATCATCTCATGCTACGGCCGGGCGGCGAGACGATTGCCGAGATGGGCGGCTTGCACGCGTTCATGGCCTGGGATCGCAACATCCTCACCGACAGCGGTGGCTTCCAAGTCTTCTCACTCGAATCGCGGCGCGAGCTCTCCGACGATGGCGTGCGCTTCCGCTCGCATCTCGACGGCAGCGCGCATGAGTTCACGCCGGAGAACGTGGTCGCATTTCAGGAACGACTCGGAGTCGATGTTGCGATGGCGCTCGACGTCTGCGTGAAATTACCGACGACGCCCCAAGATGTGGCTGAGGCCGTGCGTCGTACGACGCTCTGGGCGAAGCGCTGTATGGCTGCGCGAACGCGTCCGGCAACCGCGCTTTTCGGCATCGTACAGGGCGGGCTCGACGAAGCGATGCGCGAGCGCAGCGCGCGCGATCTCATCGCACTCGATTTTCCCGGCTATGCAATCGGGGGGCTCTCCGTCGGCGAATCGCGCGAAGATCTCTATCGCATGGCGCGATTTACCGCGTCGCTCTTACCCGCCGACAAGCCACGGTATCTCATGGGCGTCGGCACCGTGCGCGATCTCATCGCCGCAATCGATGGCGGCGTCGACATGTTCGATTGCGTTTACCCCACGCGCTGCGGCCGTAACGGTCGCGCACTTACGCGTGCGGGAGATCTCGCGATCCGCAATGCAACCTTCGCACGCGATCCCGGTCCGATCGATCCGACGTGCGCTTGCGCGGTCTGCACGACATACTCGCGCGCGTACATCTCACATGGTCTGCACGACATACTCGCGCGCGTACATCTCACATCTTTTTCGTGCCGATGAAATGCTCGGCCCGCGCTTACTCTCCTACCACAATCTCGCGCTCCTCGCCGCACTCATGGCCGACGCGCGTACCGCAATCGCGAACGGAACGTGGGCATCGTTTCGCGATTCGATCGTGCCGGTCACGACGGGCGCGGCCGCCCTACCAGGGTAAGGGCGCTCCCTCGTACGTGAGGAACTGGCCCGACGTCGCAAGCGTGAGACCGTCGATCACCGTCATCATGCCTGCGACGGACTGCGCGATTTCGAGCGGCGCTTCGTCGCCGCCCATACGCGTGCGAACCCATCCCGGATGCAACGCGAGCACCGCGATCTGGCGGTCGCGCAGCTCGTTCGAAAGAATTTTCGAGAACATGTTGAGCGCGGCTTTGCTCATCGAATAGACGAGCCCCCACGAGCTCGTCGCGCGTTCGATCGAGCCGAGCGTCGAAGAGATATTAACGATCTTACCTCCGTCGCGTACGCGCCCGGCGAGTGCCTGGGTCACGAGGACGGGGCCGAGCGCGTTTACGCGCATGATCTCCGCACTCGTCACTTCATCGATCTCACCGAAGGACGTCCAACTCGCAGTACCTGCATTATTCACGAGCACATCGAGCATAATATCGCGCGACGCAAGCGCTTCGGCGTCGTGACCGGCACCTCGCCACGTCGACTGCGATCACCTCGATGCGATCGTCACATCGCCGTGCCGCTGCGTGCAGATCGCTCGCGGTCGACGCATCGCGGGTGGTCGCGATAACGCACGTGTCGTGACGAGACGCGAAGTGTTCGGCGAGTGCGAGGCCGAGGCCGCGGTTTGCTCCGGTAATGAGAACGTTCGGCATACGACGACGGTTCGCACGCGTGCGACACGCGGCCTATCGGTGAAACATCGAAGCACCCTCGCCGTATCTGGTCACGTGTTGACGTTTGCGACGCACCGCACGCTTCGAGCGATGCTCTTCCTATCGGTAGGTTTTCTCGCCGCGTTTCCGCACGCCGCGGCGGCGACGACCGATCGCAATGCGTCGTTCACCGCAACGATCGTCGAGGTGCCGCCCACGGGCTTCGATCTCGCGTCTCAACCGTGGTCGCAGGCCCAACCGATCGCCGATTTCGAGAACATCACGACGCAGAGTCCTGCGACGAAAAATCCGACAACGGCACGCATCGTCTTCGATCGCAATAACGTATACGTCGCGATTCATGCGGCGCAAACGGGCATCCCGATCGTGCGAACGCAGTCGACGAACAACGTCGGTTTCGGACTCGACGATTACGTGGGCATCGGGCTCGACACGACGGGCAACGGGCAAACGTATTACTTCGAAACGACGCCGGGCGGCGTGCGCTATCAGCAGAGCGCAGAAACGGTAAAGTTCTCACCGCTCTGGAACGCGACCGATCAGCAGAGCGCAGAAACGGTAAAGTTCTCACCGCTCTGGAACGCGACCGCGAACGTGACAGGCGGCGATTGGGACGCCATGCTCGTCATCCCGCTCGCGATCTTGCGCACGCAAAACGCGCCGATCCAAACGTGGCGATTCAATCTCGTGCGCCACATCGCGAGCCTCAACGAGAATCAAACGTGGGCGTACGATCGCCTCATGAACGACTACGTCCCGAATTTTTCAGACGTGCGTTATTGGCCGTCGCTCGTGGGCGTGAAAGTTGCCTCGCGCGCCAATCGTCCGAAACCGCGCGCGGAGATCTTCGGCCTCGAGAGCATCGGGCTCGATCGCGACCGCTACCAACAGGCGACGGGCGGATTCGCCCGGCAGGGTACGCGACACGTCGGCCTCGATGCGAACGTTCCGATCACGAGTACGATTTCGTTCGTCGGCGCGCTCGCACCCGATTTCTCAAACGTCGAGATCGATCAACAGACGATCTCGCCGCAAGAATTTCGTCGCGGCCTCTCCGAGTATCGACCGTTCTTCTCCCAAGGTGCCGATTTTTTTATTCCGGTCGGAAACTTCGCGGTGAACGGACCGCCGAATTCGATCTTTTATTCGCCGAGCATCGGACCGTTCGACCGCGGTACGAAGCTCGAGGGGAGCTTCGGCGCACAATCGTTCGGCCTCCTCAACGTCGCCGGTGCCGGATTCAACGATTCCGTCCTCGGCTACCAGCACGTCACGAGCGATCGAGGATTCGGTTACTCATTGCAAGCCGTTAGCGCGCATCACGCAGATGGAAACCTCACCGCATTTCCCGCTGCGATCGACGATGTCACCTATAATTTTTCGGCGAGCAACTCGAACCGAACGACGGGCTTCGGCGAAGCGCTCAATTATGGGAGCGAACGCGGGAGCGTTACGAACACGACGCCACGACTCGCCTACAAATCCGAAAATCTCGTCAGCCTCATCAAACCGAATTATCAAATCTTCTTGACCTACCGCGATGTCGGTCCGAAATGGAATCCGATCGATGGCTTCACGAGCCTCGCCGATATTCGCGGGCCGGGGGCACTCGTCGGTTTTTCAACGATTCCCGGAGGGGCGAGTGTGATAAAAAAAGCGGGTCTCTTTTTTTTCGGCGATCGGCTTCTCGATCGTTCGGGCGCCACGCATCAGTCCGATTTTTTCATGAACGCCGACGTGACGTTCAAAAATCTCATCCATCTCAACTTCGGACCGTCGACGAGCGCGCTGCGCCTCTACGACGGAGGCACGTCGCTCGTGGGATACGACGGCGGCTATCGTAACGGCGTCACGGTCCCGTTTAATTCCGATAGCGTGAGCCTCGGCTATAAAGACGGCACGCCGACTCCCTACGACGCGTCGCTCTCGTGGGGCCCCTTCGAAACATTCGATGGAAACGGTTCGCCGCGTTCGACGTATGTCAGGCAATATTCGCTCTCGACGTCGCGCCCCGTCGGGTCGAAATTCACCGCGAGTGCCGAGATCGACGGAACGCTCGAGGCATTTCCGACAACGATGATGACACGCTCCGCATACGACGGTCAGACGTTGCGACGCTTCTCGCTCGGCGAAGCGTTCGGCAACGAATCCAATCTCTCGCTTTCCCTACGATCCATCAACGGTCGCGGCGGCTTCGGCAGCCCGGGAATCAACGTCTCCGCGAGCTATCATCAGCGCTTTACCAATGCGGGCGAACTCTTCATCAATTACGGCACGCCGGCGGCGAACTCCACGATCCAACGCGTGGTCGTCAAATACGTCCTTCGTTTTGGGAGCGGCTCGGGGACATAGCCGCGTTCGCGATATCCGCGAGATCGTATGCGATCGTCAGCGGTGCGTGATCGGAGAAACGTCGTGCCGTGTAGATCGATGCTTCACGCGCGAGCCCCGCGAGGTTCGGCGAGACGAGTTGGAAATCGATCCGCCATCCGAGGTTGTTTTCAAATGCTCCGGGCCAATTCGACCACCACGTATAGCGCTTGGGCGCGGGATCGACTTCACGAAACGCATCGATCCAGCCGAGTTCTTCGGTTACCGAATCGAGCCACGCGCGTTCGTGCGGAAGATGTCCCGTCACGCGCGCGTTTTTGACCGGATCGTACGTATCGATCGCGCGATGCGCGACGTTGAAATCGCCGCAGAGCACGTGTCGCCGACCGTCCGAACGCATCGCGGCGAGCGAGACGAGGAAACGTTCGAGAAAGCCGTTCTTGACATCTTGGCGTGCGGGTCCACTCGTGCCCGAAGGCACGTAGAGCGACGCGATGCTCAGGTCGTCCCAATCGAAACGAAGGTACCGTCCTTCAGCATCGAGATCGGGCATCCCGAGCCCGCGCACGATCGCATCGGGCGGCCGTTTCGCATAGATCGCGACGCCGCTGTAGCCTTTCTTTTGCGCATCGACGAAGGCGTATGCGTACGTGTCGAGATCGAGCGCTTCGGATGGGACTTGATGTTCCTGCGCCTTGGTTTCTTGAATGCAAAGCACGTCGGGCGAAACGTCGCGGAGCCACGAAAAAAAGCCCTTGCGCGCCGCCGACCGGATTCCGTTTGCGTTGAACGTCATGACGCGGAGCATCGTGAAGCCCTTCGACGTAACGAGCGCGGAACGTCTCGACGCCGGTCTGCCCCGGCCGGCTCGCCGTTGCGAAGGCGAATCCGACGTGATACGTTTCCGACATGACCCGTCGCGTTCTCGCACGCCCGGTCCACCTGCCTTGACGTGAGCGACGTCTTCGGTGAACTTCTGCGCGACTTTCGGCGCGCCGCCGGGTTATCGCAAGAGGCGCTCGCCGAACGCGCGCGTCTGAGCCCAGGGGCGATCAGCACGCTCGAACGAAGCGCGCGTCGCGGTCCACAACACCAAACGCTTTCCCTCATTGCAGAAGCCCTCGAACTCGGCCCTGCGGATCGCGAGCGCCTCGAACTCGCCGCGGCCGTCGGTCGGCTCCGTTCGCCGCGCGCTCCGACATCCGCGATGGTTCACGCCACGAATACGTCCGCGAGCATCCCGCACAACATCCCAGGAGCCCTCACCTCGTTCCACGGACGCGAACGCGATATCGCCGGCGTCACGCGCTTGCTCGACGAGCGGCGTCTCGTGACGCTCTTGGGCTCCGGGGGCGTCGGTAAAACGCGGCTCGCGCTGGAAATCGCGCGCGAGCGCATCGACGCGGGGGCATACCCCGACGGCGTGTGGTTCGCCGACCTCGCGCCCCTGGTCAGTGCGGGGCTCGTCACGACGTCCGTCGCGCGATTGCTCGGCGTGCGGGAACGCGCCGACGAATCGCTCGTAGAGACGATCGCGCGCGCCTTCGCGGAGAAACGCGCGCTGCTCGTGCTCGACAACTGCGAGAACGTGCTCGACGAATGCGCGCGACTTACCGAGACGCTGCTGCAACGGGTAGCGTCCCTCACCGTGCTCGTGACGACGCGCGAGGCGCTTCGCGCGGAGGGCGAATGTATCTTCCGCGTCGAGCCGTTGCCGGCGTCCGATGCGGGCGGCCCCGCCATCGATCTGCTCGTCAGCCGACTCATCGATGCCGATTTCACGCGTTTTTCGACGCTCACGGACGATGAACGCGCAGGCGTCGCAACGATCGCGCGACGTCTCGACGGCGTTCCGCTGGCACTCGAACTCGCCGCCGGTCGCGCTCGCGATCTCACGCTCGCGCACATCATCACGGGACTCGACGAGCGCTTCGCGCTACTCTCTTCGGGGCGGCGGACCGCGCCCGAGCGTCAACTTACGTTGCGCGGCATGATCGACGGCAGCTTTGCATCGCTCGATGCGACGCAGCGCCGCATCTTCGCCCGTCTCGGACTCTTCGCCGAAGCGTTCACACCCGAAGCGGCGGCCGCCATTTGTGCCGACGATCCGACCGTCGTGCGCGACGCGCTCGCGGCACTGATCGCGAAATCGCTCGTGACGGTCGTCGAGGATCGCGAGGGTCGCCTGCGCTACCGACTGCTCGAGACGATGCGCGCTTACGCGCGCGACCGTTTGCGCGAGGATGGCGACGAAGACACCCACGCCGCACGCTTCGCGCGCCACTATCTCGCCGTCGCGATGGCGGCGGATGCTCGCTATGGTCGCATCAGGAACGTCGATTTCGTCGCATCGGTTCGCGACGACCTCGAGCAGTTTCGCGCCGCACTCGCGTGGGCGTTCGGCGAAGGCAACGCGCCGCAACTCGGGGTCGAGCTCGCGGGCGCTATGGGCTGGATCTACCGACAGCTAGCGCTCGAGCGTGAAGGCGTCACGTGGGTCGAGCGCGCGCTCGCCGTCGTATCGCCAGGCGATTCGCGCGCGATCGGCAGACTGCAGATGGCGTTGAGCTTTTTTTGTTTCAACATCGGGAGCATGAAGCGCGCGCTCGATGCCGCGAGCGCGGCCACGGCAGCCTATCGCCGCGTCGGAGCGAGGGCCGAACTCGCGTGGTCGCTCACACAGGAAGCACTCTGCGCGTATCGTTACGGGCGATTCGACGACGTCCGCATTGCAAGCGACGAAGCCGTCTCCGAAGCGCGCGCGTCCGGCGACGTCTTCCGACTCGCGGGCGCCCTCAACGCATCGGCACTCGCGATTCCCGCGAACAACGCGCAGCATCGCCTCGACGTTCTCGAAGAAGCGATCCGCTGCTATCGCGCGTCGGGCGATGCCGACGCGATCGTGCCGAGCGCACATCTTGCGGCCGCATATTTCGAAGCCGGAAAGACGCGATCGTGCCGAGCGCACATCTTGCGGCCGCATATTTCGAAGCCGGAAATGTCCAGCGTGCGTACGAGATCGGCATCGAGGTCGCGGAGATGGCGCGCCGCGGCCAAGATCGATCGACGCTTTCATCCGCATTGATCAACGTGGCGGCATACGCGCTGACGCTCGACGAGACCGCATTCGCCGAACGCGCCTCGCGCGAAGCGCTGACGCTCGTGCGCGACCTCGGCAAGACGCTCAACGCCATGTGCGCGCTGCAACATCTCGCAACGGTCGCCGTCCGCGCGGGCGACGGCACGCGCGCCGCACGGCTCGCCGGTGCTGCAGATGCCCTCTATCGCGATTTCGATCTCCGACGCGAGCCGATGGAACAGATGCTTTATGACCGTACGATCGACGAATCGCGGGAGATCATCGGCGAGCCGCGCCTGAGCGCCGAACATCGCGGGAGATCATCGGCGAGCCGCGCCTGAGCGCCGAACTCGCTGCAGGCGCGGCCCTGGATCTCGATGTGGCGATTGCCGAAGCACTCGCACCGCTCGGTGCGGCGCTATCGTCTTCCCCGATACGATGATCGCACGATCCGATGCGTCGGCCGTTCCGACGTCTCCGACGCCGCGCGCCCGGTCGGTGAAATCCAAACGCGCGTGTGCGAGCGCGAGTGAGGCCGATGCGGCGCTGGGCGATCCGAACGCGACGAACGCGATGGCGACACGTGCGACTTGCCGATACTCGGGCGGGACATCGAAGGCCGATGCCGCGCTCGATGACGAGCGTGTAGCGATCGGTGCCGTATGCCCCGATTGATCGGAACTTTCGCACCGTTGTGGGCAAGGTGACTCGTCGGTTCGCAACCGCCTTCGGTCATCGCACGTACCGCGGGCGAGACGTTCGCCGCCCCCCTACGTGAACGCTCGCAGGGCTCAACGACGGCCGCCGTGCCATCCGAAGCCGCAGCGGTCGAAGCTGACGCGGCTTCGGGACGGCCGTAAGCACCGATACGGACCGATCGGCTGACGGGATCCATAAGGTACGTTTTTCCCAGATCCAGTTTGACGATCAGCGTCGTCGCGCCGCCGGGCTCCTCGATACGGACCCAGCCGTTTGCACCAATGGTATAGTACCGTAGTGTTTCGCGTGCGTACGATACGAGTCGTTCGGGCGCGGGTTGCTGCCCTACGCGCGTACGTGCGTACGTGCGTGCGTTTGGAAAACTGTTCTTGAATTCATTTTGCGCGTTGAGGAAATCGGAGGGCAACACCGTGCCGGTCGGCGAGACGCGCGGTAACAGATAGGGCCGATCTCGCCGCTCCGGAAAATATCCCGCTCGCCCCCGAAAGTGTATCGAAGAAACGGCTCCGCTTCGGCGCGGCGGTATTTGCCCGTTCGTATAGACGTGATCGATGTCGTCACGTCGGTGATCGCGATTCCGCGCGACGGTCGCGACGATGATCTTTTCGATGTGTTTCGTGCGTTTCATCGGGCTTGCGCTACAGTCGTTCGACGAAAAAGCGCAGCGCATCGATCGCTCGCGCTTTATTCGCCGTTCCACCTAAGAGCGAAACGACAATCGTGGAACGACCCTTGAGTGCGCCCGCGACGAAGCCGAGATCGTTCTGATAGTACGCTCGTTCGCCAATGCCGTGCAATTTGGCGAAATCACGAGCAGCACGATGCGGCTCGTAATTATTTTCGGGCGCGACTTGCACGAGCACGGACGCGCCGTCGCCGCTCGCTCCACCTTCCGTCCACTGACACTGACCCGACTGCGGTTTCCCGAGGTACTCGGGGGCAACGTGCACGTCGCGCCCGACCCACGCGCGCAGATTCGCGGCGCTCGGGAGCGCGCACAACTCGCCCTTCGCTTGCGCGACGATCGGCATCGTCGAAAGAACTGCGAACGTTGCGAGCGCGGTCGCAAAAAGACTTCGCTTCATGTGGAGATCCCCTTCGAGCGTCGCATGGCGGCGACGAGCACGGTTGACACGATACAAATCGTACGCGCGGCTCTCCATACGAACCAGCGCCGAACGCAATCGTGCTAGGTATTCGTACGAGTCGTCTGTGGCCGACCGCCGTTCGTCGTGCGAACCTCCGAAGGAACCACGTCGACTGAGTTTTGGTGGCAGAATCCCGCGTGCTCGCACGGCGAACCCAACTACGGCACCTCAGCGCGTTCGCGAACAAGTTATGCGTGACCGAATACGCTGCACCCACGCTCGACATCGTCTATTACTAAAGTAAAGGATCGATCATGACCGTACGAACGACCACGAAGGTATCCGCGATGCTCCTCGCACTGCTCCTCGGCGGCGAAGCCGGATCCGCACTCGCCGCCCCTAAACCCACGCCCGTTCCCGGCGGAGCCAATGCGGCCGCCGGCGTGAGCGGCACGCTCGCACAAACGCTTTTCAACGGGACACTACGTCTGCGCGCGATGTCGCTCAAAGACGCCACGCCCGCGGACAAGGTGCATCCCAATGCAACAGGCGAGCGAGCTCTCGTCTTTCACGCGATCGTCAGCAACGGGACGCATCACGAGAACCATGGGTTCTTCGATGCCACGCTCTCCGACGCGGACGGCATCACGGTCACCGGACGTCCGCTCGACGACGGCTGGAGTCTCGAACAAGGCGCGGCCGCGCGCACCGCATCGGGCTTCTCGGTGCCGGCCAACTTCGCGCCGACCAAACTCGTGCTCCGACAAGCTGCGGCACCGCACGATCGCGCGTTCCGAATCACCATCCGAACGATCGATCTGCCGGCAACGAGC
>ENA-OBIO01000983-OBIO01000983.1-metagenomes-genome-assembly--contig:-NODE-983-length-12641-cov-4.59805_pt1 | contig 12641 bp, 11 predicted proteins | sample MGYA00153383_OBIO01 | MGnify analysis MGYA00153383 | reverse complement strand
ATCTTGCACCAGCGGCGTCTGCTTAGGCAGAGGCTTTGCCAACGCGCTCCTCGGCAAAGCCGAGGGTTTAGCGAGACAAGACAATGTACAGGGATATTAGGTACCCATCGAGGGCAATCCTATCCGTGAATTGAATACTGGTGCAAGCTCTTAATTTAATTACTAGCAGGGGTTTAATTTCCCCTCTCCCCCTTCGCCCTTTTTAAACAGGAATCTGCATGACTTTTGAGAGTTTCATGAATTCGATTGGTGTTGCCGACCCGCACGGACGCGGGTGGTTATCTGTGGTGCTAACTTTTATGTTTGCGTGGATAGTCACCTATTTATTTATTCCTAAAGTCCGTACTTTTGCCCTAAAAGTCGGTTGGGCAGACGAACCCAACGCCCGTAGACTCCATCAAGAACCCCGCGCAAATGCTGGGGGATTGGCGATTTATACAGGGGTAATTGCCGCAATTATTTTAGCAGGATGTCTCGCGCCGATCGTCCTGGCAAAAGTACAGGTAGCAATTTTAGCGATCTTACTCGGCGGCTCGGTGCTAGTAATTATCGGGTTTATCGACGATCAATACAAACTACCGCCACTATTTCGGCTGCTCGTCCAGATTTTGACAGCACTACTACTGGTTGTCTGTAATATCCAAATCCACATTGTTTACTTTGGCGCGCCCATTGATGGGATTTTGTCAGTCATTATCACCGTGTTATGGATTGTCGGAATTACCAATGCTGTCAATTTGATGGATGGGATGGATGGTTTAGCTGGAGGAGTGAGTTTCATTATTGCCATGACTCTGTTGGCAACATCCGCTCAATTTGAAGCGAGAGCTGCTGCTACGCTGATTTCGGCGGGAGTAGCTGGGGCAGCTTTGGGCTTTTTGCGTCACAATTATCATCCCTCACGGATTTTTATGGGGGACGCTGGAGCTTATTTCCTGGGCTACGTATTGGCAGCTACTAGTATTCTCGGTAATGGCAAGGTGACGACGGTTACTTCACTGATCCCGATAGTGCTATTGTTTCTTGTACCTGTTGTAGATACGAGCCAAGTGATTATCAAACGGTTACTATCGGGGCAGAATCCACTTAGTACCCCTGGGAAAGATCACCTTCACCATCGACTATTGGCGCAGGGATTTTCGCAAAGACATTCAGCCTCGATCTTGTGGGGAGTTACCTTAGCTGGGGGCATGATTGCCATGCGGATGCAAGGGATTCGACAAACAGCGATCGTGGTAACGGCTGTAGGGATTGCGCTACTGTTAATCTTGACAGTCTGGCTCCGGCTACGGGCGATGGTTAAGTCTCCAGATATTTCCATCCCTCATCCAGAGGATAAACAATAGAATTAGGTTTTAGGCTTTAGGTTTTAGGCTTTAGGCTTTAAGCTTTAGGGTTGTGGTGTTCGAGTTAGTTCGCTATTGTGACGCGGAAGACAGAAAAGACAAAGATCGATCTAAACTAGTATATATTCGGTTGAGTGGTATCGATTTATGGCAGATAAAAATCGTGGGACATTTATTGGTGGCATGTTGATCGGTGCGGCAATCGGGGCTGTCACAGGGCTATTAGTAGCCCCATGTAAAGGGCGAGACACGCGCAAGATTTTGAGCAAAACTGTGACAGCAGTACCACAAATGGCCGAAGATATTTCTAGTAGCGTCCAACTTCAAGCCGATCGGCTCTCGACGGCGGCTGGCGATCGCTGGCATGATACACTCGATCGACTGTCTACGGCGATCTCTGCGGGAATTGTTGCTAGTCAATCCGTGCGGGAACCAACTATATCCGATCGTCCCCATATTAATGCGGTGGATGAGTAATCCACAACTAGCCCCGATCGACTATTAACAAAGAACACAAGCTATGGCTTCGGGGTTTAACTCCCCACCATAACAATCCAATTATCAATTACTTGTACTGAGTGTAGTCGTTGGCGTTAGCCTGCCGTAGGCATAGTATCAATTATCAATTATCAACTATCAATTATCAATTAATTTTGACCCTCATCGACCCGTTGCTGCTCTTAGGATGCTCGATTCTACTTGTTGCTGTTAGTTTGACAGCACTATTGGTTGCTGCCTTCCCAGCGATTCAAGACCTGTCTCGTGCCGCTCGGAGTGCCGAAAAGTTATTCGACAGACTCGATCGAGAATTACCGCCTACGCTCGAAGCAATTAGACTAGCAGGACTAGAATTGAGCGATCTCACTGATGAAATGTCTCAGGGAGTACAGAGTGCATCGGCGGTAGTGCAGCAAGTCGATCTGAGTCTCACACAGGTCAAAAAACAGGCAGGAAGTGCCCAAGTCAATACTCGGAGTATTTGGGTAGGTGTAAGAGCTGCTTGGCAAACGTGGCGACGGGGGGAAATTAATTGATAATTGATAATTGATAATTGGACAGAGGCGATTGCCCAGTAGGGATTTCAACCCCGAAGCCATAGCTTCTGGGCTGCGTTGATATTTTTGATAAAAAAATTGCTAGGGAGATCCATATCCCTAGCAATATTTACTCTACCTGCAAGCAATTGCAGTCTGTTGGCTCTACTTAATTGGGCAATTTAGAGATTACCAGATTGAGCTAATTTATCCTTGAGTTCTGCTAATTTCCCAGCCCAACGGGGATCGGGTTGGAAACTTTCAGTACTGGTAGCACTAGTGCTGACATTGTTACTGGTACTAGTCTTAGCACCCTCTTTACGACCACCTTTTTTGGCAGCACCACCACTATTACGGCGAGGAGTGCTAGTGGGGGTAGCAGGGGTAGCAGGGGTAGCACTAGCACTATTCTTATTACTTAAAGTAGGTTTCGGGACGTTGCTAGGTTCTCTAGGAGTAGGTTCATTATCGCCCTCACCATCTTCATCTTCTTGTCCTTTGGCTTTGGGTAAAGCTTTTTCGATTTTGATGGGTGTCTCTTGGAACATTGCACCGTTGTACTTCTCGATGATTTGGTCTGCTTGTTCGTCAGTCTCGACGGTGACAAAGCCAAATCCACGACATTTACCAGTCTTGCGATCTTTAATCACTTTGACAGAAACTAAGTCGCCAGCTTCAGCAAAAACGGTTTGGAGTTCATCCCGCTCTACATCAGATTTTGGTAAGTTGCCCACATATAAACGAATAGACATATAGAAATTCCTCCAGACTGGAATTAAATTAGCTTGCTTGCAGGATTTCCCGTGGGGGATTGCCTCAATTTTAGGTATGTAAAAAACTGCCGAAGAAGTGTCCTAATATTTCAAATTATCACAGTCGATCGAACCTCAGCGAGAATTTGGAGCAGCAAAATAGCTACTCATAACTGCTTGTCGTTAGCAGAGGCTCTCGCCTGGAGAATCGATGCTGTAATTTGAATCCGCAGGTACGATTTTTGTGTCCTCGGCACTGTAACTTAATGTTTATTTACAAATTTTATTACACCCCTACTTAAACTATCACGTCTAGGGATAGGAGATCGATGTATTGACGATCGATAGTTAAATTAAAAGGTGGGTACTACCCACCTTCTACAGATTATTCAAGATAATCGCTGGATCGATAGTATTATCGATCGAACTTAATGATTAGACCCGTTCTTCACTCCGATGACCACCACGGTTGTCGCGGCTATCGCGGCTGTCGCGCTCGTAGCGACTGCTTTCATTGCGAGGGGCACTGTCACGACGATCGTAACGACCACCGCCGCCACCGCCACCGCCGCCACTGCGGAGAACTGGTTTGCCGCCAGCACCACCGCCGCCGCCACCACCGCCACGACGGTCGCTACCACCGCGAGGTTTGAAGCTATTGGAAGAACGTTCGCGCTCTTGTTGTTGTTGTGGTTCTTCCATATCTAGCCATGCGGGGCGAGTTTGGTCGTATACCAATTGAAGTGCTGCTGCTGCGACGGTATGAATGTCGTATTCTTCGCTCATTTTGGCGATAATTGGCAGGAAGGAAGCTACCCGTTCGCCGGATAGAGCCTCTTGTACCTTACCCTGAATCTTATCGACATGAGACGCTTCTACTTGAGCGCGAGTCGGGATTTGACAGACAGTTAGGGACTGTTTGACACGACGTTCGATCGCTTGTAGTTTACGACGATCGAGGGAGTGAATCAAGGAGATTGCTACTCCTTCTTTACCTGCACGACCTGTCCGACCGATCCGGTGAATGTAGTTTTCGACACTATCGGGGAGGTCGTAGTTGATGACGTGGCTGAGGTGATCGACATCTAGACCGCGTGCAGCAATATCTGTTGCAACGATCCAGCGTACTTTGTCACCACGGAATCGTGCCAATAGACGTTCCCGTTGAGTTTGAGTCAGATCGCCATGATACTCATCTGCGCTGTGTCCGGCGGATTGGAGTTGGCTGGTGAGTTCTGCTGCTGCTTTACGAGTCCGAACAAAGATAATCGCTGATTCTGGTTGTTCGAGTTCGAGAATAGGTTGCAGAGCTTGGGCTTTAGTCCAACCGCGTGGGATGAAGTAAACCTGTTGCTGAATTTTGGAAGGTGCCGCTTTGACTTGATCGACTGTGACGGTCACAGGAGATTTGAGGAAGCGGTTGACCAATGAGCGAATTGGGGGTGCCATCGTCGCCGAGAAGAAGGCGGTTTGGCGTTCGGTGGGCAATTTGCTCAAAATCAGTTCGATGTCGTCGATGAAGCCCATACTGAGCATTTCATCAGCTTCATCGAGTACCAACCATTCGACTTGTCCGAGGCGGAGATGACCGCGATTGATCAAGTCGATTACACGTCCAGGGGTACCGACAACGGCAGCTACACCGCTCTCTAAGCGACGAATCTGAAGATCGATCGCCTGTCCGCCGTAAACTGTCAAGATCGGGGAACGACGCTCGTTACCACCCAAGAAGGTTTTCATCGCAGCCGAAACCTGCATGGCTAACTCACGGGTAGGAGTCAGTACCAAGGCTTGGACGATCGGACGCTGCCAATCCAAACGCTCGATCATTGGCAGTGCAAAAGCAGCAGTTTTGCCCGTTCCTGTTTGGGATTGTCCGACTACATCTTTGCCGGATAGGAGGTAAGGAATGGCTTGCTCTTGAATATTGGTTGGTTCAGTAATCCCCAGTCCTTCCAGTTGTGTAACGATATGGTCGGAAAGTCCAAGGCTAGAGAAAGAAACGGTCATAATTTGTAGTTAAGTGGATCGGTATGTTTTGATGTCGAAAAGTTAGGAGCTAATCTTTAGGAATTCAACAGTAGATAAACCGGGGAAAACATCGTACCCAATATTTAAACCATTCAGTTTGGGGATGTGTGAGAATTAGCTGTAATTCTGCACCAATAAAAGCAATACTAAATAGTTACAGAATGTTCGCATCACTTGCGAGGCGGAGATTCTGTCGTGAATTGTTGTCGAATAATCGGTCTTTTTACTGAGTTCTAGCGTCTTCGCTCCAATTCAAAATTTAAAGTGGATTTAGATTTTGAATTTAACAGTTGTCTAGTTATTAGCGACTATATTATCATTTTAATACCAATAATGAAAGCTTGGCATTGCCGGATAACCGATCGCTATTTACTGTTCACTGATAGACGATCTCGCCGTGGAGATCGTAATGGTCGGCTGCGTGGATCTTAGCGGAAACAATTGACCCAAGGCGGGCACTCCCACTAACATACACTAGTCCGTCCACTTCTGGTGCAAATCTTGCAGATCTGCCTACCAACAACCCGGAATCGGGATGCTCCTGTTCGATCAGGACATCCACGGTTTTACCGATTTCACCTTGGTTACGGCGGAGTGAAATTGGTTGTTGCATCGCCATTATTCCGTCGCGTCGCTCGTCCATCACTGCTTGTGGCAATTGATGGGGCAAGGTAGCCGCCGGAGTTCCATCCTCTGCGGAGAAGGTAAACACCCCAACATGATCGAATTCATGCCGTTGCAAGAATGCTTGAAGATGTTGGTAATGAGCGTCGGTTTCTCCAGGGAAGCCGACAATCAGTGTTGTCCGCATGACTGCATCAGGGAGAGCTGTTTTGAGTTGCTCGATGATGCGATCGTTTACCTGTCCTTGCCACGGGCGATTCATGGCACGGAGGATTTCGGGATGGGAATGCTGTAATGGTAGATCTAGGTAGGGTAAAACATTCGCTGTTTCCTGCATGGCTGCGACTACCTTGGGTGTTAACCCTGTCGGGTAGGCGTAGTGCATCCGAATCCACGGAATGTCTACTTTGCCTAAAGCGCGCAGGAGTTCGGCTAGTTTAGGTGTACCATAGATATCAAGTCCATAGTTGGTGGTGATTTGGGAGATCAGGATTAGTTCCTGTACGCCCTCATCTGCCAGTCTTTGAGCTTCAGCAACGATCGACTCGATCGTACGAGATCGCTGTTTTCCGCGTAAGTGCGGAATGATACAAAAAGCACAAGCATAATCGCAACCTTCAGCTACGCGTAGATAAGCAACACCCTCAGTCGTCGTCCGATAACGGGGTGTGTGTTCGTCAGCGATGTATGTTGGTTCTGGGCTGATTTCTACTACCCGTTCGCCGCCACGACTGCGTTCGATCACATCGACGATTTTGTGATAGTCACCGCTGCCAACTACAGCTACAGCTTCAGGTATTTCTGCAAGTAACTGCTCCTGAAAATGCTGCGCCATGCAGCCAGTAATCACAATCTTTTTGTCCGCCTCGGCTAGTTCTACTAACGTGCGGATGGATTCTGCTCTTGCAGCATCGATGAAACTACAAGTATTGACGATGACATAATCTGCTGCGGTTTCGTCAGCATCTACCTCATACCCTGCTTGCACGAGCAGTCCGAGCATGTGCTCGCTATCAATTCGATTTTTTTCGCAACCTAGATGAGATATTGCAATTGTTGGCTTGTTGCCCATGTATTCTCGGTTTCTCTGTCTCCAACAGTAATACAGTGATTATTGCTCAGTTACCAGTTCCAACTCGTGTTTTGTTCGATCCGCCCACATTGCGTTAACGCTTCTTTAAATAGACTAAATCGGCGATGGCTGGATCGATTCTTTTTCAGAGACGCTATGCCAATGACAAAATGCTTTTAAATCCGGCTTTCGATCTTAACCGATAATTTCAGTTATCAGCACGATCGGGGTGTCGATTTGCAGTCGAAGAGTACTTTAACTAGTAGTTCGGACTAAAAATTTGTTTGCCTAACGTTAGAGGCTTAATTTAATTAACGCTGCTATATCTTAGCACGATGTTGCGAGATGTAAAGTAGAAAATATTGACGGGTAGATGGGGAGTGGTGCAATGGGAATCGATCGCATCACATTATTTCAGGCACAGCCAGCGACGGAAGTGGACTTGAGCGATTAGCCTGGGGATGAGAATATCACAAAGCCAGCAATCTGTGAGTGGATAATTAACCCGAACTGAAGCTAGAGTAGTGAGTAACTACAGCCTAATTTGTGGATAATAGAGATGAAGATTGAGTCTCGCGGTTTGGTCATGCCCAAGCTTGAGTTGGTGCGGCAATCGCCATTCGCCTAGTTGAACGTAAAACGTGAATTTAAAGCAAATTTTTAACACCACTCAGCCGATTATTGGCGTAGTCCATCTGCTGCCCCTACCGACTTCGGCGCGTTGGGGCGGTAGCCTCAGTGCGATTATCGATCGAGCCGAACAGGAAGCAGTCGCCCTGGTTTCTGGTGGTGTCGATGGGATTATCGTCGAAAACTTTTTTGATGCGCCTTTTCCTAAAAGTCGCGTCGATCCGGCTGTAGTTAGTGCGATGACGACGGTGGTGACGCGGTTGATGGAATTAGTCTCACTACCGATCGGCATCAATGTATTACGGAATGATAGTCTCAGTGCGATGGCGATCGCCAGTTGTACTGGAGCGGCTTTTATTCGGGTAAATGTCCTGTCTGGAGTGATGGCAACAGATCAGGGCTTGATTGAAGGCTGTGCCTACGAACTACTTAGGTATCGGCGAGAATTGGGCAGTCATGTCAAAATCATGGCAGATGTCCTCGTCAAACACGCTCAACCACTGAGTTCGAGCGATCTAATTAATGCCCTGAGAGAAACAATCGATCGCGGTCTAGCAGACGCGGCAATCATCTCTGGAGTAGCGACAGGTAGTCCCCCTAGTCTAGAAGACCTGAAGCTGGCTAAAGCGGCGGCTGGGGGCGTTCCGATCGTGATCGGCAGTGGCGCAAATTTTGATAACATCGGTAGTTTAATGCAATATGCCGATGGGGTAATTGTTTCGAGTTCGCTCAAACGTCAAGGGAAAATTGAGAACTCGATCGATCCAATCCGCGTCAGTCAATTTGTCGAAACAATTCGTCAGGATATCGCTAGCCGATCTGTACAACGGGCGATCGATTCGATGAAAATTCACAGCTAGGCTTTAGGCTTTGGGCTTTAGGCTTTAGGGGTAGAGGGTAGAGGGTAGGTAAGAGAGAATTACAAACATAGCTCTGGTACCCTGGTGCGTTACGGCTGATGCCTAACACACCCTACACTGACTACACCGTTCACCATCCACCATCCACCATCTACCATCCACCATTTATCCCTATGAAACGTCGTCAAGTTCCCTGGATTTATCAATACTCACGGTTACTGATTGGCATAACTGCAATTTTAGGCATATGTGTTACAGCTTACCTGACGTGGGTAAAAGTCAGCAACAACGGAGTTTGTGGCACTGAAGGTTGTCAGATTGTCCTCGCTAGTCCCTTTGCCAATGTGGGCAGCTTTCCGCTGACTGGTTTGGGGCTATTGAGTTACATTGCGGTGGCAGTGATGGCATTTGCGCCAACTCTGATCGATCCCAAAACTAATAAATCAGCTCACAATCAGCTCAATAACCTCACCTGGCTGGGGCTATTCCTAGCTGGCGTGGGGATGGCAGTATTTAGCGGCTATCTGATGTATTTGCTGGCATTTGTGATTAAAGCGGCTTGTCCGTTTTGTATTGCTTCCGCAATTTTCACATTCACGATCTTGGGACTGACATTAGTTGGGCGAGATTGGGAAGATGTCGGACAAGTAATCTTTACAGGTATGGCAGCGGCTCTAGTGTCAGTGCTAGTATCGCTAGTATTGTACAACACGGCGATCGGCGGTCAAATAAATTCGCTAGCTCCCACTACCGCTCCCGCAGTAGGTGTGGGTTGGGAAATCAAGTCTACGTCTGGAACTGCGGAAATCGAGTTGGCTAGACATCTGACCCAGAAGGGTGCCAAGATGTATAGTGCTTACTGGTGCCCACATTGCTACGAACAAAAGCAGTTATTTGGGAAAGAAGCCTGGGCGCAAGTTACCAATGTCGAATGCGCTGCTGATGCTAAAAAGAATCCTCAGCCCGATGCTTGTACGAAAGCTGGCATTAGAGGGTTTCCGACTTGGATCATTGATGGGAAGCTAGATCCTGGCGTTAAGAAACTGTCTAAACTGGGCGAGTTGACTGGTTATAAAGGTGACACTGCATTTAAGTACGATCGATTGTTTACTAGATAGCCTAAGTTGCTAGTTGTAGAACGCCTACGATTGAAATCGTGGCTCATGTTGCAAAGTCCGCCTACGCGGACTAATAAACTAGTCCGCGTAGCGAAAAGTGCGTTCTTGGGGTTTCCCCAAGTGAAGCACCTTTTCAAGACAGGCGGACTTTGCAATCCGAGGAGTGGTTTTAACCACTTTGAGTATAGGTATCAGCGTTTCCCTATTCGGCGGGATAGAGGTGAAGTTAATCCTTTTTGTGTAGGTTCGGTTGTGCGATCGACACAAATAGTTTATATATTTTAAGGTTGCTAATAATCACTCAAAATCTACCGAATGCTTACAAAATTGCAGCTACTTCAGTCAACTACCGCGATCGGGATGGCAATTGGTGCCATGACTACTCCAGTTATAATTCAAGCCAGCCCATCGATCTCTACTAGCGGAAAAACCATTTCATCTGGGCAGCCAGTCACCAATAGCACCCCGAAACCTCCTCAGAACGGTGGTAATTCTATTGCTGCTACAGGTGCGAAGATCGAAACAGTCTCAGGAGCGGCAGAAACTGCTTTAGTCGAATATTTAGCTGCAAGCGATGTCAAGTTCTATGGTGCTTACTGGTGCTCTCATTGCCAGCAGCAAAAATCTTTGTTTGGCGCAACTGCTGCGGCTAAATTACCCTATGTTGAGTGCGCCGCAGATGGTGAAAATTCTCAACGACAGTTGTGCAAAGATAAGAATATTCAAATGTTTCCCACTTGGGCGATCGATGGTAAGTTTTACCCAGGCACAAAAGATTTAAAAGAGATTGCCAAAATGACTGGTTATAAAGGTTCGATGGAATTCAAGTATCATAAATAGATGAGTAAATAATATTGACTCATCTATTTGTTATGACTGCTTTACCCATGCTCGACTTTCTGATTTCGCACTATTAATCGTTTACGAATAACATGGGTTTAGAGCCTCCTGTAGAGGTGCAAAGTGATTATAACGGAAATTTGACTCCGTTATAATCACACCGCTGTCAACTGTCAACTGTCAACTGTCAACTGTTTAAATCAATTAACCCCGATACTTAATGAATTACTTACTGAATCTGTGCCGATTTCCAATCTTATCAATAGTACTATCATCTTTATTTTTAGGTTCATTGCCAGTTAGCGCAGAGACTCAGATATCTACACCAACACTTCCATCAAATGGATCGTCAGCGCAGCCTCTAGGAGAGAAAATTGCTGCAAATCAGATTACTTCGATCGATAGCGATGCGATCGATCTTTTAAGCCCACAACCGCCAACAAGTGAGGTGCTGCTCGCTCAATCAGTCAAGGTAACTCCTCAACTAGAAAAACAAATCCTAGAGGTACTCCGCAGACATCCTGAAGTAATGTTTGAAGTGTTGCAGAAATATGCGATCGAGCAACAAGCAAAGGAGCAAAAAGCCCAAGCCGAGGCGATTAAACAAGTTCGGACAAATACTAAGGCACTAATCCGCGATGCTCCAGTTATGGGAGCTAGCGATCGCAAAATCGTGATGGTAGAATTTTCGGACTTTCAATGCCCATTTTGTGCCACAGCCAATAAAAGCGTCAAGCAATTTATGGCGAAGCATAAGGATAAAGTTACCTTAGTCTACAAGCATTTTCCACTTACCCAAATTCACCCCGAAGCTCTACCTGCGGCTCGTGCTGCTTGGGCTGCAAATAAGCAGGGTAAATTCTGGGAGTATCATGATGCTTTATTTGCCAATCAAGCTAAATTAAGTGAAACTTTTTATCTAGAAACTGCCACTGGTTTAAAATTAGATCTCAATAAGTTTAATGCCGATCGTAAAATCGCTGATAATTTTATCGTTGAGGATTTTAAATTAGGGCGTAAACTGGGTATTGATGGCACACCGACATTTATTATCAATGGGGAAGTCGTCACTGGTGCTGCTTCACTAGCAGATTTGGAAAATGCTTTAGCAAAAGTCACCAAAAAATAGTCAGTTCTCATCTGCAACGAAGTTGCTTGAAACCTCATCCCTAAAGCCTAATCCCTAAAGCCTAAAGCCTAATCCCCTATGAGTGACACTTCTCTAGCTTCAATCCAACCAGCCGTCTGGCGAATTTTGGATGCAAATTTCGATCGAGCGCGGGAAGGATTACGCATTATTGAAGAATGGTGCCGATTTGCGCTCAATGATACAGCGATGGCAAATGAGTGCAAGCAGATGCGCCAGGAATTAGGGCTGTGGCACACGCCACAGATTCGCTCGGCACGAGACACGACGGGGGATGTTGGTACCGCCCTCAGTCATCCGCGCGAGGAACAGCGCACGGGCATCGAGCAACTGCTTCAAGCGAATTTTTGTCGGGTACAAGAAGCATTGCGAGTACTTGAAGAATATGGCAAGTTGCAATCATCTAGTATGAGTAGCGGTTGCAAACAGATGCGGTACCGAGTTTATAGCTTGGAGAGCAGTTTACTCGCCTACCGTCGTCGCCAAATTCTCGCCAATGCTCGGTTATATCTGGTGACATCTCCAGCCCCAGATTTACTCGCACGAGTCGAAGCAGCTCTACAGGGTGGCTTGACTTTAGTTCAGTATCGTGATAAGCAAAGTAACGATGTCGATCGACTGGAGATCGCGCAAGCTATGTGTCAACTCTGCCATAATTACGGTGCGTTATTTATCCTTAACGATCGAGTCGATCTCGCTCTGGCTGTCAACGCTGACGGGGTGCATTTGGGGCAGCAAGACATCAGTATCGCTCTAGCTAGGCAAATCCTTGGATCGCAGCGCATCGTCGGTAGATCGACAACTAGCCCTGAGGAAATGTCTCTGGCGTTGAAGGAAGGCGCAGACTATATTGGGGTAGGGCCAGTATATGAAACTCCAACTAAAGCTGGAAAAGCTGCGGCGGGACTAGAATACGTTCAACATGCCGTCAAAAATGCGACCGTGCCTTGGTTTGCGATCGGTGGCATCGATAGTACTAATATTGATGATGTCCTCCAAGCTGGTGCCCCAGCAATCGCGATCGTTCGAGCGATTATGGAAGCAGATAATCCTACTCATGCAGTTCAATATTGTCTGTCCATCTTGAATCGGGTACCGCGAATAGAGGGTAGAGGGTAAAGGGTAGAGAGTAGGCTTTAGAGGTTGTTTGAAAAGTCTGTTTTGTTACCCATACACCCTAGAGAATC
>ENA-OBIO01000982-OBIO01000982.1-metagenomes-genome-assembly--contig:-NODE-982-length-12667-cov-29.1233_pt1 | contig 12667 bp, 13 predicted proteins | sample MGYA00153383_OBIO01 | MGnify analysis MGYA00153383 | reverse complement strand
AAAATTCTTAAAGAATTTGGAAATAATTATGTAATTAATTTTGCTTAACTACTTATTAGGTATGATACTTGCTCAAAGCAGGATCAGAAACAAGCTGGTAGGAAATGCAGTATGTCTGGGTTTGATTATGTTATGGAACACAAAAAAGATATTTGGGATTGGGATAATCCTGCACTCGATGATTTGAAGGAGTTTTTTACACTCTTTTGCTAAGATGATAAAATAAAAAAGTTGAAATAATCGGCGGTTGAAACCGCTACTACACAAACGAAGTCCGCGCAACGCGAGACTGAAGTCATCACCACAAACCTGGGAATTTATGAGCTTAAAAATCTACTTTCTGCGCCACGGTGAAACAGTTTACAGCAAAACAGGCGGTTTCTGCGGCGACCTCGACCCAGAATTAACGCCCGAAGGTTCTCAAATGGCAGAACAGTTTGCCGCAACTTACGCGAAATTGCCTTGGGATGCTGTTTATGTCAGTCCGATGAAACGCACAATCGCTACTGCAAAACCTTTGTGCGATACTGTGGGAATTGAAATGCAGCTTCGCGACGGACTGAAGGAAATTAAGTACGGCGAGTGGGAAGGCAAAACATTAGAATTTGTCAAACAAGAATACGCTGAAGATTATATTAACTGGCTAACTGAACCTGCTTGGAATGCACCGACTAAGGGGGAAACTTCTGTACAAATTGCTAGTAGAGCTTCTTTAGTTATCGCAGAAATTCAGGAAAAGTACAAGAACGGAAATGTTTTGGTGGTTTCACACAAGGCGACTATTCGGATTATTCTGTGCGGTTTGTTGGGGATTGATTTGGGAAGTTATCGCAATCGCATTGCCGCTTTAGCAGCTTCTGTTAGTATTGTCAAGTTTGATGTGCGCGGGCCTATGCTGGAGGTTTTGGGCGATCGATCGTACATGGATGAAACTCTCCGCAATTTACCAGGTACTTGAGGTTTAGCGATGAAAATACTGGTGCTAAATGCAGGTTCTAGCAGTCAAAAGAGCTGTCTTTACGAGTTAAATGATGATGTTTTGCCCGATCAACCTTTACAACCTCTCTGGGAAGCTAAAATCGATTGGACTCACCAGCAGGGTGTATCAGAGTTGAAAGTCAAGACAGCAAAAGGTACTCAGTTTGAAGAGGAGTTTGCATCGGAATCTCGCACAAATACTATTTCTCGAATGCTAGAGACTCTTTGGAAAGGCAAAACTCAAACCATTAACGATTTAAACGAGATCGATATTGTCGGGCACCGCGTCGTACATGGCGGGCAAGACTATCAGGAAAGTACGTTGATTTCGCCGGATGTTAAAAAGACGATCGCCCGTTTAGCTGTTTTCGCCCCCGTACACAATCCGGTGAATCTCGAAGGCATTGAGGCGATCGAGCATATCCTCCCAAATGTACCGCAAATCGCAGTTTTTGATACAGCTTTTCACGCACAGTTATCGCCCGCCGCTTTTGTGTATCCCGGCCCCTACGAATGGCTCGAAAACGGGATTCGTCGCTACGGTTTTCACGGGATTAGTCATCAATATTGCGCGCGCAGGGCTGCCGAAATTCTGAACCGAGATTTGGCAGATTTGCGACTAATTAGCTGTCATTTGGGCAACGGATGTTCTCTGGCCGCTATTCACGGCGGGGTGAGTGTGGACACGACGATGGGATTTACGCCTTTGGAAGGATTGATGATGGGAAGTCGATCGGGCTCGATCGATCCTGGTATCATAATTCATCTGTTAAGGCGATCGGATTTAACTGCTGAGAAACTTGATGATATTCTCAATCAAAATTCTGGCTTAAAAGGGATTTCTGGGGTGTCTGGCGATATGCGGCAGATTGGAAATGCTATTAGTCAAGGTAATGAGAGAGCTCAACTTGCTTTGGATATTTACATCCACCGTTTGCGCGCCGGAATTGGGGCGATGCTGGCGAGTTTGGGCGGGTTGGATGCTTTGATTTTTACGGCGGGTGTTGGAGAAAATTCTGCGGTTGTGCGATCGGCTGCTTGCGAAGCTTTTGGATTTATGGGGTTAAAATTGGATGGGGAGAAAAATCAACAAGTGCAGGGCGATGAAGATATTGCGACGGCTGATTCAGCGGTGAGAGTTTTGGTAATTCACACCCAGGAAGATTGGGAAATTGCGCGGGAATGCTGGAAACTTTACTCGTAGATAATGAAGTTTACATAGCACATTAGATGTTGTAAATTTAAGGGCGTACTTTTGTCGTAAGAGGGAGTGAGCTTGTAAACATCTCTGTTTTCGCTATAATAATATTATTTTTGAAGCATACCTAATCCAAAATCATGGTAACAACAGTAAGCGTAGAACACATTGAAACCACACCGGGAATACGAGGCGGGAAACCCCGGATTGTTGGGACGAGAATCGCCGTACAAGATGTCATGGTGATGCACCTAAAAATGGGTTATTCTCTTTTAGAAATTGCCACTAAGTACGAGCTACTTATAGCATCAGTTTATGACGCTATGGCTTATTATTACGATCATCGCCCAGAAATTGACATGAAGATGGCAGAAGATGATGCTTTTGTGGATGAGTTTATGCGTCAAAATCCAGGTAGGTTACAAGCAAAAATAAAGGAATTAAAAGGTGAGTCTGCGAATTAGGTTTCACTTAGATGAGCATATCGATCGTGATATTGCTAGGGCATTACGTCTCTATAGTATTGATGTGACGACAACCGTGGAAGCAGGATTGAGGACTAAGATGGATGAGCAGCAGTGGTTGTTTATTCAACAACAGCAGCGAGTGCTTGTCACTCAGGATAGAGACTTTCTAGCTATGGCTGCTATGAGTAAGGATCATCCTAGTGTGGCTTATTTTAAACAGGGTAGTCGTTCGATCGGGCAAGTAATAGAAATTTTGATTGTGCTCTATGAAATTTACATACCTGAAGATATGGTCGGAATGGTAGAGTATTTGTGAGGACGAAGGACGATTCCCTACCGGATAGCTTCGCACGCGCGTACTTTATTGAAATACAGATGAATGGGGATAGATGAGCGATCGCCCTTTGTCTGTTTTTGCTAAAATTAAATAGCTCTAAACATTATAGCAATCCTAAATCATTTGCATAATTCTTGTAGGGGCAATCCCCCCGTGGTTGCCCCTAGATGCTGGGGTAGGCACCGGGGCACTACCCCTACAAATTTATTAAAATCATTTAGGATTGCTATAGTTTCGATAGTCGCCAACCTGAAGCCGATACGCATTATCATCACCTTTCAATTTTTTTAAGTTAACAATTGTTTGGAAATCATTACTATTTGGAATTTCCGCAAAAGCAAAAGCCTTGATTTGCTCAAAGACAGGCGTACTTTTAAGAGCTTTTAAATCCTTCAAAAAACTGGGCAGATATTCGACTTTCATTCTGTTTCCAGTTCAGAAATTGCTTGTTCTAAATTTAACGGGGTTTCATTTTTTACCTCGCCCATAGCCAACAGAAGTCCTTTATCTTCGATCGCTGCTAGGAAATACTGATAGTCGTTATAATCTAGAATGACTTGACTGATGTTGCCTTCGGCATCGAATATCAATTCTTTTGCAAGTGGATAATCTTCTATTTTCATGATTTTTTATGTAAAGATGAGTTGGGAGGGAATGATGCTTCTATTATAACTGAGAGCCTTGAATGGTAGTTTCTTGATGTGTTGTGGAAAGGAAAAAAAAACCATTTTATTAGTCCGCGAAGGCGGACTTCGTTTGTATAGTAGCGGTTTCAACCGCCGAGTCCCTCTGGATCACCACGGACTTCCAATCATCACAAAAGCCGACCAATAATAAGGATGCGACAACTTCAAATCCGCAAATCCTTGCAGAGAAGCCGGCAACTCCACCCCATCACCCCGACTCGAACCCCGCAATCTGCCGCCCTCCAAACGCACATCTCCCCGCAACATCGAAATTTGCGCTTGTCGCAGCGCCGCCGCTTTAATTCGCGCCGTCTTCAACTGCTGATAAAACTCGCTCATCAATCCCAAAGTACCCTCATCACTCACATACCACAAACTCCCCAAAGCCGTTTGCACGCCAGCTTGCAGCGCCAATCCCCCAAAACCCAACTCCGCCTGTGCATCTCCCACCGCAGTCCGACAAGCACTTAAAACTAACAAATTCACCTGCGGATCATTCAATCTCAAATCCGGCAATTGATCCAGTCGCAGCCGACTATCCCACAACTGAATAAAAGAATTATTCGGTGCTCCCGGTCGAAATTCGCCGTGAGTAGCTAAGTGAATAATTCCAAAAGGTCGGCTTTGATGCTGTCGCTTCAAATTATCGTAGGTGAAACCCTCATTCAGAACACTAATTCCTCCGGGCCACAATCCCGAAATAGCGGCTATTTCAGCAGGAACCGCCGCCAAAGGTTTCAACTCGGAAAATTGCGACGCACCCATTGCTAAAACTTCAGACTTTCTGATGTCTACGTAGCGACTATCTGTTAAATTGATGCTGGGCATTAAGCTGAGATTGTACTTTTCTACCAAAAATTGCTTTCCGTCGTGCAAAGCAGCAAAGGGCATTCCTCTCAAACCTCGATCGACCACAAAAGAAATAGTATCAGTTTCGCACTTTTTTAAATTATCCTCCAAAGGCTCAATCATCCACTTATAAAGCTGTTGGGAAGATGGTAGATAACTCGTAGTGCCCCGCACGCCCGGTTTGGTAATCTCATCCCTGAACGTAGTTACCACTTTCAGCAGTTCTTCCCGATTCGCTTCGGACACGGTTTTGTGAACCACTGCACCGCAAGAATCTACTAATACTAAATCTAATTTTTCCGGTTGCGAGAACAGGTAAATTAAGCTGGGTTTCGTACCAGTTTCTTCGCCTACGGATACTAATTTCTTTTTTATTTCGTCTGGAGACATTAGTTCGTCGCTGAGGTTTAGTCCGAAATATTCCCGGAATTCTTGGCTGAAAGATTTGTCTAGCAGAGACAAAGCTGCGGATATTTTACCTGCATCAAAGTTCTTAGCAATGTCGCTGCGAAATGCTGACTGAAAAACAGAACCCCTGGGATCTAAACCGATCGCATTTCTGAGTTCTTTGGGAGATTGCATTCTTTCAGGGGGCATCTTTTCTCCTGGTTGTCCGATGTCTCGCGATATTCTATTTTGGTTCTGTTGCTGTTCGCGGGTAAGGGGTTGGTTGGGTTCTGGAAAAATTGATACAAGTTTATTGAATGGCGTTGGTGTTGGCGGTAATGGCGTTGGTGTTGGTGGTAATAGCGTTGGTGTTGGTGGTAATGGCGTTGGTGTTGGTGGTAATGGCGTTGGTGTTGGCGGGATAATATTAATCACATTTCGGGAATCGATCGCACCAGCAGTACCATTAATTGTTGCATCTCTTTGCATAAAAGGTATCGGCGGGTTTCTATCGCCGCCGCCGTGGCGAATCACAACCGATCCCGGTTGAGTGCTGCCAACAGTCGAGATGCTAACAGGAGTGCCGTTTTGGTCAAAAGTACCCGTCACTCGCACCAAACCCGGAGTCGCGATCTCAACCCTACCCCCCGGAGCATTGACCGATGCAATGCTAATATCGTTTTGAGCGTTAAGATTTACTGTAGAAGTGCGATTTCTTCCAAAAACATTAACATTTATTGCCCCGGTTCTGATTTGCCCTCCCGCTAAAATTCCCACAACTTCCGCAGCATTAATATTGCCAGTGCTGACATTTCCCCTGCTAGTCAAATCAACTCTAACTCCCTGCAAATTACCCGCAGTCACGTTTTGCGCCGCTCTCAAATTGATATTTTCAGTTGCCTCAACGTCAGCAACTATCACATTCCCCGTACTGCTGTTAACATCAACCGTAACTCCCCGCAAATTTCCGGCATTCACATCGCCAGATGCTGATAAACTCACATTTCTAGCTGCGGTAGCATTGGTAGTCTGAATACTTCCAGAATTACTATTGACAGAAACTCCAACTCCCTGCAAATTTCCTGAATTTACATTTCTTGCAGCTTGTAAATTGATATTTCCAGTTGACGAAGTATTGGCAGTTGCAATATTCCCCGTACTGCTGGTAACATCCACTGCTCTCCCCTGCAAATTTCCGGCATTTAAGTTGTTGGTTGCTCTCAAAGCAATGGTGGCGGTGGGAGCATTTATCGATGCAACATTAATATTAGTTTGGGCATCCAGATTGACTGTGGCAATGATGCGATTAACTGGATTTGCGGCGGCAGGATTAACAGTTATTATCCCTGTGTTGATTAGCTGTCCCGCTAAAATTCTGACATCTCCGGTAGTGGCGATCGCACCCGTAGCGACAGCCCCGTTACGGCTGATAGCGCTGACAGTCGCACCCCTGAGCTCCCCTACGGTTAAGTCCCTAGAAGCTGCCAAAGTGAGATTTTCGGTGGCTGTAATATTGACGGGTGTAGTATTGAAGACTATAATATTCGGATCGCTCAAAACTCCCAACTCGCCGGAGTTACTGGTAACATCAACTTTAGTTCCCTGCAAAGTCCCAAAATTTACATCGCCAAAAGCTCTAAGTTCGATCGCCCCATTCGTCCCAGTATCGATCGACCTGGTTACTATATTACCCCTTACAGTATTCAGACTAATACTGCCTTTGATATCATCACGAGAAATGTCACTTGTCAAGACAATATTATTATTAGCTTGAATATTAATAATCGAATTCGATCTCAATCTACCCCCAACTATCACAGCCCCTTCTCTACTTTCGAGAATAATTCTACCGCCGTTAATATCTCTAGTTACCACATCACCGCCTGCGGACAAAATCACAGGCCCGCCAGCAGTAAAAATATTTTCTACAGCAATCAAATTATTCGAGAAAATAGACGCAGGATTAAATATTGCATTGTCATCTAAAGGATTAGGTGGTTTATTATCACCCGGAGTATCCCTAGAAGAATTAGGAACATTAGGAGAATTTGCCAGATTTTGCACTCCCGCCCGCAGAATTAAAGCCGGACTTCTGGTTAATATAGCAATATCTGGATCACCACTCACATTTTCCCTACGCAATCCAGTATCCGGGCGGATAATTCTAATCTCCTTGCCAACAATACTCCCCTTCGCCTCAACTTTCAGCGAAGCATCCCCCCCATAATCTCCAAAGAAAACAGATCCTTCCGAACTGATAATCGGGTCAAATAAACTGACAAAATTTCCTGGCATTCCCGACAGATTCCGAATCGAAAAATTGCCCCCCGAAACAAAGTGAGAATCTCCAGAAATAACGCCGTTGCTAACCAAACTCAAATTGCCACCACTCTGAAACTGCGGAGGAAGAGACAAACCGCCGATCGCATTTTGAGTCAGAATGTCGATCGTGCGATCGGCTCGAATCTCTAAATTCCCCCCAGCCCGCGCCAAAAAAGGATTCTCGGCGCTATCTCTGACCCGCACCGCATCCCCGGCCTGCAAGTTCAAATCCCCCGTAGTTTGCAGCCTAGCGCCCGCTAACGAGAGATTTCCCGCAGCCGCCGAGATTGTCGCACTTCCCGCATTCAACTGTAGTGGCCCAGACGCATTAGGTGCGATCGCCACATCCCCAGCATTCACCTCCAAACCCGAACCCACAAGCCGCACAGAACCGTCATCCGCCACCGCAACACCAGCCGCTTGATTTTGCCCAATACCAGTCAGCAACTGCGGCAAAGAAACAGCATTTAAACTTTGTTGAGAATTCCGAAATTCCGCTGCATTTGGTATTTCCAAACTCAACAAATGCCCCGGTTGACTAATCCGCAAAACATTCTCCCCCGGAACAGCAGCCACAGTAATTTGCCCGCCCGGGGCCGACAACTGCCCCGTACTCACAACCGTACCGCCCAGCAAACTCAAATTTTGCCCTGGAGTCACAGCCAAATTACCAGCATTAACAATACTTCCCGGTTGAGCACCAAAATAAAAAGCATTTGGCGTACCAACTAACGCGCTAAAATTATTTAGACCCGCAGCATTAAACCAATTAGAACCAAAGCCGACATTAGTAGCAGTAGTAGCAGTGAAAGACCCGGGAACATTCAAACTCGCGTTCGGGCCAAACACAATTCCCGCAGGATTAATTAAAAACAGATTAGAATTGCCACCCGTAACAGTAATTAAACCGTTTATTCGCGAAGGGTCGCCAGAAATTCGAGCTAATATATTTTGGATAGTCGAATTAGTCAAAAAATTAGCAATTTGACCTTCATTCAAGCCGAACTGGCTAAAACTGTGAAAAAGATTCGCCCCGTCTCCCGACAAACTGCCACCGTTGATATCATAGCGGTTGTCGGTGCGGGTGACAGCAGTGCTCGTACCGTCAGCAGCAGGCACTATTGGCTGTGCTTGCGCGAAAGTGTTAAAAATTAACAAAGAAAACGGACAAATAAATAGCCCGACCTTTTTAATTTTCAAGTTGGCATTTTTCATGGCGGCAAAGTTAGATCGCAATTCACTCAATTATCGCACCCGCAAACAACTTAACCTCTAAATGAACAATTAATTCCCTCATGACAACCCCCACAATCAAAAGCTTGTACACAGACGGCGCTTGTTCCGGCAACCCAGGCCCGGGCGGCTGGGGCGCAGTAGTGTGTTTCGCCGACGGCAACTGTCACGAACTCGGAGGGGCAGAACCCGAAAGCACCAACAACCGCATGGAAATGCAGGCTGCCGTCGCTGCGCTGGAATTTTTTGCCAATTCCGGTCAAACCGAACCAGTCACCCTTTACACCGACAGCGAGTACGTCAAAAACGGCATCACCAAATGGATTCAAGGCTGGAAAAACAAAGGCTGGAAAACCTCGGCGGGCAAAGATGTCGTCAACCAAGACCTCTGGCATCTGCTAGACAAGCTGAATTCCCCGCAAGTCAAATGGGAACACGTCCGCGGCCACTCCGGCGACTTCTACAACGATAGATGCGACGAAATCGCCCGCAAATTCTCTCACAATCTCACTCCTGAACTACAACAGCAGAAACCAACACCAGACAAGGCCGGGGCGGACATTCAGCCACCGCGCCTACACTTGGAAAACACAATTGTTTTGGCAGAAACGGACACAACTGGTAACAAAACGATAGAATCCTATGTCATAACTTCTGACCTTCTCATCTCCGATACTGCCATGATGGATTCTACTGCCGATACCCTGGAGAACTTGCCCCGCGAGGTGAGGGTTCAGGAACTCCGAAACCTCATCGAAACCTTGCACATAGCCGACGAGGTTGCGACCAAAGGCTACTTGATTACCAGTTCAGAACTGGCTGATTTGATGGATGTAAATGCTAGCGCTGTCACCAGTCGCGGAGACAACTGGGTTTGGCGAAATTGGGTTGTTTCTCGCGTGCGACGCGAGGGGAACCAAATTCTCTGGCAATTAGAGAGAATCGACCACGTTAGTACGACTGATTAGTTATTAGTCATTAGTCATTTGAGTGCGAGCGTCTCGCTCGCACTCCCATGATAAATATAAACGAATCGCACCTCGGACTTGATATAATAATACCAATTCTCGCCTCGTCATGCAACAATCATGAGTGTTGGGTTTGTTTCCTAAAAGACTGTTTGTAAGGTGCGTCGCTGCGAGATTGTCGCTCTTTTTTGGGATTAGTGAATAGCGACGCACCCTACAGCTACTTTCTTAATCGCACAACAAGTGGAGTGATGTCAGGAATAAATAATCGAATTAAGTTAATTATGCGACAAGGATATGGCTTTTCAAACTTTGATAATTTTCGAGAACGCGTATTAGCTTGCTTTTCTAATTAGATAAAAATATCACCGCAAGTTCAGGAGAGCCTACGTTACCTATTTTCTAATGGTGATTTTGTGGATGATTATTATAAAATCTTATACCAATTATTCACAGTCAAAGCGGACGGTAAGTACACGGAAATGCCGTGTCTCTACAGATTAGGATAGTTGCTCGCGATCGCCTGGTGCGAGTGCCAGCATACTCTATCTGCTTGGATAGCTCGATAGCGATCGCGTCGAACTCACGTTGTTTTTAGCCTCAAGAATTATTTTTTATCAAATCGATAAAATAAATTGAGTTATATAAAACCTTAACTTTCTGCTTAAGTGTCTTATCTGCTATTGCATCTTCGCCTTGAAGCTGATAAGCTGTTCTGCATTTAAACTGCACATTCAGTGCGGGCGGGACGCCCACCCCACAAGACGGCGAATTGCTTTTTGATATTCAATTTAAATGTCGAACAGCTTACTATATTGGGGCATAAGTAAGTCGGCGCTTTAAAACGCAACTATGTAAACGATGTAAAGTGTCCAAATGCTCTCTACTGGATGACTTAAGCCTATTTACATACTGTTACATTATTCGGTTTAATCCCGTCTACCTACTTATATGGGTAATCAAAAGACACTACAAATTCATACTCAAAGGAAAAAAACATGAAAAAAATACTCTTGTGTTGTTTTGCCATGATTATGGCTATGATGGCTGCCATCAGTCCTGCACTAGCTGCGGATAGTATCATCTGCACCCAGGAGGGATTTTTCCCAGATCCAGTAGACTGCACCAAATTCTACCGCTGCGTCAATTTTGACGGGAAATTCACAAAATTCGACTTCTCGTGTGGAGAAGGAACCGTTTTCGACCCGGAACTAACTGTCTGCAACGACCCTTGGGCAGTCAGTCCTAATTTAGAATGCTCTAGCAAGGGGTCTTCTTCCATTTTCACACCTGAATCAAACACCAGTGCAGCACTCACAGAATTTGTTCCCGGAAAATCCCTATCTTAAGCGGTAGAACAAACCTACTCCAGACAAGGCTGACTTTTTCCTTAGGCATCTGCTGGAAAATAATTATGAATTACCCGAAATCCTCTGTAGGGACAATTCATGAATTGTGCTTACGCCTTTCCCACCAGATGTCTAAATATAATTTGCCCACTAAGGAACGAGAATTAATGAATGTGACAGCCCTCGGTTTTCCTATTGACTGACCTAAATGCTTACAAACCGTTGAAATTAGATCCAGCTAATTCAACTTTGACGAATTAACAACGAGAAATCCTCAAAGCAAATATTCAAATTTGTCGAGATACTATTGTTTTGTTTACTGCCATAGCAGCAGCAAAAGGTTTAGGTGGTCATACAGGAGTGGCTGATGATACAGTTCCCGAAGTGATGATTCTGATGCCTTCTTTCGAGGAGCAGAAGATAAATTTTTGCCGATTTTCTTCGATGAAGAAGGACACCGCGTTGCAACACAATATCTCATGGCTACGGGTGCATCTCAATGAAAGCAAATATATTAGGACTTACGCAATTGGCACATATATATAGTTGCTATAGTGCTATATATCATGTCTCGCAGCAAGGCGACAATCATCTAAGAGAGCATTAAATTCTTCAGCGACGAGCCAGGGGTTTCGACCTTTCAAACAAGCTGCGATTGCTGCTTCATAGGGATTTCTGCCAGTTTTTTTTACTGCTGCGATCGCCTGTTGGTTAGATAATCCTCGCCCGCTAACCAACCAAGCAGCCAGAACCTGTCCTGTACGTCCTATGCCACCAGAACAGTGAACGACAACCCGTTTGCCTTGACTATTTGCAGATGCCAAGAAGGGTAATATGCGATCGACTAAAACATCACGCTTAGCCAATTCAAAATCTGCGATCGGTGCCCAGCAAACTCTCTTGCATCCAAATATTTTCCGATATGTTCCCAGTAAGTCCGAGTAACGGATGAGTTGGGACTCAGTAAGCAAGCAGCAAACTTGTTTGATGTTATGCCCCTGCATAAATTCAATCCACTCAGCAATTTCTGCATCACGATATCCAGGTCTTGCTGTACCAAATACAATTAATTCAGTCTCCGAAGCCGCTGCAAATTTGTGCATAATGTTTTCAATATGCGTAAATCCTGTCAACATTTATCTGCGTCCATCTGCGTCCATCTGCCACCATCAGCGGTTAAAGTTCCAAAGTAATTAACTGAGCAATTTCATCCGTCTGAAAACCCAAAGCCATCGGTTTTTGCACTGCCGGAATCACCTGCACATCATACAATTCTGTGACAATTCCTTCAAACCGCAACCAATGCACGATCGCACCAGTAGTCAAATCAATCACCATCATCCCGCATCGAGCCTCAGCATCTTTTGCTGCTAACAAATCATCCAATTCTAAACCGCTAAAAGTATTGTCACCACCCCTCGGTTTCGACAGTCCAACAATCGCCCAATTCTGCCAAAATGCCAGTCCTATGACATATCCCGGACAAAATGCGATCGCCTGAAATTTCCCACTCTCTAAATCCACATAACCAAATTTCCCTCTCCCCGAATTCAGCAACCATAACTTATCTCGATACCACCGAGGTGAGTGTAGTACAAGCGAGGCTGATTTGTTGTTGGGTTAACCAAGATGGCAAATCGCGATCGCCAAAAATCTCGTGTTCTTCGACTGTATTGACATTTGTGTCGTTATTCATATAGTAATCCTAAATCCTTTGTATATCTACAATTAATTTGGCGTAGGGACACGGCACTGCCCATAGGTGTCAACTTAAGCATGAAAGCTTTGATAAATCTCGTTTTTCCCTAAGTCTAGATCCCCCTCGCATCCCCCTTAAGAAGCTATGCTTTATAAACATCTTTCTTAACAATAAAGTTGACAAAAATCAATATC
>ENA-OBIO01000980-OBIO01000980.1-metagenomes-genome-assembly--contig:-NODE-980-length-12692-cov-25.6964_pt1 | contig 12692 bp, 9 predicted proteins | sample MGYA00153383_OBIO01 | MGnify analysis MGYA00153383 | reverse complement strand
AAAATTCTTAAAGAATTTGGAAATAATTATGTAATTAATTTTGCTTAACTACTTATCTAACGCTTCTCAGCAGCAATACTTTGCCGATGCTACCACCAAAGCAGTTCTGCCCTTATTTAAAGACAAAGCTCAGCCTTTTGCTGTAGTCTACTGGTCGCGCGACCCCGACGGCACCCAGCACAATCAAGGCGACAGCCTCAACAGCCTCACCCCTGGAATTAACGGCCCGACTTCCAAAGCGGCCGTCAAAGATGCCGACAACAACCTCAAACAACTGCTAGATTACCTGCAAGCCAGCGGTCAAGCCGACAATACCGATGTTTTCGTCACCTCCGACCACGGGTTTTCCACAATTAGCAAATCTGCCGTAGACGCAGCCGGCAATAAAACTAACAGCTACGCGGCATCGCTGAATTTTGCGGGCGTCAATCCAGGCTTTTTGCCGAAAGGATTTGTAGCAATTGACCTCGCACGCGCCTTAAATTTGCCTCTGTACGACCCCGATACAGCAGTCGCACCCGCCAGCGGTGGCAACGTGGAGTACACCCCCGTGGATGCTACCCAAGGTCAACTGCCGAAATCCGGCAACGGTTTGCTCGGCGGTACGGGGAAAGTCACCAACTCCCAAACAGACGCCAAAGTAGTAGTCGCAGCCAACGGCGGGTCGGATTTAATTTACATTCCGAATAACGACCCTGCCGTTGCTCAACAAGTCGTAAACGTTCTCGCCCAGCAGGATTACGTCAGTGGTATTTTTGCCGACACTCAAACCCTCGGCCCGATCGCCGGAACTTTGCCTTTATCGTCGATCGGACTGCAAGGCTCTGCTAAAACTCCCGTTCCCTCTATCGTCGTCAACTTCAGAACCTTTGCTACCGACTCCAGCAAACCCGCCGGCACCCAGGTAGAAATTGCCGATACCGGCTTGCAGCAGGGACAGGGAATGCACGGCAGTTTCGGGCGCGGCGACACTTTTAACAACATGGTAGCGATCGGGCCGGACTTCAAGAAAGGGTTTACAGATTCCGCCCCAGTCAGCAATGCTGACGTGGCGCCGACTCTCTCGAAAATTTTGGGCTTCCAAATTCCCAGCACCGGCGACTTGAAAGGTCGCGTCATCGAAGAAGCTTTAGTCGGCGGGCCCAGCAGCGTTGCTTCTAGTGCCGGAACTCTCCAGTCAAGTGCGGCGGCTAACGGCGCGCAGACAGTTTTAAGCTACCAGCAGGTAGGCAATACTCGCTATTTTGACGCAGCGGGATTTCCCGGGCGGACGGTGGGTCTGACTAACTCGCCAACAGCCGCGCCGATATTCCCCACGCCGAGTTCGTCGGGATTTGTGAAAAGTTTGAGCTTTTTGGGAGAGGCGGCTTTTCCGGCGCGGACGGTGACGGTAGACGGGACGCTGTTGGGCGGGCTTTCCGGGATTACTTACGATGTGACAAACAACCGCTACTACGCTATTTCTGACGATCGCGGTACTGCGCCGAACGAACCGGGACAGGCTGCGCGCTTCTACACGCTGAATGTGGATTTGAGCAGTGGGACTCTGGACAACAATAAGGTGAAATTTACGGGAGTAACGGCGCTGCGTAAACCGGACGGGTCAACTTTTGGGCCGCTGAGTACGGATACCGAAGGCATAGGTTTGACCGGAAAAGGTACGGTTTATATTTCCTCGGAGGGGGAAGTTAGTGGCACGAATACCATCCGAGTGAAACCGTTTATTAATGAGTTTTCTTTGGCAAACGGCCAGCAAGTGGGAACTCTGCCAATCCCGTCCAAGTTCCTCCCAGACTCGGCCTTTGCAGCTTCCCAGACAAAAGGAACTTATGACAATTTGGCATTTGAAAGTGTGGCCGTCACGCCTAACGGCAAAACTCTGGTGTCGGCGAGCGAGAATGCTTTGGCTCAAGACGGCCCGAGGGGTACTCCTAGCAGCGGCAGTCGATCGCGAATTGTCAAGTTTAACTTGGCATCGGGACAAGCTGGCAAGGAGTTTCTCTACACAACTGATGCAGTGACAGTGGCTCCCAAGCCGGAGGCGGGTTTCGCGACGGCGGGTTTGGTGGATTTGTTGGCTTTGGACAATACGGGGAATCACCTTTTGGCTTTGGAGCGATCGTATTCGTCGGGTGTAGCGGGCACGGGAAATACGATTAAGCTGTACGAGGTGAATTTGGACGGCGCGACGAATATTAAGGGTACTGACAGCCTTAATGCTTTGTCAGCCAGTCAGCTAGCGAGTATTAAACCGGCTCAAAAACAACTGCTGCTGAATTTTGACAAGCTGAATCTGCCGTCAGGGTTGGATAATGTTGAGGGTTTGACTTTCGGGCCGACGCTCGCGGATGGCCGCCGCTCTTTGGTTTTGGTGAGCGACGACAATTTTAACCCCGGTAATCCTACGACAACACCAGCGCAGCCACGTTCTTTTACTCAAATTTTGGCTTTTGCGGTGGATTTGAGTAGTTCTGCGGCGCGGACGGCGCAAGCGTATACTGCTCCAGGTACGGATGTTCTCACGGGGGCGAGTCTGGGCGATCGTGGTGCGATCGCAACGGACATTCTCGCGGACGGAGGTTTGCAGCAGCGATCGAGTCAGGAAGGTAATAATCTGATTTTAGGCGGGAGCAACGATTTGTTTGGTTTAGGAGCAAGCTTTTTGTCTCCTGTGCCCAGTTTACCGGAGGTGCAAACAGGTGCCAACAGCTTGAGTTTGGATTTGCTCAGCTCTCGATCGAGTTCGCAGGCTGAGTTAAATTCCTACTTTGGAGCAGTTACGGACAATTCACCGACAGTAGGTTGTCTCTTTAATTAGGACTTGATATCTGGAGGGACAAGGCGCCGTGCCCTTCTTCGTGTCAATGAAGGGCATTGCCGTCTCCGGTGTCGGGACCTGCGAATTTTAATAATTCGTATGAGCAGCATCCGAATTATTTATCTGTCGGGTAAGTAAGTCGGCGTAAATAATTCAAGGTTTGTAGTAAGGGCTTCAGCCCTGTTTTGAGGGCTGAAGCCCTCACTAGGAGCCGATCTCAGTAATTTTTAAATTACTTAACATACTTTGTTTTATTACCGCCTACTTACGCGCCCGCGATAAATCTTTAAATCCAGACTGTGAGACTATTTACACCGGAGCACGACCCCAAAAATTGAATAATTCCGCTGCCATCAAAAATCCGATCGATCATTAAAATTCAACAACCAAAAGCCTGTATAAGTCATACCAGTATCATCGGGCTGCACCAACAAAAAATGCAATCCTTTACTCAACTGCTTACGCTGTTCATAAATTTTAGCAGCCTCTTTCACCTCATCATCTGCAAAAGTAGCAACCACGAATCTATCGGCTAATCCAGCTTCCAAAATCAATCCGTCGGGAGCACCAGCGATATAATTTAAAGCACAAGGTTTGGCATCCTGAAGCCATCTAGCCAAGCGCATCGACTGTCGCCCGCCGTCGATCGCAACTCCCGGTACGGGTACTGTTGAGGCCAAGCCCAAGTTCAGCGGTAACAACAATTCTGGCATGGACAATATTGGCAGGGGACGCCCTTGGAAAGCTTCTTCGATGTCGCCTGCGGGTAGGGAAGCAAAACGCCAGCCATCACCCCACAGGTTTTCTGGTAAGGGAACGGGCGGAGGTGACTCAAGGGCGATCGGACTGTAAGCTTCGCCTGTATAATTGGGTAAACTCAAATATTCTTTGGCGCGCTGTTGCAGCAGCAATTTGAGGGTCGCAGTGCGTCGAGTTGCTTCTACTTCGATGCCCAAAACCTTGCCAGCAGCCTGAATTAAGCTCAGAGACTGGGGTCGAAATACTTGAATGCGATCGGGCTGTTTGTGAATTTGAATTTGCTGCTGTAACTGCTGCGCCAGCCAATTAGAATTAGCTTGCGACTGGCTGCAAAAAGCACTGAATTCAAAACTTCGCGCCGAGTCGCAAATCAAAAGTTCCCAGACTGATTTTCCCGCTTCGTCTCGGAGAGGTCGGCGGTAAAAATCGGCTTGCCAAATACGCATAAACAATTTAAAAATAAACTCCACCACTATATTATTTTAATATAACGTAGTAAGGTGCACAGTACACACCCTACAAATAGGGTTTTTGCCTAGGTTTTGTTGGGCATGGAATAATGTCATTTAAGCTCGCGAACTAAATACATATCCAGTTCGCCCTTATTTTTAGCAGAAACTTTTCCTCGGTATTCGCAGTCAAAAACATCTTTGACTAATTCAAATGTTGTGTGGGAGATATTGACATTTCCCGGTACGCCGGAAGATTCCATCCGAGATGCAGTATTAACTGTATCTCCCCATACATCGTAGGCAAACTTTTTATTGCCAATTACTCCAGCTAGCAAAGGGCCAGAATGAATGCCGATGCGGATATCCCAATAAGGAGTTTTTTCATAAACTTTATGCAGTTTTCGCAGTTCCATGAACTGTAGAATTTCTAGGGCCGCGTACACAGCTTGAAGGGCGTGTGTGGGGCTGGGTTTAGGAATTCCTGACGCACACATATAGCTGTCGCCAATGGTTTTCAATTTTTCCAAGCCGTATTTATCCACCACCTGGTCGAAATAAGAAAAACAACAGTCCAGTTCGTCCACTAACTCTCGCGGTGTCATTTTTTCGGCTAACTGAGTAAAGCCTTTAAAATCGGTAAATAAAACCGATACGTTGTCATAATGAACTGGTTCCACTCTGCCGTTAATTTTGAGTTCGTTGGCAATATCAACCGGGAGTACATTCAAAAGTAGCTTATCTGATTTGTGCTTTTCGGCATCCAGTTCGGCATACAGTTTATTGATCTCTTGGAAGCGTTCAGCATTGCGGATAGCCGATGATACTTGCAAAGCTAGAAGATAGCCAATCCGCACATCTTCTTGGTTGTAAGAATGCGGCTTGGTTGTCGCAAAAATAATTGTCCCCAAAACCTGACCTTCGCTTGCCAAAGGAATGATAATTTGGGAGGCGTAGTTGGACAAAACACCAGCACCAAATCCTTCATGAATTAGTTGGGGTTGTGCTGTTTTGACGGCTTTTTTGATGGGCCCGTTTTCTGGGAGGCTGGTAATATCTAAATTGATGGGTTTGCCAAACAGTGTGGTGCAAGAGTTAGTGCTGTGCAGGCAAATGCTACAGTGTTCAAAGTCTAGTAGCCATTTGGCTTGTTTGCCTACTACTCGAAAAATTAAATCGATATCGAGGGTACGATTAATTGCGGTGGCAATTTCATTGACTGCGGCAATGCGTGTGGAAAGGGACTGAGCTTCTGCTAATAAGCTGCGGGCTGTTAGCAGAAGTTCTTCGCGGTCTTGATCTTCTAGTCGATTACCCATCGTAGGGGCGTGGGACATAGATTACAACGCATCTATTTCGAGGTCAATAGCATCAGTATATCTGTTGACACTGCTAAATAGGTCGGCCGTTGCAATCAATTCAAAGATTTCTGCATCGTCTAGTCCTAAATCCCGCAGATTTTGGTAGTGAGTTGCTGTGAGAGCCTGGGGGTTGGTGGCGGCCAGCAAACCAAAGGTAATTACGGCTTTTTCGCGATCGGGCAAGGGACAGTTGGCAAAGTCTGAAACCAGCAACCGCAGGACTTCTTCGCTGATTCCCAATGCTGAGAGTCCGTGGAGGTGAACTTTTAAGGCGTACTCGCTATCATTTGCTTGGGAAATGGCGATGCCGATCATTTCTTTGAGGGTGCGGGGTACATCTCCTTGCAGGATTGTCGCCCGAAACTTTTTCCAGTTTGCTTCTAATAAGTCTGGGTTGGCGGCCATTGACTTGAACAGGTTGGGTACGATGCCAAACCCTAACTCTGTCAAGATTTCGTCGTATACAGCTAGAGCTTTTGGATCGGTGAGTTGCTCGTATTCGGAGAGCGGAAAGTGTGTCATCTGTATTATGATGATTTTTACTTGTTGCTAATGGTGAGATGCACCGCTTTCTACAAACTACTCGGAGTCAATAGGATCTAACTGGGGTATGATTTTTGCTGCTCGATTTAATAAATCTAGGCTTATTATAGCGATTTCTATTTTAAATCGTAGCTGATGCACCCTATTTCAAGTAATTATGGCCGATCGAGTTTACCGCATCAAATTTGCAGGCGATCGGGAAAAATGCTATCTACTTGTTGCGAGTTTTTCAGGGTAGATGCCAGAGAAATAGGAATTTCTGACTGTCGATCGATCAACTTAACTTCGGAGTAGGTTTCAATCCAAACGCGAGCGCCACAGTTTTTCGGACTATCGTGCCGATAAACTATGCGACAACCTCCCAGAACTTCTACGTCCCAAGCATAAACATTGCTCGAACCTTTTTTGACAGAGATTACTGGCACTCGGTCTTCAGGTTCTTTGCGGTTGTTTTGAGCGATCAAATTTTTGTTGATATGGATGCAAGTTATAGAACGTGGCGGAGGTTTGTGCCATCGGGGACGGGGGCCGGCACGACCAGGACTAATTACTGGCATTCCATTAACCAGGGGAATTATCCAAACGTTGCTGATTTTATAGGCTCCTTGAATTCTGCCTTGGATTAGGAGAGTCCGGACTCTTGCGGAAGAGACTCCTAACAGGCTACCTGCTTCTGTCGTTCCAATAAACATAAGCAAAAAGAGGGGGGGTAGATAATTTTTTTTGTCTGGATTCTCTAAGAACCCAAAAACTATTACGAGCCAACTATAGACACGATCGCACATGATCTTGTGGTTTGGCAAGGGGTATCGCCAAAAAAATCAGAATGCCTCGGACTGCGGTTATCATAGGTAAACTTCTATTCCTACCGCTGCATTTGCTATGAACCCTGCCCTAACTCAATTTGGCACTCAGATGTCCCAACTCACCGGAGTTCGGGCAATTATGAAAGATATTATTGAAACCCTGAGAGCCGGTAGCGGGCAGGAGTTTATTAACTTGAGCGCCGGAAATCCAGTGATTTTGCCGGAAGTCGAACAGTTGTGGCGCGATTGTACTGCGGAACTTTTGGCTAGTGCGGAATACGGCGAGGTTGTTTGTCGCTACGGTTCGAGTCAAGGTTATCAACCGTTGATTGATGCGGTGCGGACGGATTTTAATCGGCGCTACGGACTTAGTTTGACCGATCGCAATATCCTAATTACTCCCGGTAGTCAATCGATCTACTTCTACGCAGCCAATGCTTTCGGTGGCTACACTACCAGCAAACAGCTCAAAAATATTGTTTTGCCCTTAAGCCCAGACTACACGGGTTATGGCGGCGTGAGCTTGATTCCCGAAGCCGTAGTTGCTTGCAAACCAACTCTCGATATTGATGCGGCTGCTCACAGGTTCAAATATCGCCCGGATTTCAGCCAACTGTCGATCGACCAAACTACCGGTTGCGTCATCTTTTCCCGTCCCTGCAACCCCACGGGCAATGTTCTCACCGACGACGAAGTTAGAAAAATCGCCGATTTAGCTGCTGCTTTTGATGTACCTGTTTTCGTTGATTCTGCCTACGGGCCTCCGTTCCCAGCCTTGAATTTTACGGAGATGACACCGATTTTTGGGGAAAATATTGTTCACTGCATGAGTTTGTCGAAAGCCGGATTACCGGGAGAGAGAATCGGAATTGCGATCGGCGATGAACAGATTATTCAAGTCTTAGAATCGTTTCAGACGAATATGTGCATTCATTCGCCGAGATATGGACAGGCGATCGCAGCGCGGGCGATTAATTCCGGCGCTCTGGCTGACATTGGTCTCAATGTAATTCGGCCTTATTATCAAAGTAAGTTTGATGTGGTTGAAACGACTTTAGAGCAAGCAATGCCGCAGGATTTGCCGTGGTTTTTACATCGTGGCGAAGGAGCAATATTTGCCTGGTTGTGGCTGAAAGATTTGCCAATGACAGATTGGGAATTTTATCAGGAATTGAAGCAAGTTGGTGTGATTCTTGTGCCGGGAAGTTCTTTCTTTCCTGGCTTGCGGGAAGATTGGCGACACAAGCAGGAGTGTTTGCGGATTAGTTTGACGGCGACCAATGATGAGATTGAAACTGCGATGAAACGTTTAGCTACAATGGTGGAAAAGGTTTATCAGTCAGTGGACAGTTGATATTACGAATTACCAGTTACTGATGACCATGACTTATTCCTTTTGTAGATCGACTACAATTTAAGAAAATAATTAGGAGCGCAGTGGGTTATGGCACTCGAATTACTCAAAAGGTTGTTGACCGTAGAAGAGTATCATTTAATGGGCAAAGCTGGTATTCTTTCCGAAGGCGATCGGGTAGAACTGATAGAAGGAGAACTTCTACAAATGGCAGCAATTGGAACTCGTCATGCTTCATGTGTGAGACGATTCATCGGACTGTTCAGCGAAATTCCCAAAAATCAGGCTTTTCTGGACGTGCAAAACCCCGTCCAGTTAAGCGAGCGAACCGAGCCTCAACCTGATGTAGTATTACTGAAACCCCGGGATGATTACTATTCAACAGCACATCCAGTACCGTCAGAAGTTTTGCTGTTGGTAGAAGTATCTGATAGCACCGTTGATTACGATCGAGATGTGAAAGTTCTGATTTACGCTCGATCGCTCATTCAAGAAGTCTGGCTCGTAGATATAGAGGCACAATGTTTAGAAGTTTACCGCCAGCCAACTCCTAATGGTTACAGTTTAATCCAAAAGTTTTGGCGGGGTCAGCAAGTTGCGTCCCTCGCCTTTCCTGATTTGCAAGTCAATATCGATTTTTTACTTGGATAAATTGGGTTTTGGCAAAACATTACCCATTTCCAATTACCCGATAAACAAAACTCAGAGTCGCCCAAACATTCACATCCAAAGTCAAATCATCCGTCGATATTCCCAGTTTCTGCACGCTAGGAATGCTAGCGCAGTGTAAATCTTCCAGCACAGCGCGCGCCACAGTTAAAGGATTCAACACCACCACGGGCAAAGTATCCCTCGTTTGCTGCATTTCGGCTTCGATCGCAGCCAGAGTTCGATCGAACGGAGCGACACTAAAGATAATTTGAGTTTCCGTCAGCCCGATCGCCCCGAATACTGCCAACCCAACAGCCCCAGCCGTCGGCACGCTCAAATTCTCCCCCGGAGCGATCGCCCGCGACATCCCCCCAGCAGCATTTTGACCCTCGAAATTCACTGCCAACAGCCGTCCGGCACTGTCGATCGCCAATACCGCAGCATAAACCGGGCGATCGCTCTCGTTATAAAGTCTGTACTGAATTCGGCTGCCATTTTTCAGACTTAGTAGATCAATATTTCCCGATTTCTCAGTTTCCGTACTCAGGGGTTCGAGACGGTAAGTGCGATCGGCTATAGCTACAGGCTCCCGCTGCGCCACAGCCCGCGCTTGTGGCGCCAGAGTTGCCAGCACCGCCCGCACCTTCAGACGCGAAGACCCCTCATTCACAGTCAGCCGCAGCAATTTCAGAGCCAGCAGCGCTTTCAACTGCGGAGTCAACCGCTGTACCGCCACCTTAACTGCTTCTCCCCCGTCGCCCTCAGTATCGGGAATCGGAATTTGACCTAAAGAAAACAAACCGTAACGGGTTTGAGACAAAGCAGGCGCAGCCGAGACACTTTCGGCTAAAGTCGTTTCCGGGACTCTACCGAACCGACAGTCAGCCGGTTGCTCGCTTCCTACGGGCGAAACTTGAGGCACTGTCGCAAAGGCACTTGTAGCATCCACCCGCTCGATCCGTTCCAAACCAGAGTCCAAAGCTACTGTCAAACCGATGTTTCGCGGCAATACCCGAATCTCTTCCCTCACCAGGATGCCGGCTGTTAATTGGTCGAAAGCCCGATCGGGCTTGTCTAAAATTTGAGCCTTCGCAGACAAACCCGTGCGTCCCCGCAGCAAAAGCCAAGCGTAGCTATCCCGTAGGGAATCGCCCTCTGAGGAAACTGAGCCGAACACAGAACCCACGCAGCACTCCAAAACCCCGGGCGACAACCCGCCCAGCCACAACTGCACAGTTTTGCCGCCCTCTTCCACCGCCGTCACAGCACCATCAGCAGGGGAATTCCCAATTAAATTTCCCAAATTCACCGCCGCTGTTGCTGTTAAAACCTCATGGCGAATTTGCGGTTGCTGCGATAACCCCGCCAGCTCGACTGTACCCGCCGCGCGACTGAAACTGACTTGCAAACTACTAGCGGAAGTTGCCCACCACAGAGTTTGAGTCAGGGCGTAAGTAAACAAACCAGCCGTAAATCCGTTCCACTCTTGTTCGGCGGCGATTTGGGAATTGGCGGCCGCAGCAAGTACAGCGGCGGTAGAACGGAGATTTGGGCGCAACCTTAGACCTTGGGCAAACGTTAATTCTGCGCTGCTTAACTGCCCGATGGTGGGGCGGGGACGGGAGCGAATGCGAAAGTTACCGTTTTTAGAAAAACCTAGATAGTTGTAGCTGGTGTCGAGGATGGCGATCGCATTTTCCGTCGGGAGCGATCGAACTAACAGCAGCAGCGTTTCCTCTAAAATATCGTTCACCGCCCGGTTCCCTAACATTGGCAAAACATCATCCGCCGGCACCAAACTGTTTTGGATTATGTCAGGAGACTCGATCGAACTAACTTGGCTACCGCAGCCACTAAAGTGAAAAACTACCACATCACCGGGTTTTGCTTGTTCGCTCAAGTGAGTCACAAAAGCCGTCTCGATATTTTCCCTCGTAGCTTGAGCGTCAGTCAAAGTCAGAATGTCCGACGGCGCAAACCCAAATCGATAGATCAGTAATTCCCGCTGCAATTCCACATCGGTGACACAGCCACGCAGGGGCGCGTCTGGATATTTGTCAATGCCAATCAACAACGCCAATTTGCGGGCCCTCGGCCCGGCTAAAGCTTGGAGGTAGCGATCGCCCAACCCCAGCCACAGGGCTTCGCCAATGCCGATGGCAGCCAGCATCCGGCCAGCTTGCTGCAAAAATTCCCGCCGCTTGAGTCCCATTTATAATTCCTGACCGTCGCCCTTGTTATACCATCTCACCAAAATGCCAAAGGCTAAGTATCGTTAACAACGTTGAAGACTTAAATCTCGTAACTGAAAATATTCATGGCTTTAGCCAACTCGGCGGCGACTTCCGGTCGAGAAAACTGCGGGGGCGGCAATTTTCCAGCGCGCAGCATTTCGCGAACTTTGGTTCCCGACAAATGCACCCGCTGTTCGGGAGTGCTGGGACTTGTCTTAGTTGTCGCCATTTGTTCAGTCAGCGTGCAATAAAAAGCATGCTCGAATTTCATCGGCACAATTCCCAATTCAGAGGGCTCAAATTCCTCAAAAATGTGTTGAGAATCGAAAGTCCCGTAATAATCGCCAACTCCAGCGTGATCGCGCCCTACGATAAAGTGAGTACAACCGTAGTTTTTGCGGATTAAAGCGTGAAAAATTGCTTCTCGCGGCCCGGCGTAGCGCATCGCCGCCGGATTAATTGCCAAAATTACCCGTTCTTTTGGATAGTATTTTTCTAACAGAATTTCGTAACAGCGCATCCGCACGTCAGCGGGGATGTCGTCATCTTTAGTCGTCCCCACTAGCGGGTGCAAAAACAAGCCATCTACTGTTTCTAAGGCGCATTTTTGGATATATTCGTGAGCCCGGTGGATCGGGTTTCGAGTTTGGAAACCGACTATGGTTTTCCATCCTTTTTCTTTGAAAAGCAGTCTCGATTTGGCTGGGTCAATTTGGTATTGGGGAAACCGGACATCTAGTTCGCGTTCCAGCAGCCAAACCTCGCCCGCGAGGTTAACTGGGCCGGCTTTGTCTACTACTTGGACGCCCGGATGTTTGAGGTCATCGGTGCGGTAGACGTTGATGGCTTCTGCTTCTTTGCTGTAGTGGTATTTTTCTGTGAGTTCCAAGATACCGACAAATTCACCCGCCGGGGAGTCGAGGCGCACTAAAGTGCCTTCTGTGAGGGTGTCGGCGACTGCTTGGCTGACACTGAGGGTGATCGGAATCGACCAAGGGAGGCCGTTGGAGAGACGCATTTCTTTGACGACCGATCGATAATCAGCTTCATTCATGAACCCTTTGAGGGGACTCAGGGCGCCGATCGCGATCATTTGCAAGTCCGAGATTGATCGATCCGACAACTGAACTCGCAACAAAACTTCTGCTTTGTCGAAAAATTCTTGTCTTTGGTCTAATGTGGCAATGCGGTTGACCAGGATGCCGCCGTGAGGGGCAATGCGGTCTGGATGCTGGCTCATGTCGATTTGAATTATTTGGTTTTAGTTACCGTAGAGTACATAGTATCAAGCGGTGGTTGCAATTCTACATTTTTTACTTGTTTTGGACTTGTACGCAAGGCTATTTTTGCCGGAGTTTGACACTCTCAGGGCTGAAGCCACTGAGATTCTTGATTCATAGAAGCGATTTGCTGATACAGGATTTCTCCAGCATCAGTAGAGATCACTTCTCCACAAGCGTTGCCTAGATTAAATCTAGAGGTTTCGGTCTGCCCGACCGTACCCAATCCTCGACTTAAGATATTTCTAGCTACGTTTTCATCTCTATCCAAACTACAACCACATTTACAAACGTGTGTTCTAGTAGATAGCGTTTTCTTCACAATTGCACCACAGTTAGAGCATTCTTGGCTGGTATACCGCGGATTTACCGCAACCGTCACGTATCCGCTCAATAAGTAGGGGTAGCAAAGGAAAAAAAGTAAGCAAAGTATATAA
>ENA-OBIO01000978-OBIO01000978.1-metagenomes-genome-assembly--contig:-NODE-978-length-12698-cov-3.04493_pt1 | contig 12698 bp, 4 predicted proteins | sample MGYA00153383_OBIO01 | MGnify analysis MGYA00153383 | reverse complement strand
TCTCACACAGTCGTTATCGCTTAATCGCGGTGCCGATTCTGTTCTCAGAATAATAAGGGAATCGCATTGACCTGCTTTGACCTGGTAAAATGAATCCGCATGTGCAGTAACTTTCGTGCATTGATATAAAAAACGCTGTGCAGTATCAATCTGTCGGGTGTATTCGGTTTTTACAACGCTGTCGCAACCGCGCGAACTATTATACATCACGCGATTAACTGTGCCCACTTTACTCACAATACAAGTTGGTTGATATAGATAAACGCTATCTGGCGAATTGAGCGAAGCGTATAAATCGTAAATACTGGCTGCACCAAAAACGGTTGTGTTGATAGAACATATCGGGTGATACGTGTTTGTCGTCCAATCAATTTCAAAAATGCGCGACTGAGGCGATTCATTTGAAATTGCAAACGTTCGGATACCTTTGCAATCTGCAAAACCTGCTAAACCAAATATCGGATCTTTATCCGCAAAAGTCAGAATGACGGGACAAAATTTTGGATTAGACAAGCTAACTCGAATCAAATCTTTTCCAGCCACCATGTACAGACTGCCTTTGTAGAAAGTTAAATCGCCAGTAGATCCTTGAAAATATTTTCCATTGATGCCAATTTTTCCAATATATTTTTCAGTATTTGTCGTTGGATCGTAAGTTACAAATTCTCCCGAAAGACTCGTGAGATAAATGGTGCCGTTTTTATCCGTTGTCATGGCATTCAACGGATCGGTTAAAGTTGAAAAAGTATGTACTAAATTTGTTGTTCCGTTTGTTGTGTCAATGCTAAAAATAGCATTTTTTGTGATAGCATAAAACCGTCCGTTCGGATGATATGTAATATCTCCATAAACAACACCAGACGAGCTACCACGCGGTGTAACAGAACAATCTTTTAAATCTATCTTTAACAAACTTCCTTTAGCACTAATGACAAAAAAATCTTGCCCAAAAAGCGAAACACTACTTAGAAGCGTGGCAAAAAATAATTGAAAAAAACGAAAAGTCATAGTGCATCTTTAATCTTGCGTTTAAGAATTGCGGTAAAGAAATTCTTGATTCAAAATTAGTATCATTGAGGTTCAAAACAAATTAAATTTCTATAAACAACAAAATTTTAACGTTTAGCAAACTGCAAAAGTATTTAACCACAAAGAACACAAAAAAAGTCATAGAGAACAGAAAGCGTTAATCTGACTTAGTGGCCTGTGTGACTTCCCTCTATATTCCTTATCGTTAAGTTATCTCATCTAAATCACAAACTCAATTGAAAGATTCTTTTTAGATACAAGTTAACTTTTACTTTTTCTCTATTCTCTATTCTCTATTCCCTAAATCAGTAACCTGGGTTTTGCGTAATAACTCCTGAACTCAAATCAATTTCTGTTTGTGGAATCGGCAGTAATTCGTGTTTACCGACGACAAAGTTTTTACCATTCGCTTTCATTGCTGTTGCTGCGCGACCAGTGCGCACTAAATCGAACCAACGTTGTTGCTCTAAACCGAGTTCAACGCGGCGTTCGTGCCAAATTGCATTACGGATTGCAGCTTTATCCGTGGTAGTGACATCAGGTAAAATAGTTTTTGCTGTACCACGCGCCCGTGCACGAACTGCATTTAAATTTTTAAGTGCTTCGGCGGGTTTACCATTCTCATTCATTGCTTCAGCAGCAATAAGTAACACATCGGAATAGCGCAACAAACGGATATTACCAGGTCCTGCGCCGTTTTCACCCGGATGTGCTGGCACCCAAGCTTTCTGATTGTAGCGTGCATTAAACTCTTTCGGATTTTTTTCTACGATGCCTGATCCGTCAGGTAAAACTTCTCCTTCGTATAAAATGGTTGCATCGCGGCGCGGATCGCCTGTTTCAAATTCTGCGATAAACGAATCACTCGGACGATTGAAACCCCAGCCGAGATTCGGCGAACCGCGTACACCTTGAATTTCATCGTATTGAGAACCGCCATCGGTGCGTGTATCGTTAACCGTACATTGCACTTCAAATAATGATTCCGAACTATTCTCGCCCACACGTGTAAAAATTTTATCGTAACTCGGTAGCAAAGCATATTCGTTTGAATTGATGACATCGAGTGCATATTTTTCAGCGTTCGAATGATCTTTCAAAGTTAAATAGACTTTAGAAAGAAATCCGCGCGCAGCACCTTTAGTCGCACGACCTAAATCATCCGAAGCATATTTAGATTTTTCTGGTAGCACGTCAATAGCTTCTTTCAAGTCGGAAATAATTTGAGTATAAACATCCGCAGCTTTGGCTTTAGGTTGTTTAAACTCACTGCTCGTTAATTCTTTAGTCACTAACGGCACGTCGCCATACCAACGCACCAAGTTGAAATAGTAGTAAGCGCGTAAAAATTTATTTTCTGCGACATATCTTTTTTTCAAAGCGTCATCGCCCGTTACGCCAGGTATTCTACCGATTGCAACATTGGCACGGAAAATAGCTTTATAGTAACCAGCCCAAAGCGTTACGGGTGCCACATTTGTAGCATCAAAAGTGAAATTATCCATGTCGAGTAAAAATAAAGCATCGTTTGGTTCGCTGCCCTTGTCTGCGTCGTCGGAAAGTATATCCGTGCAACCCACGAAAGCAAAAACGTGTACATCCCAATTGCGCAAAGCGTTATAGGTTGCGTTAGTGGCTGACAAAGCGTGATCTTCCGTTTTAAAAAAATTATCAGCACTTAAATTACCTTGCGTTTGAATTTCATAAAAACTATCTTTACAAGCTGTAAAAAATAAGATTGTAAAAAAGCTCATTTTAAATATGTTCGATTTTATCGCGTTCATAATTAAGAATTGAAGAATGAAAAAATGAAAAATTATAGAATTATGAAAATCTTTTATTAAAAAACAACATTCAAACCAACTGTATAGGTTCTTCCAACTGGATAAACACCTCTATCAATACCGGGCGAAAAAGAATCACCACCATTTGTTATTTCAGGCGTATAACCTGAATAGCTCGTCCACATTTTTAAATTTGTTGCAGCTGCATAAATACGTAAACTTTGCATTTTTAAAGTTTTTGCAATGCTCAGAGGTAAAGTGTAACCAATTTGTAAATTGCGAATGGATGTGAACGAGCCGTCCTCAATGAATCTATCACTCACTTCGTAATTTCTTCCGCCAATTGTTACTCGTGGCTCAAAATTACTCGGATTTATTTCTGTCCAACCATTTAAAAAAGAAGACTCGAAGTTGCCAGTCGAAAAACGTGCTAAGCGTTTAGCATTCATAACTTTATTTCCACCAACACCAGTTATTTGCATTGATACGTCAAAACCTGCGTACTCAGCACCCAAATTTACCGAAAAAGTATAAGTCGGAATAGCACTACCCAGAAACACACGATCTTTAGAATCTATAACGCCGTCGCCATTCGTATCTTGATAAATTAAATCGCCAATTTTTACATCAACACCAGCTACCTCACCAGTTCTTTTAGCCAGATTTTTAAGTTGATCTGTATTTTGGTAAACACCCGCTACTTTATAACCATAATATGCACCAATAGAAGACCCAATAGTAGTACGCGTTCCGAGTTTGCCACCTTCTCCAATGCCACCACCAAAAATTTCAGTTTTCCCTTCACCAAGTGATAAAATTTCATTATGTACAGTTGAAAAAATTACATTGAAATGATAGCCAAATTTACTGTCTGTTTTATCGCGCCAACCCAAATTAAAATCAAAACCACCATTAACAAGGGATGCAGCATTTACGAAAGGTGGATCCTGCGCTCCTACATAAGCGGGTATAGCAACTTGAGTAATAATGTCAAGGGTTTTTCTGTTGTAATAATCAATTTCAGTTGTTAATCTATTTTTAAAAAAACCGGCTTCAAATCCAATGTCTGTTTGATGTGTTTCTTCCCAATGCAAATCTGGATTTGCTAATAAATTAATTGTAGCGCCAGGGAAAAATTTTTCGTCCGGACCAAAGATGGCATCTAAACGCGAAGTAACAGGCGGTTTAAAAGCAGTTTGTGGCACTTTGTCGTTGCCAATAACCCCATAACTCGCTCTGAATTTAAGGGCAGATAGCCATTCCAAATTTTTAAACCAATCTTCCTCTTTTAAGCGCCAACCAACAGCAACTGCTGGAAAAATTCCAAACCGGCGATTTGGTGCAAATTTGGAAGATCCGTCGCGGCGAAGAGATGCAGTTAGCAAGTAACGTTCGTTAAAAGTATAATTCACACGATATAATTGCGAAAAAATGCTGAAATTAGCATCATTGGTTCCAACCTCATCAACAGTTATACCTTTCTGAGCATTCCGTAAATAAAGCAAACTTTCAATATCAGCATTAATATTATTCACATCGCTCAATAAATCTGTTCCACGCGCTGTTAGCCTATTTCCGCTTTGAGTTTGAGCAGTTAAACCTGCCAAGACATTAAAATGATGTTTACCAATCGTTTTATCGAAAGTAAGTGTATTCTCCCAAAGTTTATTAACATTCTTATTTCTCGCAACGTCAATAGTGTTATGGTCAAGTTTCTGTATATCGGTGACATAAAAAACAGGAACAAATTTTTTACTTTCGTCTGTAGAGTAATCCATGCCGCCACTTGTCCTAAAAGTTAAACCTTTAACTAAAGTAATATCTGCATAAATGTTTCCAAGAGTTCTGAAACTACTACCGGAGTTATACCGCTCGTAATAAAGTTGAGCAATAGGGTTACCTACATTTCCATCTGAAGTTGTATTCCCAAACTTGCCAGCAGAATCAATTGTCGGTGAAGTTGGAGGCGCGTAATACGCGTTGTAAATCATCCCGGGCGAATAATTGCTGTGCGTACTTATCAATGAGATATTGTGTCCCAATTTTATAAATGAATTGAGTTTGTATTCGTTGTTCAAACGCAGGGTATATCGTTCGTAATCGCCACCTTTTAAAATGCCATCTTGTTTTAAATAATCTCCACTAATGCTGTATGTCATAAAATCATTTCCACCGCGCGCTGCCAAATTTATATTTTTAATGGGCGCTTTCTGAAAAATAGCATCTTGCCAATCTGTTCCAACGCCCAAAGTTTCAGGATTTGGAAATGGTGTTGGTTGATTAAAATTTTTAGCTGCTGCATTGCGCAAAACCCCATATTGCGACGCGTTGGTCAGCGCAATTTTTTTTGAAAGTTCTTGTGTTCCATAATACGTTGAAACAGAAATCTGCCCTTTACCCGATACGCCGTGTTTGGTTGTAATTATAATAACACCATTCGCACCACGCGTTCCATATAGTGCGGTTGAAGAGGCGTCTTTTAAAACAGTTACGGTCTCAACATCGTTCGGATTCAAAAAATTAATATCATCAATCAATAAACCATCCACCACAAACAAAGGATTGGAGTTATTAAGCGTGCCTGTGCCTCGAATGCGAATTATAGCAGCAGCACCAGGCGATCCATCAGTTGGCGTAACCAACACACCTGCAAATTTTCCTTGCAAGGCTTGATCGACTGAACCTGTTGCAATACCTTGAATATCTCGTGCTTTAATAGAACTCACAGAACCTGTTAAATCGCTTTTAGCTTGTGTGCCATAAGCTACCACAACTACCTCGTTTAGATTTTCCGTATTTTCTGCCAGAATAACGTCGAGAAAACTTCTTTTAGCTAAAGGTATTTCTTGCGTATAAAAACCGACAAAAGAAAAAACGAGCGTAGCGTCGTTTTCCACCTCAATTTTGTAAACGCCGTCAATATCTGTTACAGTCCCTGCTGTTGTACCTTTTACAGCGATGCTCACACCCGGCAAAGGTGCTTTACCATCCCTGACTGTGCCTTGAACTGTATGTTTTTGTGCAAAAATTATTGCACTAAAACTTAAAAAAAAGAAGAGTAGAAATGTTTTTTTCATGATTCTAAAATTTAATTGGGCGAATTATATTTATACCCCCAGCCTGAAGGCTGGGGGTATAAATATACCGCAAAACCCTCGTATTGATTCGAATCCTCGTAGGTTTTAAAAATCTACGAGGTTTACGCGTGATTAAGACAATCACTTCAACACCACACGCACAGCTTTACTAACATCCGAATTGGTGCCGATAAAAATATCGAACTCGCCAGCTTCAGCAAATTTTTCAAGATTAGTATGGTAAAAAGCTAAATCATCAGAAGTTAAAGTGAAACTAACTGTTTTCGATTCACCCTGCTTCAAAAATATTTTTTTAAAACCTTTTAATTCTTTCACAGGACGCGTTAAACTGCCAACTAAATCTCTAACGTAGAGTTGAACCACTTCTTCGCCATCAAAATTACCAGAGTTTTTAACCGTAACGATTGCTTCTAATTTTTCGCCAAAAGCAAAACTTGTTTTATTGACACCGAAATCGGAATAATCGAACGAAGTATAACTCAAACCAAAACCAAACGGATATTGTGGCGTTACGGCTACATCCATATATTTAGTCGAGTATTTATTATCGGGCGTTGTCGGGCGACCCGTGTTTTTATGATTATAATACAGCGGTACTTGACCAACCGAGCGCGGAAACGTCATCGTTAATTTACCTGCGGGATTATAGTCGCCGAATAAAACATCAGCAATCGCGTTTCCACCTTCTGTACCTGGAAACCAAGCTTCTAACATAGCGGACGCATTTTCTGCTAAATACGGAATAGCTAACGGTCTGCCGTTCATCAAAACAACCACGACGGGTTTACCAGTTGCAATCAATGCGCGCACTAAATCATCTTGCGCACCTGGCAAAGTAATATCCGCTCTGCACGATGCTTCCCCTGTCATCCAGCCGCGTTCACCCACTGCCACAATCACTACATCGGCAGCATTCGCAGTTTTTACAGCATCTGAAAAATCTGTAACTATTGTGCGTATCGCGCTATTTTGCATTTTTGGTGGTTTGTTTTCGAGCACGTAACCTTCGGTGTAAACTATATTAGCATTCGGCATTTTACTTTTCAAACCTTCCAATAAACTGACGCATTTATCGCCTTCGCCTGCACCCGACCAAGAACCCATCATATCAGGTCTGCTATTGGCAAGTGAACCAATGACAGCAATATTTTTTACGGATTTACTCAACGGTAATATCTGCTTATCATTTTTAAGAAGCACCATACATTTGCGCGCAATTTGGCGCGCTACTTGCCGATTGGCATCGGAAAAAATGATAGATTTTTCACGCGCTTCATCACAAAATTTGTAAGGGTCTTCAAACAAACCGAGTTGGAATTTAACGCGCAAAATACGCTTAACTGCATCGTTCACGCGATCTATAGAAACACTGCCTTCTGAAATTGATTTAGACAAATAATTGGAATACACTGCGCCTTGCATATCCATATCAACACCTGCATTGATTGATTTTTCGCCTGCGTCTTTATCATCTTTCACGTTTCCATGCTGCACCATTTCGTTTATTGACGTATAATCCGTGACGACAAAACCTTTAAAACCCCATTTATTTTTTAAAATATCGGTTAAAAGCATTTTGTTTGCTGAAGAAGGCACACCATTAATTTCATTAAATGAAGTCATAAAGGTGAGTGCGCCTGCATCAACACACGCTTTGAACGGTGGCAAATACGTTTCCCAAAGTGAAACATCGCTCATATCTACTGAATTATAATCGCGTCCAGCAAGTGCTGCGCCATACGCTGCAAAATGTTTTGCACATGCTGCAACGCTGTTGGGTGCGCCAATTTTTGTTTGAAATCCGCGAACACGTGCTGCTGCAATGAGCGAACCCAAATAAGTATCTTCGCCCGAACCTTCCATACAACGACCCCAACGTGGATCTCGCGCAATATCAACCATCGGTGCATACGTCCAGTGCAAACCAGAGGCTGCTGCTTCTTCGCCAGCAATATGTGCCGATTTTTCAATCGCTTCTAAATCCCAACTCGTAGATTCCCCGAGAGGCGTTGGAAAAATAGTTTTATAACCGTGAATAACATCGTAGCCGAACAATAACGGAATTTTCAAACGCGTTTGTGTCATCGCAATATCTTGCAATTTGCGCGTGAAGGCTGCTGTTTGTGCGTTAAAAATATTTCCGCATTTACCCGATTTAATATCGTCAGCATAGCCTTTGCGAATTGTTGGTCCTGTCACATCATAATCAGAGGTGTAGAGCGTAATTTGTCCGATTTTTTCATCGAGCGTCATTAAACTTAGAACTGAATCCACACGTGCATCAATATTTTTAGATTGCGACGTAGGATTAGGATTTTGTCGAGCTCTGTTCGGTTTGCGCACCGTAGCGGGTACAATAACTTTTGAATCAGTTCTTTGCTGCGCAAAAATCTCTCCCTTAAAAAATAAAGAGAATATCGTTGCAAAGACTAAATAATTTTTTTTAGACATAATTAGTTATTAGTTTTAATTAATTTTTTCGATTCGAAGCTGCTGTTGAGTTATTTTTTTGATAATTCAAACCTAATAGAGCTTCTCAGCTATTCCGTATTCCTTTTTCCTTTTTTCCTTACTACCTATTATCTATCCACCCATTTTTAAATCCCGCTTTTTTTAAACCTGCAACGATGTACGGATTTTTTCGCATCAATTTCCAAACAAATTGTGAACGATAATTTTCAATTTGAATGATAATCGGACCTTGATCAATGCCGAGATAATCTTTATCAACCCAACCATTTGAGCTTTGAGCTTTGAGCTTTGAGCTTTGAGTTGAGTTACGAGAAGGCTCATTGCTCATAGTTAATGGCTCAAAGTTATACGTCACATTATACGCATCTTTAAAACCGTATTCCGTCACCAATGTGCCATAATATTTATTCCACATATTTTCTAATGCGGGCAAACAAACTTCCGGTGCGAATGGTAGAGAGCCACCAACTGCCGTCGGTGCAATCGTTCCATCGTCAACAATATTAGTTGATGCTGCACCGCGTGCGCTATAACCCATAAATTTACGTGAAACGATGAATGTTGTGTCTTTACCATTCCTTAATTTCTTCACTTCTTCATTCCTTAATTCATCGCCTGGTCCATCGCAAGCCGTTAAACCCCATTCATTCGCGCTGTAATTTTTATATTTTTGTGGATTCGCGATGCAATATACGCGATTCGCTAATGTAGCACGACGTGAGTTTTCAAAATAATCAATGCCCTTTGCGCGCATAAAACTATCCTGAATACCTTTGAAATCAATGTACATTTGGCTATACTGATGTCCGAACAAGGGATCGAAGTTGACGTGTTCTTGTCCATAAAAAGTATCCCATTTATACGGTTTGCACCAACGTTGCCAAGCACTCGCATCAATCGGATGCGTTGGTGAACCGATTGCCATAATCAATAACACCATTGCCTCGTTGTAACCAATCCATTCTGCTTTTATGAAACCATTTTCTGGATGATAACCCATAGAAAGATTTTTATTCGGATTCTGAAACCAATCCCACTCAACACGGCGATAAAGTTTTTCAGCGACTTCGCGAATGGCTATTTCGGTCGCATCGTTGCTGTCGAAATAACTCATGACTGAAAGTACGCCTGCCATCAATAAACCTGTGTCAATTGTAGATAGCTCAACATCTTTATAGCGCGTTCCGTTTTCGTGGTCTAAAAAATGGTAATAAAATCCGTGAAAGCCAGTGACTCCACTTTGTGCTGCGCCTTGCGGGGCGTTGAGTAAAAATTGAAGCGTTTTTAAAACACGCTCTGCTGCTTGAATGCGCGTTACATAATGTCGTTCAACACCAATACAATAAGTTGTCAAACCAAAACCCGTTGCTGCAATACTCGAAAACTGTCGCGTCGGATGTCTATCTGGTACTTGATAGTTTTTATCAACTAAATCCCAAAACCAATTAAAGGTGCGGTGTTCTAATTCTTCGAGCGAGAATTTTTTTTGTAGGGACGTTGCCAACGTCTGTGCTGATAAAGACGTGATGGGTTTACTACAACCTGTTAGCGCAACAATAAAAAATAAAAGGATGTAGATTTTAGGTTGCATACCCGATTTAGTTGATAGTTGTTAGTTGACAGTTGACAGTCTCGGTAGGGGCTGAAGATTTTCAACACTTACACTATCAACTGTCAACTATCAACTGTCAACTAAATTTATTCCTTGATAAACTTACCATTCGCAATCATGCCTTTGTCGTCATAACCAGATACGATATACATACCTGCTGATAAACCTTCGAGCGGAATAGTTTGAATATCGAATGAATTATTAGTAAAAGATATAGATCTGACAATTTGACCCCAAACGTTTGTAACGTCTAAACGGCGAACGTTTAGAAGATTGCGCACATAAATTTCGTTTTGCGCAGGATTCGGTGCAAAACCAAATTGTGCAATCGCAACATCGTTCGTACCAACTTTAGTCGCTACGCAACCTGCACCATCACCGATGACAATATCGTCAATATAAGAAGTTACATCGCTGGCTATATTAACAGGTAAATTCAAATCGAAGAAGAAAGTTAAACGACTAAAAACTTCACCCGCAGCTACCAAGGTAGTAAAATCAGCCGTAATTTCTTCCCAATCATTTACTTTAGTATTTGCAATCGGAAGCTCATGCCCATTACCACTTCCTGCTAAACCTGGCTCAAGTTTTAAACCCAGATTGCCAATGTGATCCATATAAACCTTAGCACGAACCGTGATTTTTGGATTCGTCCATTTCAAGATAGCAGGTAAATCTGCAAAAGCACCTTGGAAAGCTAAAGAGTTTTTAAAGCGAGTAAATTTTAAAACATTCGCACTTGTATCAATCCCAGTTTTTTTAGGATTTGCCACAACAGTTAAAGCGGTAGATTCTTTCGTTGCATCGTTTGTACCGAAGTATATGAAAGGAAGTGGAAGTGATTCAAAAGTGGTTAAACAACCATTAATAGGTTCCGATTTTAATTGAATATCGTCAACATAATAAATATCTGTGGTCGTTGGCGTTATGCCTATGTTGAAGAAAATTGAAATTTTGGTATAATCTTTACCTTTTTCGCCACTAAAATCAGTCGTGTAAGTCACCCAATCACCAGATTTAGTAACTGTAGAGGGGAATTCCTTAGTTAATCCTTTTACACTACCTTCTAATTTAAATAAAAGCGGAACTACTTTTGGTGCCCAAATTTTAATACTAAATTGGTTGTATTTAGAAAGATCAATAACTTTCGGAAAAATATAAGTCAAAGCAGAATACTGATCGAATGGATCTGTGTATTCACCTACTTTATCGCTTGGGTTTAATGGTCCTTGTTTTGGATTAGGAATCGCTCTGATCGGACCTGGCACATCAATTGTATAATTTCGTTGGCACTCGAAATCATCTATAATATTCGGATTTGCAACAACCGTTAAACACGCATTGACAGTTGATTTACTCAAAGCTAAATTATCGAAGTAATAAACTTTACCTGCTGCTGACGTTGAAGGATCGAACAAAATATTTATTTTGCTGATGTCAGTAACACCAATCGCATTGTTGGGCAGCGTAAATGCTAAACTTTCCCAATCATTTTTAGTACTCGTCGTTGCGCTAGCTTCAATAATACCAACAGTTGCACTGACCAATTGAATGCGAACAACTTTACCCGAATCGGATGTATTAACTTGTAAATTTAATTGTGGTGCAGCTGCAGTTGCCACAAACCCTACAAGCGCACCCGTCAAAACACTAATTGTAGCTGAACCTTTTGTGTATTTACCAACATATGCACTGCTGTTGACGGCACTTGTCGGTGCAGGATTTGCCACAACAGCAAACGAACCATGCAATGTCGCATCGTTATTAAGTGGTGTCCAAGTTATTTTTTGTGGTTCAAAATCTTCAAGCGGTGGCACGGTTGTAAAACGAATATCATCGAGATAATAAATATCGCCAACAGCACCAGGTTGACCAGCATTTAAAAATAATACTAAACGCGTATTTCCACTGGCTGCTGCCGAGCTAAAATCACCGACGGCATCAATCCATTTGTTAGTTTGATCCGCAGTAATAATAAAAGGTACTTCCTTAACAGCAGTACCGCCTTCGAGTTTTAATAAAAAATTACCTGCTTTGGGTGCTCTAACTTTTACGTGCAAATAAGGAAACTTGGTTAAATCAATTGGATCAATATTATCATAAACGATAGCAGCGTATTCTGATCCTGGACCAGCCACGTCTGCATACCTGCCTACTTTTACGCTCGTGTTAATACCCGATTTGTCAGGATTATCTACAACTGTTAAACTATCGGGCGCACCAGAATTATTAGTAATTCCACCCACTCGGATGCACTCAAAATCGTCGTATAAATTTTGAGTTTTCGGTGGAGTTACTCCTGAACAAGCATCGTCAGGCAACTGAACGAGATTATCGAAGTAGAAAGTATCTTTGGAAGTAGCATTAGTAGCATCAAAAAATATTGTAAGTTGAGTAAAACGCGTTACCGTGTCTACACTTTTTTCATCGAAAGTTAACTCTTCCCAACGGTTGTTAGAACCTACTATTTTCAAGATTTCTTTCGTTGCACCACCTTCAAATTTAAAAATAAATTTTGTAGGCCGGTTAGCTTTAGAAAACAACTGAATTTTAAACTTGCTATTACCTTTTAAATTTAAAGGTGTCGCAAATTTTGCATAAGCATAACTGTAGGCAGTGGTAGAATCTTTTACGAAGCCAGCACATTTAGCACTTTTATTGATACTTACTTTGTTTGTGTCCGGGTTGTTTACAACGCCGAGA
>ENA-OBIO01000976-OBIO01000976.1-metagenomes-genome-assembly--contig:-NODE-976-length-12709-cov-2.91544_pt1 | contig 12709 bp, 12 predicted proteins | sample MGYA00153383_OBIO01 | MGnify analysis MGYA00153383 | reverse complement strand
GATGATTAAGTTTTTGAGTGAACCCTATTTAAACCTTAACTTAATGACATTAGGCGAATGGCGTGATTTAACAGAGCTTGAATTAAAAGAATTAATGTCGCAAGTAACGGTTTAATTTTAGAAAACTTATAACAGTTCTATTACAGATACACAAATATTTCTTCTTAAATTTAAGTCGGAATTAGCCTTAACTTTTTTGCAATTACTTCAACATAAAAAAAAACTTATAGTATTGGTTCTTGCTTTAGGGCTAGTACTTTGGTTTTTATTATGTCTGCCTAAGCCTTTGTTTAAAGATGCCTATTCTGTTGTGTTGAATGATAGCGAAGGAAAATTATTGTCTGCTAAAATAGCCAGTGATGGGCAATGGCGCTTTCCTGAGAGCGAAGTGATTAATCAAAAATTTGCAACATCTATTTTAGCTTTTGAAGACGATTATTTTTATTATCATCCCGGCATCAATCCTGCCTCGATATGGAGAGCTTTTAAACAAAATAGAAAAGCTGGAAAGGTAGTAAGTGGTGGCAGTACCATTACCATGCAATTGGTGCGTTTAATCCGCAAACACAAACAACGTACCTATTACGAAAAAGTAATTGAATTAATTATGGCGTTGCGCTTAGAATTGACTTATTCTAAACAAGAAATTTTAAATCTCTATTGTTCGCATGCGCCGTTTGGCAGTAATGTTGTGGGTATTGAGGCTGCTTCCTGGCGTTACTTTGGCAGAGGGCTTTCTAATTTATCGTGGGCTGAGTGCGCTACTTTAGCGGTATTGCCTAATGCGCCTTCTATTATTTATCCGGGAAAAAATCAAGATAAATTAAAAACGAAGCGTCAAAAATTATTGTACAAATTAGTTACACTACATCATATTACAGAGGAAACGTATCAGTTAGCCATTCAGGAACCCTTGCCATCAAAGCCTTTTCCGTTGCCTAATAAATCAAGGCATTTATTAAACAGAGTGGTGGCAGGGCATCCAAACGACAATCAATTTAATACCACTATACAATCTGAATTACAAAATAAAGTTTTAGATATTTTAGCGAAACACGCCAGTCAGTTCAAACATAATGATATTCATAATCTATGCGCGTTAATTATTGATGTCAAAAAAAATGAAGTAATTTCTTATGTTGGCAATACACCCTTAAAGGACAAAGAACCACATGGAGAAGATGTCGATGTAATCGTTGCAAATCGCAGTACAGGTAGTTTATTAAAACCGTATTTATATGGCTTTATGTTAAATGATGGCCAGTTGTTGCCGAGTATGTTAGTGCCAGATATTCCTACACAAATAGCAGGTTATGTGCCACAAAATTTTGATTTCACGTATGATGGTGCTGTGCCTGCAAAACAAGCTTTATCAAGGAGTTTAAATATACCCGCTGTTAAATTATTACAGCAATATGGTATAGAAAAATTTTTAGATCGTTTGCAACAAATAGGTTTAACATCAATGAATCGTTCGGCTGATAATTATGGATTGTCGTTAATACTTGGAGGTGGCGAATCTAAATTATGGGACATGTGTTCGGCTTATGCCAGTATGGCTAGGGTTGTGAATCGATATAACGGTAACAAGCTTTACGCTGATAGTGATTGGGATAAACCAATATATTTAAAGAATGCAGAAAGTTCCTCTGATTCTAAAAGTAATAATGAGCCTCTACTATGTGCGGCTGCGGCTTGGCTTACCTTTGAAGCTATGGCTGAAGTTGGCAGACCCGATATTGATGCAAGTTGGCAACGTTTGGGCAGTGCTCAAAAAATTGCATGGAAAACAGGGACAAGCTTTGGTTTTAGAGACGGATGGGCCATTGGTGTTTCTGGAAATTATGTGGTAGGAGTATGGGTTGGAAATGCAGATGGAGAAGGGCGTCCGGGATTAACTGGGTTATCGGCAGCGGCGCCTATTTTATTTGAATTGTTTGGAACGCTTCCCAAAACTAATTGGTTTAAAATGCCTGTATCGGATATGAAACAAGTGGTTGTTTGTAAACAAAGTGGTTGTTTAGCATCTATGTATTGTGATGAAACAAAGAAAGAATGGATTCCGAAAAATAGTAATATTGCTATTGCTTGTAAAAATCATAAGCCCATACATGTTGATATTACTGGTCAATACAGAGTAACAGATGCTTGCGTATCGCCTATGGATATGAAAACGATTTCGTGGTTTGAGTTACCGCCTGTGCAAGAGTATTATTATAAAACAAAAAATCCAACCTATAAAACCTTACCGCCATACAAAAGTGGTTGTGCCCCAGAGACAGAAAAATCAATGGAAATGATTTATCCGAAAGCGGGGACGGTTATCTATATTCCTTATGAATTAAATGGAGAACAAGGCAAAACAATTTTTGAAATTGCACATCGATCTCCCTCAAACACTGTATTTTGGCATATCGACGGAGCTTTGGTTGGAACAACAAAAGACATTCATCAATTAGGTATAACCGCATCGAAAGGCAAACACATGCTCACAATAGCTGATGTTACAGGCGAAACGTTAACGATACCTTTTGAAGTAGCGAGTGATAAAAAGTAAACTGACAAAAGATTTAAGATTTATAAAAATTACAATACATAAGTAGTCAAAACCACATAGATTCATAATTCATATAGAATGCTTGTTTATAATCTATATTTCCTATTTTTCTATGTGGTTTTAAAGGGCTATGTATTAAATATATTTGGCATTAGGTCTGCCTTTCATTTAAAGAAAATGTTAATTCATTAAGCATTTTTGTTGAAAAAGTTTAAGCAGTCTTTTCAATCCGTTAATTACATTTGAATAATGGCATTATTAGAAGAAAAAGAAACCGAAAAATTATTTTACTCCATTGGTGAAGTAGCCACTATGTTTGATGTAAATACATCATTGATACGTTTTTGGGAAAAAGAATTTGATATCATCTCGCCATCTAAAAACAAAAAAGGTAATCGTCTTTTTACCAAAAAAGACATAGAAAACTTCAAGCATATCTTTCACTTTGTAAAGGAAAAAGGCTACACGCTACAAGGCGCTAAGGACAAGCTAAAAGGAGGATTAAAAGAATCTGACCAAGTAAAAGTAGAAGTGATTGATAAGTTAAAAAGCATCAAAGAGCAGCTATTAAAAATGAAGAATGAGCTTTAATTGTTTTACTCTTTTTTTGATATTTTAATTCGTTCCTCCATTAGTTTATTGTAAATATCTTGGTTATTAGAGTTTTCAATAGATAGTTTCAATAAGCTTAAGTATTCTTGGTGGTTCGTGTATTTGAAGTATAATACCAATCATAATATATAAATAGTCCAAACCACATAGATTCATAGTTAACATAGAATGCTTATTTAACCTATGTTTCCTATGTGCCTATGTATTTTAAAATGGACTATGTATTAATATATTTGAAGTATAATACCAAATGATGTTGTAATTATTTATTCCATCAACTCCAAAAATAACTTGAGGGCTTTTCTTTTATCCTCATTCAAATCGTACGAAATTTTATACTTTAAATAATCAATGGCATCAAATCCTTTTATATGTAGAGGCTTTTCAGCTACCGCTTCATCAATATGATTTACGCCATCTGCTAAAACTGCATTAAATTCAGCTATAAATTCGGGATTAAGCGGCTTATTGCTTACCCAACAGGCAAATACAAAAGGCAAACCGGTGTATTTTTTCCATTCTTCGGCCAAATCATATTGATAAGGATATTCAGTTAATCCAAAAGTTCTATCACCAATAATGACAGCACCCGTTGTATCATGTATTTCTTTTTCGAAACCTTGTTTGGCATCAATAAATTGGATAGGAAGTTTCCAAAAATGTTTATTCAAAACTTGTACTAAAGTAACGGAGGTTCTGGATTGGTAATCTAATAATATATGCGTGATTTCGTTTAAAGGCTTGTTAGCAAATAGTTTCACGCTATCTACTTTCCCATTAGCACCAATACAATAATCAGAAATGATGTAATAGTTTTCTAATTTTGGTAAAATAGCAACAGGCACCAGGCCAACATCAACTGTTTTATTTTTTAATTTTTGAGCGCAAACACTTGGTATATCAAGCTGTATATCTAATTGATTTTTTAAGGTACTACGATTTAAACCAAATAGAAATGGGGTTGTGTTATAATAATTAACGATGGATATAGAATGCATAATTTAATTTTTAGCGAATGTGTTTTCATTTTTAATCTGCAAAAAACAAATGGTAGCGCCTACAACGGCTATTACCGGAGCAAACATTATTCCTATCACAGATGGCAACAACATTAAAAAATAATAGATTGCACCAATGCCACAAGCTGTACCTTTATTTTTACGTGCAAAATGGATGCTCTGAGAAATAGACATTTTATGTCGCTCAAAATTATAATCGAGCATTGTAAACCCAATAAAGTACCAGGAAATAAAGAGGAGTAATGGTGCTGTAACGACTATTAATGGTGGAAAGAACATAGTTACCATAAAACTCAGCGCCATTATAGCATATTCGAATAACATATTACGTAAGCTCATACCAATACCTCTAAAAATATCTTTTACTAATTGTGCGGCATGAAATGGGTGTTTGTTTCCTGTTGTTTTTTCTTCTAATGATTCTGAAAGTAAGGCAAATAAAGGCGATAAAAAGATCAAAATTAAATACCTAGAAAACGTACTTGATATAACGATAAAAATAAGTTTCAAAATCCAAGCAATGATAACGCTAAAATAGCCTGTTAAAAAAGGTTTCGCAAAGGATAACCAAGCGCCTGTATCTGGGATATCATTTATACTTAATTTCTCATTAATTGTTTCGGCTATTTGACTCGCCATACTTGCGAAAACCCATATACTAAAGCCCCACATGATGAGCCATAATATAAGAGGATAAAATAAATATGGCCATAATCCTTTTTCGAAGATAACACTAAACCCTTTAAATGAGTTAGCTATGGCTTTATAAAACCCTTCAAAAAAACTCATGCCATTATTTTTTTAGATTAGAAACATTTTTCCACTTAAAGGTGGTAATTAAATGTTCAATGTCTTTACGAATAAAATCAACCACTACTTTTTGAGAATCGATGTTTGGAACGGCATTAAAATATAAAGCACCCCTCATAAAATTATGTGTGCTATCAGTCAAATAAAATTGAATGTTAGAGGCAGTATTTCCGCTAATGTCGTACACTAATCCATATACGTGCGCACTGTCTCTTATGATAACGGTTTCATCAAGTCCGGTGGCTTTTATTTGATGCTTAATTGCGAAATCGCGGCTTTGACTTAAAATAGTATCTAAATTATTCGTCACAATTTTATAACTCAAATGTATTTGCGCATTGAACTGAGGAAAGTTAATATTTAACCAACAAGGATCTGCACCTAAATGCTTGTCGTTGTTAATGAATGAATAGGTAGGGATTTCGAAGCTATATGGGCAAGTACTATCATATACCATATATTTTTTTTCAGGAAAATCAATTCTATAATAACCTTTTGGTTTAGGTGTATAAATCTCGTCATCATCGTCATTACCACAAGACACAAACGTTACCAGTGATATACAAATGATTAAAGTTTTAAAGACATGCGTAAATTTGAAATTGTTTTTAAAACACATAGAAACATAGATTGGAATTCTCAAAAAAGAGGAAGTATAAGAGCCTTGCTTTGCACATAGATTACTATATGTAAAACGTGAGTTTTCTATATTAATCTTTTTAGCCATCTAATTTTCTGTGTTACTATGTGGTTTAATTTTTTTTTGAGAAAACGTAACCTATTTATTTCATTAAAATTTTATTGCACTTTGTCAGCATCTAAAACACGCAATTTTACAAGTTCTACTGTTTGTTTTTTACGTTGAAGGATGGTTATTTCGTAACCTTCATAGTGCCTTTTTTCATTAACTGCAGGTATACGTCCCCATAAAAAATTAATAAGTCCTGATACTGTTTCGTATTTAGGATTTTCGGGTAAAGACATCGGTAAAGCTTCGTTTACATCGCTAATACTACTATGAGCGTTAACAATATATTCTGTTTCGCTTTTCTTTTCAACCGTGGGAATCTCATCGTCATGCTCGTCCTGTATTTCTCCAACTAATTCTTCAATAATATCTTCCATCGTCACAACACCAGCAGTTGCTCCAAACTCATTGGTAACAATAGCCATTTGAATATGTAATTTTTGAAAATCACGTAACAAATTATTAACGTGCATGCTTTCAGGAATAAAATGTGCAGGTCGCATAATATCTCTGATTGTTTTGAATTTATTATCAATTACTGCTTTTAGTAAATCTTTAGAGTGAACTATTCCAATTACATTATCTATATCTCCTAAATAAACTGGCAAACGAGAATAACCCTCGTCAATTACCACTTTAATCATTTCGTTTCTGCCGAGCTCCACATCTAACGCAGACACACGGTTTTGAGGCACCATAATTTGTTTTACTAATCGATCATCAAAATCAAATACATTTTGAATTAATTCGTTTTCGCTTGGTTTAATAGCACCCCCTTCTTCACTTTCTGTTAAGATTAATCGTAGCTCTTCTTCAGTATGCACATCATCATCACCTATTTTTTTAATACCTAATACACGTAAAATTAAATTAGATGATTTGTTTAACAACCATATAAATGGGCTAAATACAGCGTAAAATATTTTTAAAGGCCATGATACAAATAAAATAGTATCCATAGAATATTTAATGCCAATCATTTTAGGGATTTGCTCGCCTATAGTTACATGAAAAAAGGTAAGCAACGTTAAAGCAATTGGTAACGAAATACTATGAACTGTTAAAGGATTAACTTGCCAGCCTGATTTTTCAAAAAAGCGAACAACAATATGTGATATGGTCTCTTCTCCAACTGCTCCTAATGCCAATGATGCTAATGTGATACCTAATTGTGTAGCAGATAAATAGGCATCTAACTTACCGAGTAATGATTTAGCAAGTTTAGCTCTTGTACTGCCTTTTTGTACTTTAATATCTAATTGAGAGCCTCTAACTTTTACTAATGCAAATTCTGCAGCCACAAAAAAACCATTTAATAAAACCAATAAAAGTGTAATAAATAACATAGTATAAAATAAATTCTAATTACAAATATAGCAATAGAAATGGGATATTTTAGAGCTATAATTGGCGTATTATGCAAATGAAGTTATAATTTAGCTTGATATACATGTTCTTTTTTAAGAGTACTTCTTTAAAAAATAGTTCCGTAGTCTTTGCTACGAAACGATTTTTATAAATCATCTCGATAAAAATAATCCCGCATCCTTATCCTAATATTTATTCTTCAGCAACCAAATAAACTCATTCTTTTTCATCTCACGCTAGGGCGTGATCAAAAAATAGTTTCAGAGAAAGAATATAGTATATGCTTGAGCCAGCATGTTGACGAGGCTATACAACGATTTTTTATCAGTGTCTTGGTAAAAAATAACTTCGTTTTTATTTTATATTTTAGAAAGAGTATTGATGTAAATTATAAATTCAGTTGGTATAATACTCTCCAATGATGTTAAAAAAATATTTACGGCGTTGAGTATATTCTCTTGTTTCCTTTTTGAACGAAACCTTAATTGGTATTATAGACTGCAAGTGCTCAGGCTTTTTATAACAAACAGTGGGTAGGCTTTTGGAGCGAATAAAAACAAAATATGTTCCCAAAGTATCAGGATTCATTACTTTTGCTTTTTTTGATAAAGCAAAAGAAAAAAAATAATTCCATTACTTTTGTTGAAGAGCCTTAGGTTGCAATAAAACCTCTTTAAAGTTTAAAAAGCTATGATATAAAGAAAAATTATTTTACAGCAACCGCTTTTTGAAGCCTGTTTACAATGATATCAGCCAATTGTCCAAAGTAAGTGCCAATTATTTTGGAAGGATTATTAACGGTTGTTGGTAATTCTACTTCCGCTATTCCTGAGTTTATTTCTTTCGCATCATACGTATATAAAGTGTAGTGCATAATAATTTTCCGAGAACTATTGCCTGCAATATCACCAGGCATCGCATTAAAGGATTTGATATCTAATTCGTTGATGAATAAAAATAAATCGGTTTTATATTTACCATATAAATAAGGTACTAAGGTTGCATTTTTAAGTTTAGCATTCATGAAACGTGCATCACTATTGGTTTCTACAGTGAGTTGTCCTTTATCAATTTTTTTCTCGTCTTTTTCTTTTACAGGCGGTTTGTAATTTTCTTGATTAGGTACTTTTTGATAATCGTAAGCTAAGTGTTGGTATATATCAGCTAAATCTTTTTTTGTTTTAGTAGTGTCATCTAACAAATCCACCACAGGCATTTTAGCTTTTATTTTTTTATACAATTGCTCGTTGATGCCATCTCGCATGGTTGCTTTTATTTGTTTGGCAGTAAGCTTTGTTTCTTTATTGATCATAAAATCAATTTCACTCAAATACATTCTGTTTTCAAAAGGTATGAGCATGATTTTATGCTTAGAAGCTACATCCCTTACCGGCTGAGTATTTCCACTGTTTATGGTTTTATCCTGAGCCTTTACCGTTTGGTTAAAAGCAAATGATAGTAAACATATAAAAAGTATAAAATATGATTTAATCATGATCCTATGTATAACGCTCTGTTTAAAAAAAGATACTGTTTTGTACTATTCAATAGGTTAAAAAATAAATGGACCGCTGATAACGCTGATTTTTATGATAAAATTGATAATTTTTTCTAAATCTTAAATTTTATGGTTTAAGCAGATAAAATCATATCTAGTCATAGGCAATCTGTGTTATCTGGGTTCTATTTAACAACCTGAGTAGTAGCACTGATTTTAATTTCTTAAGAAATCAGTATTAGCAAAAATCATTAGTGCTAAAATAATAACCAAGCCAACATTATTTGCATAATAAACTATCTGATCAGATACTTTTTTACCGGTTATCATTTCAAATAAAATAAACATAATATATCCACCATCTAACATTGGTATTGGTAAAAAATTCATAAATGCTAAAATAAGCGATAGCATTCCTGTAAATGCCCAGAAGTCATGCCAATCCCATTCTTCAGGCATTTGGTCGTACATGGTTTTAAATCCACCTACTTGTTGGTAGGCATCTTTTACTGTGAAAATAACCACAAACTGTTTGGCTTGCATCACAATATTTTCAACACCATCTTTCATTCCCTGAGAAATAGAACCGAAGAAAGAGAAGGATTGTTTTTCAATAGGATAAAACTGTTTACGTTGAGGATAATATCCCAATGCGCCTGCTGAGTCTAATTTCGCGTTCATTTTAAGAGTGTCTGCATTTCTTAAAACAGAAATAGAAATTTCTTTACCACTGTTTTTCAAAAATTCACCTTTTAATTCGTCGTAATATCTAACGGGTATTTCGTTAACAGCAATCAATTGATCATTCTTTTTTAATCCAATTTTTTGAGCCTCGGAGCCTTGTTTTGCGCTATCTACAATCGCTAACATACGTGGCGAAATAAACGGACTCTTTTTTAAATTTTTCAAAATACGACTAATGTTTTCATCTGTAACAGCAACGGTAACAGGAACGCCATCTCTGGTCACTTCAATTGATTTGGCTTTATTCATAATCACCATAATCGTTGCTCTGTTTAATGATTTGATTTCTTCACCATCAATAGACACTAATTTATCGCCATTACGTAAACCCATTTTATATGCCGTTGAATCTACAGCAATACCATATTGTAATTTATTTACAGGAATTGTTTCTTTTCCCCACACAAATAGAATCATGATGTAAATAAAAAATCCTAAAATTAAATTTACAATAATACCGCCCATCATTACTAATAAGCGTTGCCAAGCTGGCTTAGAGCGTAATTCCCAAGGTTGAGGTGGAGAATCAATAATGGTTTTATCCATTTGCTCATCAACCATACCGGCAATTTGTACATAGCCACCAAACGGAAACCAACCGATACCATATTCTGTATCACCAATTTTCTTTTTAAAAATGGCAAAATTCATAATTCCTGCAAATGGGAATAAAAAGTCGAAGAACAAATAAAATTTATCTACGCGTGTTCCGAATCGTTTAGCGAACCAAAAATGTCCAAATTCGTGCAAAGAAATTAAAATAGTAAGGGCCAGGAATAGTTGTAAGAATTTCATAGTAAATGTTTAGAAGCCCCTCCAACCTCCCCAAAGGGGAGGCTTTTCAGAGCATGATGATTAATTATTATATTTTGTTTGTATAGTTATATTGTTTTTAAGTTTAGTCTCCTCCCCTTTGGGGAGGCTGGGTGGGGCTTTATATCAACTCCTTAGTTAGTAACCTCGTTTCCTTATCGCACTGAATATAATCGTCGATAGTAGGTGTTTTTATAAAAGGCATTTTATCAAGTGCAGATGCAATGACATCGCTCATTTGTAAAAATCCTATTTTATCTTCTAAAAATGCTTGCACTACTATTTCGTTTGATGCATTTAATACACAAGGCATATTACCGCCTTTATCCATTGCTTTAAATGCAAGTGCTAAGTTAGCAAAGGTTTCTGTATCTGGCTTCTCAAATGTGAGTTGCGGATAGTTAAAAAAATCAAAACGTGGAAAATTTGTTTTAATTCGTTGAGGATATGTAAAAGCATATTGTATAGGTAGCTTCATATCAGGTAATCCCATTTGGGCTTTCATACTGCCGTCGGTAAATTGTACAATGCTGTGTACAATACTTTGCGGATGCACAATTACATCAATTTGTTCGGGCTTTAAATTAAATAACCATTTAGCTTCAATCACTTCAAGTCCTTTGTTCATAAGGCTTGCAGAGTCAATGGTTATTTTAGCTCCCATTACCCAATTGGGGTGTTTAAGTGCTTGTTCTTTTTTTACAGATGCTAAAAAGGCTTTATCTTTTCCTCTGAACGGGCCACCAGAAGCAGTTAAATAGATTTTTTCAATCTGATTATCAAATTCACCCACCAAACATTGAAAAATAGCTGAGTGCTCGGAATCAACAGGATAGAGGTTTACAGCATTTTCATAAGCTAACTTAGTCACAATATCTCCTGCAACCACTAAGGTTTCTTTATTAGCTAACGCAATGTTTTTTTTATATTTAATCGCATTAATGGTAGACGCCAAGCCCGCATAACCAACAATAGAAGCTAAAACCATATCAATGGTTTCCATCTCTACGATTTGTTCAATTGATTTCGCGCCTGCAAAAACTTTGATATCATGTGTAAACAAAGCATCTTTTACTTGCTGATATTTGGCTTCATCGCCAATAACCACGGCATTAGGCTTAAATTCAATTGCTTGTTTTATCAGTAAATCAGCATTACTGTGAGCTACTAAAACTTCTGCTTCAAATTCTTTGGGATTTTCCCTAATAACATCCAGCGCTTGTGTACCGATACTACCAGTACTTCCCATAATGGCAATGCGTTTTGGTTGTTTTTCTGTGTGTTCTGTTTTAGTCATTTTAAGATCGTAAAAATGGCGAAAATTTTAGGATTACGGAAATAAGTTTTTCACTAAAGAGAAACAGAGGTTAGAGAGATATTTTAAACTATTCATAAAATAGTGTGTTTAAAAATAGAATATTTCAGTGGACTCTGTATCTTCGTGCCTCTGTGTTGAAAACCAAACATTAAATGAAACAAAAAACAGCCATTTTACTACTCCAATTGGGAACGCCTGATAGTCCTAAAACGTCGGATGTTCGAAAATACTTAACACAATTTTTAAACGATCCGCGCGTGATTGATATTCCTTGGTTAGCCCGCAAATTATTGGTAAATGGCATTATTGTTCCTTTCCGTGCTGGTAATTCATCTAAGTTATATAAGGCTATTTGGGACGAAAAAACAGGCTCGCCTTTATTAAAACATACGCTTGATTTACAAAAAAAATTACAACTTGCTGTTGGTGAAGATGTGAAAGTGGAAATGGCGATGCGTTACCAAAGTCCTAGTATGGAAAGTGTTTTGGAGCGAATGAAAAAAGAAGGGTATCATAAAATAACTGTCTTTCCTTTATTTCCTCAATATGCTTCAAGTAGCACTGGCAGTGCCTTACAGCGTTTTATGGAAATAGTGAGTAAATGGTGGGTAATACCCGAATTAAAAATTGTGTCTCAATATTTTGATAACGAAGATTATATCAATTGTATCGTAAATAGAGGTAAACAACATGATATTTCTAAATACGATCATGTTATTTTTAGTTACCACGGCTTGCCCGAAAGACAAGTTGATAAAGTGTATGAAGATGGATACTTATGTAAAGATCATCACTGCGAAGACGAGTTAACTGATGTAAATTATTATTGCTACAAAGCCGGCTGCTACCAAACAACTAAATCAATTGTTGAAAAATTGAACATTCCTGCCGATAAATATACACTCAGTTTTCAAAGCAGATTAGATAATAAATGGCTAACACCCTTTAGTGATAAGGTTGTTGAAGAATTAGCTAAAAAAGGAATGAAAAATCTTTTAGTGTTTTCTCCCGCATTTACAGCAGATTGCTTAGAAACTATTTATGAAATTGGCACCGAATATCAGGAAATTTTTCATAAACATGGTGGCGAAAAAATACAACTGGTTGAAAGCCTTAATAGCGGTGATGATTGGGTGGAGACTATTAAGAAGGTAGTAATCTAATTTATAAATCAGCTTGAAAAAAGTATTAAATTAAAAAATACTTCTCGTTATAGGACATG
>ENA-OBIO01000975-OBIO01000975.1-metagenomes-genome-assembly--contig:-NODE-975-length-12714-cov-2.51513_pt1 | contig 12714 bp, 10 predicted proteins | sample MGYA00153383_OBIO01 | MGnify analysis MGYA00153383 | reverse complement strand
GTCAAGGAAAAAAACGTAAAAAAGATGATTAAGTTTTTGAGTGAACCCTATTTAATTCCTTCCACTTGAATATAAAGTTCTCTCACAAACAATAATGTTCTTAGTATAATTATTAATATCAAATGAAGCATCATTATTTTTTTGAACTTTTTATGCTTAATTCCTTTGATACTTTTTTTAAGTTAATATTACAATACAAAAAAGATTATTTGGCTAACAGTACCATTAACGTTGGCATCTTAGCGTATCAATATTATTAATCTAAAAAAAATGTGAGTTAATGCTAATAAATTAGTTCCACTTTTTCTTGCAATTTTATCCTGTATAATATTATCTGCATAGATGTGATATATATATAATGTTTAGATTTAAAGATGTAATGCATTTGAAATTGAATTGGCTTTACTTTGTCGAATAATTATTTATTAATCATTTAAACTTAAAAAAATGTCAACAGTAGCAAATCCAATCAAAGCAGAGAAAATTCAATTAACTCCTGCAGAAAATCAAAAAAGAGTTGAGAACCACAAAGTAACAGCTTCTCATTTAGAGGCTGCAGCAAAGGAACATTTAGATGCTGCAAAACATCATGAAAACGAAGAGCATGAAAAGGCTGCGAAAAGTACAATCACTGCACATGGTCATTTATCATTAGCTAAGGATGCACAAAGAGAAGTATTAAAAAGCCACGCTTTGCATACTACTAACGCTAAGTAATTAGTCTTTATTAATTTTGATTAAAAGCATTAAACGCAAGTTTGGTGCTTTTTTTTTAATTAAACGCATAACTAACTCATAAGGGTGTGATATGTGTAATCTATTCTTTAAAATTTACAATACAATACTTATAAAATAATCCCTTCTTTGTATATATATAAGTATAATTTAATAATTAAATAGGAGGTAACAATGAAAGCGCAAGGAATCAATATATTTTTAGTAGATGATAACAGGTTAATGGTAACCGATCTTAAACATTTTTTAAGTAATAGGTTTGGTGCCGATTTGAATATATCTGTCTTTAATGATGGTGAAAGTTGCCTAGCTAAAATAGATAAGGACACGCACATCGTGATACTTGATTATTTTTTAGATGGTAAAAATGGGTTAGAAGTTTTAAAATTAATTAAAGATATTAATCCAAAAACCGAAGTTATTATGTTATCTAGTAATGAAGATATAGTTTTAGCAATTGACACTTTCAGAAATGGCGCTACCGATTATGTAATAAAAGGAAATGGTTCATTAAAAAAAATCAGCAAACTTGTATATCGTATAATTACTGAGCCAATTAGAATTATCATTAGAGAATTTGGTATTTCTAAATATATGGCAATTTTTTTATTAACGTTTGTTACAATGGGAGTAATTGTGCTTAGCGTTTTATATTCAATGAAAAATTAAAAATAAAACAAGTTTATTATTTATGCTTACGAATCATGCAATTTATTAGTAAATTTAAATTACTTTAATTATAAGTGTGATATATGTAACATTTTATATAACATCTACAACATAACTCTCGTTATAATTCCTCCATTTGTATAAACCACATTAAACTTAATTACTTGAAACTATATATTAAATACATGGTAAGTACCCGTTGTAAAATGGTGGTGAAAGATGAACTTAAAAAACTGGGATTACATTTTATCGTTGTTGATTTAGGTGAAGTTGAAATCATGGAAAATATTTCTAATGATGTCCGAGTCAAATTAAAATCGGCTTTGTTTAACTCAGGCTTAGAATTAATGGATGATAAAAAAGCAGTATTGATAGAGAAGATTAAAAATGTAATTATTGACATGATTCATTACTCCGATGAGGTTCCAAAAATGAACTACTCTGATTATATCAGTGAAAAATTACAGCATGATTATACTTATTTATCCAATATATTCTCGGAAGTAAAAGGAATTACAATACAACAGTTCATCATCATTCATAAAATAGAAAGAGCTAAAGAATTGATGCTTTATGATGAACTTAATTTAACTGAGATATCTTATAAGTTACACTATAGCAGCGTTGCTCATTTATCCAATCAATTTAAAAAAATTACAGGATTAACTCCTTCTCATTTCAAACAATTAAAAGATAAAAGACGAAGTCCAATAGAAGATATTGGAAATTAATTTATAAAAACGGATTAAGTGTGTTCTCCATTTTTGTTGAGAAGAGGCTTTATTGATAATGAACATGACTAAAATAGATAAACAAGATGAACTAGTAATTGCTAATAAAGAACTTGCATTTCAAAATGATGAGAAGGAAAAACGTGCAGCAGAATTAGTCATTGCTAATAAAGAATTGGCTTTTCAAAATGAAGAGAAGGAAAAACGTGCTGCAGAATTAGTTATCGCTAATGAGGAACTCGCATTTCAAAATGAAGAAAAAGAAAAACGTGCAGCAGAGTTAGTTATTGCTAATAAAGAGTTAGCGTTTCAAAATGAAGAAAAAGAGAAGCGTGCCGCTGAGTTAGCAATTGCAAATAAAGAATTGGCATTTCAAAATGAAGAAAAGGAGAAACGTGCGGCTGAGTTAGTAATTGCCAACAAAGAATTGGCTTTTCAAAATGAAGTGAAGGAAAAGCGCGCTGCCGAATTAAACATAGCAAATAAAGAGTTAGCCTTTCAAAATGAAGAGAAAGAAAAACGTGCTGCCGAGTTAGTAATTGCAAATAAAGAGTTGGCTTTTCAAAATGAAGTAAAAGAAAAGCGCGCCGCTGAGTTAGCCATTGCTAACAAGGAATTAGCATTTCAAAACGAAGAAAAAGAAAAACGAGCTGCAGAATTAGCTATTGCAAATAAAGAATTAGCATTTCAAAATGAAGAGAAAGAAAAGCGTGCAGCGGAGTTAGCCATTGCAAATAAAGAACTTGCGTTTCAAAACGAAGTGAAAGAGAGTAGAGCAGCAGAATTAGTGATTGCAAATAAAGAGTTGGCATTTCAAAATGAAGAGAAAGAAAAACGTGCTGCTGAATTGTTTATTGCTAATAAAGAAAGGGTTTTTCAAATTGAAGAAAAAGAAAAACGTGCGGCAGAATTGGTAATTGCAGATATAGAACTTGTATTCCAAAATAAAGAAAAAGAAAAACGTGAAATAGCCAATAAAGAGTTAGAGGCGTTTAGTGATTCTTTGAAGTTAGCCTCTCAATATTCTCTTAGCTTAATTGAAGCTAGTCGCGACCCATTATTTACAATTAGTACAACTGGAAAAATTACTGATATGAACCAGGCAACTGTGAGAGTAACAGGGATTTCTCGTGAAAAACTAATTGGTTCCGATTTTTTTGATTGTTTTACCGAACCAGCCAAAGCTCGTAAAGTCTATCAACAAGTTTTTTTAGAAGGTTTTGTTGTAGATTATCCATTAACGATGATAGATGGTAAATTAACAGATGTCCTTTTTAATGGTTCTGTTTACAAGGATAATAAAGGGAATGTTATGGGTGCAGTAGTTGTAGCAAGAGATATCACTGAACAAAATAGAATAGCTAAAGAACTTATTGAAGCAAAAGTATTTGCTGAATTATCATTAGAAATAGTTGAAGAGGCAAAACGTAAAGCAGAATCCGCTACGCTTATTGCTGAAAATGCTGTAAAAGCGAAACAGCAATTCTTGTCCAATATGAGTCATGAAATTCGTACACCAATGAATGCGATTATTGGATTTACTAAAGTTGTTTTAAAAACAGATTTGTCCCCAAAACAAAAAGAGTATTTAACAGCGATTAAAGTGAGCGGTGATGCTCTAATTGTTTTGATTAATGATATTTTAGACTTAGCAAAAGTTGACGCTGGTAAAATGACTTTTGAGGAAACTCCTTTCAAACTGGCATCATCAATATCATCTATGCTTCATTTATTCGAAACAAAAATTCAGGAAAAAAATCTAATTTTGGTTAAAGAATATGATGAAAAAATCCCTGAAGTAATAGTTGGAGACCCTGTTCGTTTGCATCAAATAATATTGAACCTAGTAAGTAATGCTGTTAAATTTACAACACGTGGTGTAATTACAGTTGGTGTGAAATTATTAAAAGAAGATGAAAAAACTGTAGCTATTCAATTTAATGTTTCAGACACAGGAATTGGAATAACTGAACATAAAATAAAAACTATTTTTGAGAATTTCCAACAAGCTACCAGTGGCACATCAAGACTGTATGGCGGCACTGGTTTAGGATTGGCCATAGTTAAACAATTGGTTGAGGGACAAAACGGTGATATTAATGTAACGAGTGAGGTTAATGAAGGTTCAACGTTTAGTTTTACATTAAATTTCAAAAAAACTAAAGCAGAAGCCGAATTAGAACAGGTAATTGTGGAACTTGACACAGAAATTAAAAATATAAAAATATTAGTTGTTGAAGATATTGCATTGAATCAGTTGCTTATGAAAACATTGTTAGATGATTTTGGTTTCGGTTGCGATATTGCCGCTAACGGAAAAATAGCCATTGAAAAATTACAAAATCAAACGTATGATGTTATTTTAATGGATCTACAAATGCCTGAAATGAATGGCTTTGATGCTACTGAATATATACGTAAAGAATTAAATTCTAAAATACCAATTATTGCTTTAACAGCTGATGTAACCACGGTTGATTTAGCAAAATGTAAGGCTGTTGGTATGAATGACTATATCGCTAAACCAGTTGACGAAAGATTATTGTATAGTAAATTAATAGGGTTGATTAAAAAACCGATAATTAATAATGAACATAAAGAAAAAGAACTCGTTGAAAATAAACAAGTAAAGTATACAAATCTTGATTATTTAATACATCGAACCAAATCTAATCCCGAATTAATGATGGAAATGATCTCACTTTATTTGGAACAAACGCCTCCATTGATTAGTGAAATGAAACAAGGATTAGAGAATAAAGATTGGAATTGCTTATATAAGGCCGTTCATAAAATGATACCATCCTTTTCAATTGTTGGAATAAATTCTGATTTTGAAAATATGGCAAAAAAAGTACAGGAGTTTGCTAGCACTCAAGGACAAGAAGAAGGCATACATGATATGATTTTACAACTTGAAAATGTTTGTTCCGAGGCTTGCAGGGAACTTGAAGAAGAATTCAATAATATCAAAAACAGAACAAATGGAAAATAAAACAGTAATAAAAATATTTTTAGTAGATGATGACGCTATTTTTTTAAAATCTTTAGAGATTGATTTCCTTCAACATTCAGATTCTATAGCCCTTGGATTTGAAGTTGAAACATATGCAACCGGAGAACTTTGCATGAAAAGTTTATCGAATAATCCAGATATCATTATTTTGGATTACCATTTGGATGGTATCGATAAAAACGCCATGAATGGAATGGATACGCTCGATAAAATAAAAGCTCATAACGAAAATATTCCTGTAATTATGCTATCATCACAAGATAAAATTGAGGTAGCTGTCAACTGTATGCATCATAAAGCTTCCGACTATGTTATTAAAAGTGAGACGGCTTTTATGAGGTTACAAAAAATTATTACCACTATTTTATTGCATCAAAAAATGCAAAATGAATTAAGTTGGTATATGGATAGAATGTAGTTAATTAATAGCGTTATAATCCATAATAATATGTGATTGATGTAACTTTTTTATAAAATTGTATAATACTTTCTGTTTTAAGTAGTGCAAATTTGCCAAAGGTTCTATTAATTTTTAATAAACCCGAATGTTCTGAAAGGAATAGTTCGGGTTTATTTTTTTTAATTAAATTTGATAAATTTAAAATAACTAAAATGATTATAAAAACAACTAAAGTAAAAGCATTAATATTTGGATTATTAATTGGCACGTCCTGCTTATTTTCTCAAAATACAAACGACTTCCATTTAAAATTTGAAAAGACTAAGGAATTATGTAAAGAAGGGAATTATTATGCTGCCTTACCGATGTATCTTGAATTATATAGAATGGATACCACCAACGCTAACATTTGTTATTTGATTGGAGATTGTTACTTAAAAGCCCGAAGTGAAAAAGTAAAAGCATTACCATTTCTTAAAAAAGCATTAGGATCAGTCTCACATAAATATAAAGAAGGTTCTTCAGAAGAAAAAAATGCACCATTATTATCATATAAGCTTTTAGGAGATGCATATCATATTCATTCGATGTTTGATAAAGCAATACAGTCTTATGAAACGTATAAAAAAGAAATGATTTTTTATAAAATGAAAGATGCAGATAATTTAAAAGAAGTTAACCGGAAAATAGAAATGTGTTTAACAGGTAAGCAATTAATGGCAGCACCAGTCAAAGTAAAAATTGAAAATATGGGAAAAAACATTAATTCACCCTACGCAGATTATTCGCCAGTATTAACAGCGGATCAGTCTAATATGATATTTACAACGCGAAGAAAAGAAAGCACAGGAGGATTATTAACTGATGATGGAAAATATTTTGAAGATATTTATATATCAAACTATGATGGAAAGAATTGGTCGGTTGCAACAAGTATTGGCAAACCTATTAATACAGACGGTAATGAAGCATCAGTGGGCATTTCTCCTGATGGTCAAGAGATTTTAATTTACAAAGATGATAACGGTGACGGAAATATTTATTCTACGACATTAAATGGAGATGTATGGTCAACACCAATTAAATTAAATGAAAATATTAATAGTAAACATTGGGAACCAAGTGCTTTTATTTCAGCTGATGGTCATGCTATTTATTTCACAAGTGATCGCCCTGGAGGTTTTGGTGGAAGAGATATTTATGTGAGTCAAAAAAACAGTAAAGGAGAGTGGGATAAGGCAGTTAATATGGGTGCTTTGATCAATACAGAATTTGATGAAGATGCTCCCTTTATTCATCCGGATGGAATTACATTATTCTTCAGCTCCAACGGGCATAATACAATGGGAGGGTTTGATATTTTTTATAGTTCTTTATCAGAAGATGGGACAAAGTGGCAATTAATTCGCCTGATGATGATGTTTTTTATGTGGTTTCTCCAGATAAAACAAAAGCCTATTATTCTTCTTTTAAAGAAGGTGGTATTGGCGAAAAAGATAATTATATGATTACTTTTTTAGCTGGAAAGCAAGCGCCTTTAACCTTATTAAAAGGTCTTGTAAAAGATGCTTCTGGCGGTGTTCCTAATGATGTTGTAATTACAGTTACAGATAATGAAACTGGCGATGTTGTTGGTGTTTATAAACCTAATAGTAAAACTGGTCAGTACTTATTTATATTAACGCCTGGTAAAAATTATAATATTTCGTACGAGGCGGATGGATTTTTATTTTATTCTGAAAATAGAGAAATAGCTAAAAAAACTAATTATTACGAAATATATAAAGCTATACAATTGCCACCAATTACTGTAGGTTCTAAAATAGTATTGAATAATATTTTCTTTGATTTTGATAAAGCAACTTTACGACAAACCTCCAATGTTGAATTAAAAAACATCATACGTTTTTTAAATAAATATCCTAAAATTGTTGTAGAAATTTCCGGTTATACGGATTCAAAAGGAACCCCTGAATATAATTTAAAATTGTCAGATGAAAGAGCTAGTGCTGTTGTTAATTATTTAATTAATAAAGGAATTGCAAAAGATAGAATGATTGCTAAAGGTTATGGCGAATCATCTCCAGCTGCTTTAAATGAGCATACTGACGGAAGTGATAGCCCAAATGGCCGACAATTGAATCGTAGGGTTGAATTAAAAATTATAGAAATAAAATAAAAAGATCTTTTTGGAGAATATTCTTAATGCGTGAATTATGTAACTCATAAATATTGAAATGTAATATTTATATGCTACAACATGTCGTATTTTGCATAATGAAACATATTCATATCTGTCCGTCAGTTTCGGGAAATTAAAATAAAAAAAATGAAAAAGACAATAACAACATTAGCGATAGCTTTAGTAACAATACTTGGTAGTTGCAAAAAGAGCACAACAACCACATCATCATCATCACCATCAACCTCAACTACTATACCTCTTCAAACAACTATTCAAACTTCAGTGTCTTTAGCTGGATCATCTAATTTAGCGATTCTTGCAGGGTCAGCAATTAGTAATACTGGAGCTACTATAATTACAGGTGATATGGGATTGAGCCCTGGAACATCAGTAGGTGGTTTTCCTCCAGGAATTTTAAACGGAACACTTCATATAAATGATGCTATTTCTAACCAAGCTAAGTTAGATTTAACCGCTGCTTATAATGATGCTGCAGGAAGAACGTCTACAGATATTGTTACCTTATCAGGAAATATTGGGGGTCTTACTTTAACTCCAGGATTATATAAGTCTACATCAACCTTAGCTATATCTTCTGGCGATTTAACGTTTGACGCAAAAGGAAATCCTAATGCAGTATTTATTATTCAAATTGCATCATCTTTAACAACTACTTCAGGTCGTAAAGTGATTTTAAGTGGAGGTGCGTTAGCATCACGTATTTTTTGGCAAGTAGGTAGCTCAGCAACATTTGGAACAACATCCGTGTTTAAAGGTACAGTATTAGCCATGCAATCTATCACTTTTAATACTGGAGCATCCATAGATGGCAAAGCTTTAGCAAGAACAGGTGCAGTGATTATGGCTGGTAACACAATTGTAAATCAATAATTAATTTTTTATTCAAAAAGAGTGTTACTAAATAAGTAGCACTTTTTTTTGTAATTTTTTTTTAAATATGTGATTTATGTAACTTATCTGCATAGTTGTGTAATAAGATTTGGCGCTGAATAAATGATCTTTGTTTTGTTGTAAAACTATATTTACAATATAAAACATACGATATGAAAACTAAATTACTTAAAAAAATACCAGCATTTTTGCTATTATTAATCCCCTCAATTCAGTTTGCCCAAACAATAACCTTAGGAACGGCCGCCAACTTCGTGCTTTTTTCTTCTAATGGCGCATTAACTAATACAGGAATTTCTCAACTGACAGGTAATGTTGGAACTAACAGTGGTTCTAGTACTGCTTTTGGAAACGTGAACGGACAAATGCATGACCAAGATTTAGTTAGTGGTCAATGTTCAGCAGATGTCTTATCTGCATACAATCAATTAAATGCCACAACGGCAACTATATTTCCTGCACCTCTGCTTGGAAACGGACAAGTATTACTTGCTGGTGTTTATTCATTCTCAGCCGCTACAACCTTAAATTTAGATCTTACATTAAACGCCCAAGGTAATGCAAATGCTGTATTTATTTTTAAAATTCAAGCACCACTTTCTGCTAATGCCAATTCAAAAATAAAATTAATTAATGGAGCACAAGCATGTAACGTGTTTTGGAAAGTTGACGGTTTAGTTAGTATGGCTTCAGGCACAACCATGCGCGGAACGGTTATCGCTAATAATGCAGCAATCAATATGAATACTGGCGATACACTTGAAGGAAGAGCACTTTCTACAGCAGGTGCAGTTACTGTAAATGGAGTTTTAGCATACACACCAATCGGTTGTAATAGTCCTATATTAACTGGGCCATCAGCGCCTAATTTAGCATCTACAGCTTGTTTCGCTATATTCTCTGGAAACGGTCCTGTTACTAATACAAATAATACTCATGCCTCTGGAGATGTTGGTACAAACGTTGGTTTAACAACAGGTTACAATGCGTTATTTGTTACAGGTACTATACATCCAATTCCTGATGGAGTAACTACGACATGTGCTACTGAGTTAGGGAATGTATATACTTACTTAAACACACTTCCTCATGATATCCAATTACTTTATCCAATTCAATTTGGAAAGAGTTTAGTTCTGACGCCGCATACATACCTAATGAGTGGATCTACTGTGTTAACAGATTCACTTTACTTAAATGCAGAAGGTAATGTTAATGCTGTTTTCGTTATTAAAGTAAATGGCGCATTCTCAACTAGTACTTATGCAAAAGTAATATTGATTAATGGTACACAAGCTAAAAATGTTTTTTGGAAAATTGACGGTGCCGTAACTATTAATAATTTCGCAAAGTTTAAGGGAACAATTATCGCCAATAATGCAGCCATTAGTTTAAACAAAGGCGCTATAATTGAAGGAAGAGCATTAACGACTAATGGCGCGTTAAGTACAGATTCAATTAATGTGATTATGCCTGCTGGTTGTTCAACAACCGTTGGTTTTAATTCTTTAAATATTTTAGCTGATAATAACGTAGTTGCTTTCTACCCAAATCCTTTCTCAAATTCAATTTCAGTTAATATAAATAATGCATCTGAAAGTAATACAAGTGAAATGAAAATATTTAACGTATTGGGAAAATTAGAATTACATTCAACCATTACAGAAAAAAACACAACTTTTGATATGAATTTATCTAAAGGTATTTATTATTATCAAGTTATTAATATAAATGGAACTGTACAAGTTGGTAAATTAATTTCTCAATAGTTTTTTTTACAATCTTCTAAATCCCTTTATTCAATATTTATTTGGATAAAGGGATTTTTGATTTTAGTAAAGCCCCCGACTCAAAAAAAGTGTGAATTGTGTAACTTATTACAATATAAGTGTAATATTATTGATACTACAGTTAAGCATCTTTATAGTATGAAAATAAATTCATACCTAAAATTTAATCCTATGAAAACTAAACTACTTAAGATTGTAGCAGGACTTACACTGTTATCTATTCCAACAATTCATAATGCCCAAGTTATCACTTTAGGCACCGCAGCTAATTTTGTACTTTTCTCTTCCAATGGTCCTGTTAGTAATACGGGTATCTCTCATCTTACTGGCAATGTGGGTACTAATATAGGCTCTAGTACGGCTTTTGGGAATGTAGATGGTCAGATGCATGATCAAGACGGTACAAGTTCTCAATGCTCCACAGATTTACTAGTTGCTTATAATCAATTAAATAGCGCAATTCCCGCTTTTTTTCCTTCAAATTTATTAGGGAATGGTCAAGTTTTGACTTCGGGAACTTATTCAATAGGTAGTTCAGCAACTTTAAATCTGGATCTTACGTTAGATGCACAAGGTATTTCAAGTTCTGTATTTATATTTCAAATACAAGGATCATTTTCCACCAATGCATCTTCTAAAATAAAATTGATTAATGGAGCACAAGCATGTAATGTATACTGGAAAGTTGAAGGCTTGGTTAGCATGGCATCTGGCACAACTATGCGAGGAAATGTTATTGCTAATAATGCGGCTATTAATATGAACACTGGCGATACATTAGAAGGAAGAGCGTTATCTACTACGGGAGCTATAACAGTTAATGGAGTATTAGCGTATAAACCAATCGGCTGTGGAAGCGCAGTGCTTACTGGGCCAATGGCGCCAAACTTAGGAGCTGCCGCTTGTTATGCAATATTTTCGTCAAATGGAGCTGTTTCAAATTCTGGAAATACCTATGCTACAGGAGATGTTGGTAGTAATAATGGTTCAGCAACAGGATTTAATCCATTGTTTGTAACAGGTACTATTCATCCTATTCCAGATGGTTCTACTGCTCAATGCGCATCTGATTTACTAGTTGCTTATAATTATGTGAATGCTTTACCATTTGATATCGAATTATTGTACCCAGCTCAATTTGGAAATAATTTAGTTTTGACACCGCATACGTATCGCATGAATGGAGCAGCTTCATTAACAGATACTTTATTTTTAAATGCACAAGGCAATCCAAATGCTGTTTTTGTAATACAAATTCAAGGGGCACTTACAACAAGTACTTATTCAAAAGTACTTTTGAAAAATGGTGCATTAGCAAAAAATGTATATTGGAAAATAGAAGGTGCAGTAAGTATAAATGATTATTCTATTTTTAGAGGAACCATTATTTGCAATAACGGTGCTTTAGGCGCTTTAAATACTGGAGTTGTATTTGATGGTAGAGCTTTAACAACAACTGGTGCTTTAACTACTACTTCAATAACAATTACTTCTCCTACATTACCTTCTAATTGCGCAACTGTAGGTGTTCCAGTTATAGAAGTATCAAAAGAATCAGTTCATATTTATCCAAATCCTTTTACTACTGTGATAAATGTTACAATGAATGATTTAGAAAAAAATAATAATGGCGAAATTATTATCTCTAATATTTTAGGAGAAGAAGTTATGCGATCTGGTGTTTCTAAGCAAACAACTGCTCTTGAAACAAGTCATCTTTCTTCAGGTATTTATTTTTATAAAATTATGAGTAATAACAAAACGATACAATCAGGAAAATTGATTGCCCAATAATCATTTAGTTTTTTAGTTAAACCCTCTGTCAATAGTTTTTGACAGAGGGTTTTTCTTTTATAAACATTTAAATACATTAAGTGGGATAAATGTAACAAATCAAATTTTTGATGTAACACATAAAGGTCTTCGGTTACTTTTCTTTGTAATGTGAAAATAAATTCACAACTAAAAAATAAATACAATGAAAAGTAAATTTTTACTTATAACATCAATGGTTATTTTATCTTGTTCGAAAATAAGTTTCGCTCAAGCTCCTACGTTGGGAACTACATCTGATTTTGTTCTCTTTTCATCCATTGGGGCAGTTAGTAATGTTGGTATTCAATACCTTACACTTCTTACTGGCCATGTAGGTGCTAATAGCGGATCTATAACTAATTTTGGAAATGTAGATGGTAATATATATGCGGGAGGGCCGAAAAGCGCAGCCTGTGCTGCAGATTTAACCATTGCTTATAATCAGCTTAATGCTACTGTGG
>ENA-OBIO01000974-OBIO01000974.1-metagenomes-genome-assembly--contig:-NODE-974-length-12723-cov-7.59331_pt1 | contig 12723 bp, 8 predicted proteins | sample MGYA00153383_OBIO01 | MGnify analysis MGYA00153383 | reverse complement strand
TCCGTGAAGGCGGCCGGACTGTCGGCGCCGGGGTCGTGGCCAAGATCATCGAATAGAGATTTTCCACAGGGGCGTAGCTCAATTGGCAGAGCGCTGGTCTCCAAAACCAGAGGTTGGGGGTTCGATGCCCTCCGCCCCTGCCAGCTGAAGAGCCGAAAGGCCCTGAAGATGGCAGTTGAAGCGGTCGCCAGCTGAAGCTGGCAGCCACAGCGGCCCGCGATGCCTCATTTGGGGCGAGCGGGCTTCGCTGCTAGAAAGCGGTGCGGCTTTTGGAGCCGGCAACCGCGATGAACCTAACTGATCACCATGGCGAATCCTTCCGCACAAGTCGAAACCATTTCTACCGGCGCTGACAAAGTCAAGCTTGCAGTCGCGGCCGTGCTCGTCATCGCCGCTGTGGTGGTCTTCTACATGCTGGCGAAGCAAGACCTGTGGATGCGAGTCGCAGCGCTGATCGCGCTGATGCTGGCAGCGGTCGCGACCTTCTTCACGTCCGAGCCAGGCAGGCAGCTGATCGCTTACGGACGCGACTCGATCAAGGAAGTCAAGAAAGTTGTTTGGCCGACCCGCAAAGAAGCGCTGCAGATGACGGGCTACGTGTTCGCATTTGTCTTCGTGATGGCTTTGTTTCTGTTTTTGACCGACAAGACGCTCGAGTGGTTGCTGTACGACCTGATCTTGGGCTGGAAGCGTTGAAGCGCATTTGCGGAAGACTGTGATGACCGAAGAACTCAACACCAGCGAAGAACAACCAGCGGCCATCGTGCCGGCCGTGCCGAACAACAAGCGCTGGTACGTTGTGCACGCCTACTCGGGCATGGAAAAGGCTGTCGAGCGCAACCTGCGCGAGCGCATCGACCGCTCCGAAATGCAAGACAAGTTCGGCCGCATCCTGGTGCCGATGGAAGAAGTCGTCGAGCTGAAAAACGGCAAGAAGACGGTTTCGGAGCGTCGGTTCTTTCCCGGCTATGTGTTGGTCGAAATGGAAATGGGCGACGACACCTGGCACCTGGTCAAGCACACCGGCAAGGTCACTGGCTTCGTCGGCGGCGCGAAGAACCGGCCGTCGCCGATTTCCGAAGCCGAGGTGCTCAAGATCGTTCACCAGATGCAAGAAGGAGTTGAGAAGCCGCGCCCGAAGGTGCAGTGGATCGTCGGCGAATTGGTGCGCATCAAGGAAGGCCCGTTCACCGACTTCAACGGCGCGATCGAAGATGTCAACTACGACAAGTCGAAGGTGCGCGTTGCGGTCACGATCTTCGGCCGGGCCACACCGGTCGAGCTCGACTTCGCGCAGGTCGAAAAAGTTTGAAGAGTTCGACGCGGCACTTTTGAGCCGCGTCCGTAGGTAGCCCGAAACGAGATTCGGGCAAGAGGAGCCGAGGTAAGCCTGACAACAGAGCGAGTCCTTGGCGCTTGAACTCAACAACCCATTTTTTCGGGTTGCATTGGAGAGCAGAGATGGCAAAGAAAATCGTCGGCTTGATCAAGCTGCAAGTCCCGGCGGGCAAGGCAAACCCTTCGCCCCCGATCGGCCCGGCCCTGGGCCAGCGTGGCCTCAACATCATGGAGTTCTGCAAGGCGTTCAACGCCCAGACTTCGTCGATGGAACCGGGCCTCGTGTTGCCGGTCGTGATCACCGCGTTCGCGGACAAGTCGTTCACGTTCGTGCTGAAGAGCCCGCCCGCGTCGGTGCTGATCAAGAAGATCTTGAAGCTCGACAAGGGTTCGCCGAAACCGCACGTCGACAAGGTTGGCAAGCTCACGCGCGCCCAGGCCGAAGAAATCGCCAAGATCAAAATCAAGGATCTCACCGGCGCCGACCTCGATGCCGCCGTGCGCACCGTCGCCGGCACCGCCCGCTCGATGGGCATCACCGTTGAAGGGGTGATCTGACATGGCCAAGCTCACGAAACGCCAGAAGGCTTTTGCCAACAAGGTCGATTCGACCAAGCTCTACGCGGTCGATAACGCGTTGGCGATCATCAAGGAATGCGCTGTCGCGAAGTTCGATGAATCGATCGACGTCGCCGTGCAACTCGGCATCGACGCGAAAAAGTCCGACCAGGTGGTGCGCGGTGCTGTCGTGCTGCCCAACGGCACCGGCAAGACCAAGCGCGTGGCGGTGTTCGCGCAAGGCGCCAAGGCAGAAGAAGCCAAGGCCGCCGGCGCCGACATCGTCGGCATGGAAGACCTGGCCGAGCAGATCAAGGCCGGCGTGATGAACTTCGACGTGGTCATCGCGTCGCCCGACACGATGCGCGTCGTCGGTACCCTGGGCCAGATCCTGGGTCCGCGCGGCCTGATGCCGAACCCGAAGGTCGGCACCGTGACGCCCGATGTCGCGCAAGCGGTGCGCAACGCGAAGGCCGGTCAGGTGCAGTACCGCGTCGACAAGGCCGGCATCGTGCACGCCACGATCGGCCGCAAGTCGTTCGAGTCGGACAAGCTCATCGGCAACCTGCGCGCGCTGATCGAAGCGCTGCACAAGTCGAAGCCGGCGACGAGCAAGGGCATCTACCTGCGCAAGGTCGCGCTGAGCTCGACGATGGGTGTGGGCGCGCGCGTCGACATCGCATCGATCAACGCCTCGACCGTCGCAGCTTAAGAAGAGTCGAGGTCGGCACGAGTCTGGTGCCGGCCTGAATGCGTTTGGTGGGCTGCGCAATCCGCAAGGTGAGCGCGGGTCATCCAAGACCGCTGGTGTGGCCCTCGTGGTCGCTTAATGGACGGCACCGTTTGGCATCGAGCCGAGCGGCGCAACAAGCCAGCGCAGATGGCGGCTCACCGAAGAGGAATCGCAAAGTTCCAGTTCGGTTGTTTCGCTGAAACCTTGGGGTGCGTGGAGTCTGGCAACAGATGAAGCGCACATGATGTGAGGAGTAGACCTTGAGTCTCAACAAAAGCGAGAAGCAGACCGTGGTAGCGGATGTGGCAGCCCAAGTGGCGCGCTCACAAACGCTCGCGCTGGCTGAATACCGTGGCCTCACCGTGGCTCACTTGGACGTACTGCGCAAGACCGCGCGCGAGAAGGGTGTGTATCTTCATGTCTTGAAGAACACGCTCGCTCGTCGCGCTGTCGCGGGCACGCCGTTCGAGGTGGCCGCGGAGAGCATGGTCGGCCCGCTGATCTATGGTTTTTCCGAGGACGCTGTCGCCGCGGCCAAAGTCTTGTCCGACTTTGCCAAGGGCAACGACAAGCTGATCGTCAAGGGCGGTGCCTACGCAGGCAAGGTTCTGAGTGCCGACGGGGTGAAATCCCTCGCCGCCATTCCGAGCAAAGAAGTCTTGCTGGCGCAATTGGTTGGCCTGATGCAATCGCCCATCTCGCGCATCGCGCGCGTGCTGGCGGCCATCGCTGACAAGCGCACCGAAGCGGCACCTGCCGCGCCAGTGGCCGAAGCTGCACCTGCACAAGCCGCCGAGGCACCTGTCGTCGACGCACCGGCTGCAGAAGCACCTGCGGCGACCTGACCTCGATCGATCGATCTTCGACACTACACACTGAACTGGAAATCAAAATGGCATTCGATAAAGACGCATTCTTGACCGCACTCGACAGCATGTCGGTGATGGACCTCAACGAACTGGTCAAGGCGATCGAAGAGAAATTCGGCGTCTCGGCCGCAGCGATGTCGGCGCCGAGCGGCGGCGGTGGCGGTGCAGCCGCAGCGGTTGTCGAAGAGCAGACCGAGTTCACCGTGACGCTGACCGACTTCGGCGCCAACAAGGTGTCGGTCATCAAGGCCGTTCGCGAGCTCACCGGCCTGGGCTTGAAAGAGGCCAAGGACCTGGTCGACGGTACGCCGAAGCCGGTCAAGGAAGCTGTTTCCAAGGCCGACGCGGAAGCTGCGAAGAAGAAGCTGGAAGACGCAGGCGCCAAGGCCGAGATCAAGTAATTCGGCGCGTTGCACAGGGCTGGAAGCCAATGCGGCCCCAGCCCATTTGTGTTTTCGCGGGGTGTCATGCCCCTTCGAGAGCACTTGAAAGCACGAAGCTCGACAATCGAGGGTGCTTTCAAGTGATTTCAAAAGCTCTCTGATCCGACTGCAGAGAGTGGGTTTGGTCGGACTCCGGTGCAATGCCGGGGTTGTCCGCCAGCGGTTGGTAGTGGCCAACCACCAAGCTTCGGGTCCTTCTTGCTCAAGACGCTCTTGAGCGCAGGAAGGTCCCGTCAGACAGTTGCCGACGAGAGCGGGGCCCCCGGCCGGGCGATGCTCTCTGAGATGGAGTGGGAAACTACACATGGCGCAGCAAGCAACCCCCTACAGCTATACCGAGCGCAAGCGCATTCGCAAGAGCTTCGGTAAACGCGAAAGTGTTCTCAAGGTTCCTTATCTGCTGACGATGCAGAAGGAGTCGTACGTCGCGTTCCTGCAAAAGGACACGCCGCCGCAAAAGCGCAAGCCCGAAGGCCTCCAGGCCGCATTCCTTTCCGCCTTCCCGATCGTGTCGCACAACGGGTTCGTGGAGATGAAGTTCATCGAATTCAACATGGCCAAGCCCGCGTTCGACACGCGTGAGTGCCAGGTGCGTGGTCTCACCTACGCAGCTGCCGTGCGCGCGAAGCTGCAGATGATCATCTACGATCGTGAGAGCCCGCAGGCCAAGACGGTCAAGGAAATCAAGGAGCAAGAGGTCTACATGGGCGAAGTGCCTTTGATGACCGACTACGGCTCCTTCATCGTCAACGGCACCGAGCGCGTGATCGTCTCGCAACTGCACCGCTCACCAGGCGTGTTCTTCGAGCACGACAAGGGCAAGACGCACTCGTCGGGCAAACTGCTGTTCTCGGCCCGGATCATCCCGTACCGCGGCTCCTGGCTCGATTTCGAGTTCGACCCGAAAGACATCCTTTATTTCCGCGTCGACCGCCGCCGCAAGATGCCGGTGACGATCCTGCTGAAGGCCATCGGCCTGAACCCGGAATCGATCCTCGCGAACTTCTTCGTGTTTGACAACTTCCGCCTGATGGACTCGGGCGCGCAGCTCGAATTCGTCGCCGACCGCCTGCGTGGTGAAGTCGCGCGCTTCGACATCACCGACAAGAACGGCGTCGTCGTGGTCGAGAAAGACAAGCGCATCACCGCGCGCCACGTGCGCACGATCGAAACGTCCGAGACGAAGTTCATCAGCGTCCCCGAGGACTATCTGATGGGCCGCATGCTGGCCCGCAACGTCGTCGATGCCGACACCGGTGAGATCCTGGCCAAGGCCAACGACGAGCTGACCGAAGCGCTGCTGAAGAAGCTGCGCACGGCTGGCGTCAAGGAAATTCCGGCGCTTTACACGAACGAGCTCGACGAAGGCGCGTACATCTCGCAGACGCTCGCTGCCGACGAAACCGCCGACCAGTTGGCTGCGCGCGTGGCCATATACCGCATGATGCGTCCCGGCGAGCCGCCGACCGAAGACGCCGTCGAAGCGCTGTTCCATCGTCTGTTCTACTCGGCCGACACGTACGACCTGTCACGCGTCGGACGCATGAAGTTCAACGCCCGCGTCGGTCGTGACGTGCCGGAAGGCGCGATGACCTTGTCGAACGAGGACATCCTCGACGTGGTGAAGATCCTCGTCGAGCTGCGCAACGGCCGCGGCGAAGTCGACGACATCGATCACCTCGGCAACCGCCGTGTCCGTTGCGTCGGCGAGCTCGCCGAGAACCAGTACCGCTCGGGTCTGGCGCGGATCGAGAAGGCGGTGAAAGAACGCCTCGGTCAGGCGGAAACCGAAGCGCTGATGCCGCACGACCTCATCAACTCCAAGCCGATCTCGGCTGCGCTGAAGGAGTTCTTCGGCGCATCGCAGCTGTCGCAGTTCATGGACCAGACCAACCCGCTCTCCGAGATCACGCACAAGCGGCGTGTCTCGGCCCTCGGGCCGGGCGGTTTGACGCGTGAGCGCGCCGGCTTCGAGGTCCGCGACGTGCACCCGACGCACTACGGTCGCGTGTGCCCTATCGAGACGCCCGAAGGCCCGAACATCGGACTGATCAACTCGCTGGCGCTGTATGCGCAACTGAACGAGTACGGCTTCCTCGAGACCCCGTACCGCCGCGTCGCCGACGGCAAGGTGACGATGATCATCGACTACCTGTCGGCGATCGAAGAAGGCAAGTACGTGATCGCGCAAGCTTCAGCCACGCTCGACGTCGACGGCAAGCTGATCGACGAGTTGGTTTCGGCTCGTGACAACGGCGAGTCGATCCTGACCTCGGCCGAGCGCATCCAGTACATGGATGTAGCACCGACGCAGATCGTTTCGGTCGCTGCCTCGCTCGTGCCGTTTCTCGAGCACGACGACGCGAACCGCGCGCTGATGGGCGCCAACATGCAGCGTCAGGCCGTGCCAACGCTGCGCCCCGAGAAGGCATTGGTCGGTACCGGCGTCGAGCGCGTCGCCGCGAAAGACTCGGGCACCGTCGTCGCCGCGAAGCGCGGTGGCGTGGTCGATTACGTCGACACCAACCGCATCGTCATCCGCGTCAACGACAAGGAAACGGTGCACGGTGAAGTCGGCGTCGACATCTACAACCTGATCAAGTACCAACGTTCGAACCAGAACACCAACATCCACCAGCGCCCGATCGTCAAGCGCGGTGACAAGGTGGCGGCCGAAGACATCATCGCCGACGGCGCATCGACCGACATCGGCGAACTGGCGCTGGGCCAGAACATGCTGGTCGGCTTCATGCCCTGGAACGGCTACAACTTCGAAGACTCGATCCTGATCAGCGAACGCGTGATCGCCGACGACCGCTACACCTCGATCCACATCGAGGAACTGGTGGTCATGGCGCGCGATACCAAGCTGGGCTCGGAAGAAATCACCCGCGACATCCCGAACCTGTCAGAGCAGCAACTCGGTCGTCTCGACGAGTCGGGCATCGTCTACGTCGGCGCCGAAGTCAACGCCGGCGACACGCTGGTGGGCAAGGTCACGCCGAAGGGCGAGACCACGCTGACGCCTGAGGAAAAACTGCTTCGCGCAATCTTCGGCGAGAAGGCATCGGACGTCAAAGACACCTCGCTGCGTGTCGACCAAGGCACCAGCGGCACCGTCATCGACGTGCAGGTCTTCACCCGCGAAGGCATTCCGCGCGACAAGCGCGCCCAGCAGATCATCGACGACGAGTTGAAGCGTTTCCGGCTCGACCTGAACGACCAGTTGCGCATCGTCGAAGCCGACGCGTTCGACCGGATCGAGAAGCTCTTGGTGGGGCAACCCGCCAACGGCGGCCCGCAGAAGATCACCAAGGGCACGGTCATCGACAAGGCCTACATGGCCAGCGTCGAGAAGTACCACTGGTTCGATATCCGCCCGGCCGACGAGACCATCGCCGGGCAACTCGAGAGCGTGAAGAACTCGCTCGAGCAGACGCGCCACAGCTTCGACCTGAACTTCGAAGAGAAGCGCAAGAAGCTCACGCAGGGCGACGAGTTGCCGGCGGGTGTGCTGAAGATGGTCAAGGTGTACCTGGCCGTCAAGCGCCGCCTGCAGCCGGGCGACAAGATGGCCGGCCGCCACGGCAACAAGGGTGTCGTTTCGAAGGTCGTGCCGGTCGAAGACATGCCGTACATGGCCGACGGCACGCCGTGCGACATCGTGCTGAACCCGCTGGGCGTGCCTTCGCGGATGAACGTCGGGCAGGTGCTCGAAGTTCACCTCGGCTGGGCCGGCAAGGGCATCGGCCAGCGCATCCAGACGATGTTGACCGAGCAGGTCAAGGTGGCCGAGATTCGCAAGTTCCTCGACGAGCTGTACAACAAGTCGGGCGGCAAGACCGAGAAGCTCGAGAACCTCAGCGACGCCGAGATCGTCGAGATGGCCGGCAACCTGACCAAGGGTGTGCCGTTCGCGACGCCGGTGTTCGACGGTGCGGCCGAAGAAGAGATCCGCGCAATGCTCAAGCTCGCCTACCCGGACGACATCGCCAAGGCCAAGGGCCTGACCGCGACGCGCACGCAGGCGACCTTGCACGACGGCCGCACCGGCGACGCTTTCGAGCGCCCGGTCACGGTCGGCTACATGCACGTGCTCAAGCTGCATCACCTGGTCGACGACAAGATGCACGCGCGCTCGACCGGCCCGTACAGCTTGGTCACGCAGCAACCGCTCGGCGGCAAGGCCCAGTTCGGTGGCCAGCGCTTCGGTGAAATGGAAGTGTGGGCACTCGAAGCCTATGGCGCGTCTTATGTGCTGCAGGAAATGCTTACCGTGAAATCCGACGACGTGAACGGCCGCACCAAGGTGTACGAGTCGATTGTCAAGGGCGAGCACGCCATCGAAGCCGGCATGCCGGAATCGTTCAATGTCCTGGTCAAGGAAATCAGATCCTTGGGCATCGACATCGAACTCGAACGCAACTAAGAAGGAAACAGAACATGAAGGGTTTACTCGATCTGTTCCGCCAGTTCACGCCCGATGAGCATTTCGATGCCATCAAGATCGGCCTGGCTTCCCCCGAAAAAATTCGGTCCTGGTCGTTCGGCGAAGTCAAGAAGCCGGAGACCATCAACTACCGCACCTTCAAGCCGGAACGTGACGGCCTGTTCTGCGCCAAGATCTTCGGCCCGATCAAGGACTACGAGTGCCTGTGCGGCAAGTACAAGCGCCTGAAGCACCGTGGCGTGATTTGCGAGAAGTGCGGCGTGGAAGTCACGCAGACCAAGGTTCGCCGCGAGCGCATGGGTCACATCGACTTGGCCGCACCGTGCGCGCACATCTGGTTCTTGAAGTCACTGCCGTCGCGTCTTGGCCTTGTGCTCGACATGACGCTGCGCGACATCGAGCGCGTGCTGTACTTCGAGGCCTATGTCGTCGTCGACCCGGGCATGACCCCGCTGAAGAAGTTCAGCATCATGAGCGAAGACGACTTCGACGCGAAGCGCACCGAGTTCGGTGACGAATTCGTCGCGCTGATGGGCGCCGAGGGCGTTCACAAGCTGCTGTCCGAGATCGACCTCGACACCGAGATCGAAAAGCTGCGTGGCGACATGACCGGCTCCGAGCTCAAGGTCAAGAAGAACTCGCGTCGCCTGAAGGTGATGGAAGCCTTCAAGAAGTCGGGCATCAAGCCGCAATGGATGGTGATGGAAGTGCTGCCGGTGCTGCCACCGGACCTGCGCCCGCTCGTGCCGCTGGACGGTGGCCGCTTCGCAACCAGCGACCTGAACGACCTGTATCGCCGCGTCATCAACCGCAACAACCGCCTCGCGCGCTTGCTGGAGTTGAAGGCGCCCGAGATCATCGTGCGCAACGAGAAGCGCATGCTGCAGGAAGCCGTCGATTCGTTGCTCGACAACGGCCGCCGCGGCAAGGCGATGACGGGGGCGAACAAGCGCGCGCTGAAGTCGCTGGCCGACATGATCAAGGGCAAGTCGGGCCGTTTCCGCCAGAACTTGCTGGGCAAGCGCGTCGACTACTCGGGCCGCTCGGTCATCGTGGTCGGTCCGACGTTGAAGCTGCACCAGTGCGGCCTGCCCAAACTGATGGCGCTCGAGCTTTTCAAGCCGTTCATCTTCTCGCGCTTGGAGGCGATGGGCATTGCCACCACGATCAAGGCGGCGAAAAAGGAAGTCGAGTCCGGCACGCCGGTGGTTTGGGACATTCTCGAAGAAGTCATCAAGGAGCACCCGGTTCTGCTGAACCGTGCGCCGACGCTGCACCGCTTGGGCATCCAGGCGTTCGAGCCAGTGCTGATCGAAGGCAAGGCGATCCAGTTGCACCCGCTGGTCTGCGCCGCCTTCAACGCCGACTTCGACGGCGACCAGATGGCCGTGCACATCCCGCTGAGCATCGAAGCACAGATGGAAGCCCGCACGTTGATGCTGGCCTCGAACAACATCCTGTTCCCGGCCAATGGCGAGCCGTCGATCGTGCCGTCGCAAGACGTGGTGCTCGGCCTCTACTACGCAACCCGTGACCGCATCAACGCCAAGGGTGAAGGCCTGATCTTCTCCGACATCGGCGAAGTGCAGCGTGCGCTCGACCACGACGTGGTCGAGATCACCACCAAGATCGCGGTGCGCCTGACCGAGTACACCAAGGACAAGGAAACCGGCCACTTCGTGCCGTCGACCACCTTGGTGGACACGACCGTCGGCCGCTCGCTGTTGAGCGAAATCCTGCCGAAGGGCTTGCCGTTCAGCAACATCAACAAGGCGCTGAAGAAGAAAGAAATCTCGCGCCTGATCAACGTCTCGTTCCGCAAGTGCGGTCTGAAAGAGACGGTCGTTTTCGCCGACAAGCTGCTGCAGTCGGGCTTCCGCCTGGCCACGCGTGCGGGCATCTCGATCGCGATCGACGACATGCTGGTGCCGAAGGAAAAGCCGGCGCTGATCGAGCGCGCCGAAAAGGAGGTCAAAGAGATCGAGCAACAGTACGTCTCGGGTCTGGTGACATCCGGCGAGCGCTACAACAAGGTGGTCGACATCTGGGGCAAGACCGGCGACGAAGTCGGCAAAGTCATGATGGCCCAGCTCTCGAAGCAAAAGACCGTTGACCGCCACGGCAAGACGGTGGATCAGGAGTCGTTCAACTCCATCTACATGATGGCCGACTCGGGCGCGCGCGGTTCGGCCGCGCAGATCCGCCAGCTCGCCGGCATGCGCGGCCTGATGGCCAAGCCCGACGGCTCGATCATCGAGACGCCGATCACCGCGAACTTCCGCGAAGGTCTGAACGTTCTGCAGTACTTCATCTCGACCCACGGCGCCCGCAAAGGCCTCGCTGACACCGCGCTGAAGACGGCGAACTCGGGGTACCTGACGCGCCGCCTGGTCGACGTGACGCAAGACCTGGTCGTGATCGAAGACGACTGCGGCACCGAGAACGGCATGAACCAGCGCGCGCTGGTCGAGGGCGGCGAAGTGATCGAGTCGCTGCGCGACCGCATCCTCGGCCGCGTCACCGCGATCGAAGTGCTGCACCCTGAAACCCAGGAGCAGATGTTCGGCGCCGGCGAGATGCTCGACGAAGACGTGCTCGATGTGCTCGAAGCCGCCGGTGTCGACGAAGTCAAGGTCCGCACCGCGCTGACCTGCGCCACGCGCTTCGGCATTTGCGCCAAGTGCTACGGCCGCGATTTGGGCCGAGGTGGCCTGATCAACGTCGGCGAGGCGATTGGCGTGATCGCCGCGCAGTCGATAGGCGAGCCTGGCACGCAGCTCACGATGCGCACGTTCCACATCGGTGGTGCGGCGTCGCGTGCGGCGGTGGCTTCGAGCGTCGACGCGAAGAGCGACGGCATCATCGGCTTCAACGCCACGATGCGCTACGTGACCAACGGCAAGGGCGAGTTGGTGGTGATTTCGCGCTCCGGCGAGATCGTCATCTCCGACCAGCACGGCCGTGAGCGCGAGCGTCACAAGGTGCCTTACGGCGCATTGCTCAGCATCAAGATCGACCAGCAGGTCAAGGCCGGCACCGTGTTGGCCAACTGGGATCCGTTGACCCGCCCGGTCATCACCGAGTTCGCCGGCAAGGCCAAGTTCGAGAACGTCGAAGAAGGCTTGACGGTTGCGAAGCAGCTCGACGAAGTGACGGGACTTTCCACGCTCGTCGTGATCGACCCGAAGCGCCGCGGCGTGACCAAGGTCGTGCGCCCGCAGGTCAAGCTGCTGGATGCGGCCGGCAACGAGGTGAAGATTCCGGGCACCGACCACTCGGTGACGATCGCTTTCACGGTCGGCTCGCTGGTGCAAATTCGTGACGGCCAAGAACTGACGCCGGGCGAAGTGCTGGCGCGCATTCCGGTCGAAGGCCAGAAGACGCGCGACATCACCGGCGGCCTGCCGCGTGTTGCCGAACTCTTCGAAGCCCGCACACCGAAGGACAAGGGCACGCTGGCAGAAATGACCGGCACCGTGTCTTTCGGCAAGGAGACCAAGGGCAAGGTTCGCCTGCAGATCACCGACCCGGAAGGCAAGGTCTACGAAGAGCTCGTGCCGAAGGAAAAGAACATCGTGGTCCACGAGGGCCAGGTGGTCAACAGAGGCGAGAACGTCGTCGACGGGCCAGCCGATCCGCAGGACATCCTGCGTCTGCTGGGCATCGAAGAGCTGGCGCGCTATATCGTCGACGAAGTGCAGGACGTGTACCGCCTGCAGGGCGTGAAGATCAACGACAAGCACATCGAGGTGATCGTTCGCCAGATGCTGCGCCGCGTGCAGATCGTCGACCCGGGCGACACGAGCTACATCCTGGGTGAACAGGTCGAGCGCTCCGAGTTGCTGGGCAAGAACGACAAGGCGCGTGCCGAAGGCAAGCTGCCCGCCATGCACAGCGATGTGCTGATGGGCATCACCAAGGCGTCGCTGTCGACCGACAGCTTCATCTCGGCGGCGTCGTTCCAGGAGACCACGCGCGTGCTCACCGAGGCTGCCATCATGGGCAAGCGCGACGAGTTGCGTGGCCTGAAGGAAAACGTCATCGTCGGCCGCTTGATTCCTGCAGGCACCGGCATGGCCTTCCACGACGCCCGCAAGGCCAAGGAAGCGATGGACGATGCCGAGCGCAAGGCCATCGTGATGCAGGAGGCCGAGGAATTGGCGGCCGTGCAACTCGCGCAGATCGATGCAGCCACCGACGCTGCCGCAGCAGCCGCAGCCGCCGAATAGGGCTGGTTCTGCTTCGGCATGAAAGGGCGACTTCGGTCGCCCTTTTTTTTGGCTCTTTACGCGTTGAGTGGTGACTGGCTCACGCCCTGAGCCAGAGGGCTGT
>ENA-OBIO01000972-OBIO01000972.1-metagenomes-genome-assembly--contig:-NODE-972-length-12735-cov-4.39629_pt1 | contig 12735 bp, 12 predicted proteins | sample MGYA00153383_OBIO01 | MGnify analysis MGYA00153383 | reverse complement strand
GATTATGCGAGATAAAAAGATAGGTGAGGCCAAATTCGCGTTGCAAATCTTTCATCAAATTCAGAATCTGCGCCTGTACCGAAACGTCTAGCGCCGAGGTCGGTTCATCGCACACCAAAAATTCTGGATTTGAGGATAGCGCGCGCGCGATGGAAATTCGTTGACGTTGCCCGCCGGAAAATTCATGTGGAAATTTTTCAGCGTCGAGCGGTGACAAACCCACTTGTGTGAGCAGCTTATCGACGCGTTGTTTGACGTCCGCGGCGTTGGTGGCGATCTTGTGCACGCGCAGCGGCTCGGCGATAATTTTGCCCACCCGCCAGCGCGGGTTCAGGCTTGCATAGGGGTCCTGAAAAATCATCTGAAAGCGTTTGCGCAGCTGCTGCACTTCGTCTGCACCGGCGTCAGCCATGTTCACGCCATCAAAAATAATCGAGCCGCGCGACGGCGTGTACAGTCCGCATACGAGTCGCGCCACGGTTGATTTTCCGCAGCCGGATTCACCGACGAGAGATAAGGTTTCGCCGCGATTGATGGTAAAACTGACGCCATCCACCGCTTTCAAAATTTGGCGGTCTTGACGCTCAATAACCCGGTTCAGCCATGGTTTTGAAACGTCGAATTCTTTGGCGACATCGATCACTTCCAGCAGGACATCGCTCGATTTTTTGTTCATGCCGTCACCGCGTGTTTGTCTGTTTGAACCGCCGCGCTTGCATGCAGCCAACAGGCGGCCATCGTCTTGCCCGCGGGCATGAGCTCTGGTCGCTCAGTGGTACAGCGCTGGTTGGGCACATCGCTTACGCGCGTACATCGAGGATTAAACGCGCACCCTTTGGGAATCGCCGTTAACCGATTAAACGCGCACCCTTTGGGAATCGCCGTTAACCGCGGCATTGAGCCGTCAATTTGCGATAGACGTTCGTGGTTATCACCCACGCTCGGGATCGCGCCCATCAGTCCGACGGTGTAAGGATGTTGCGGCGAGTGGATCACTTCTGCCACGGGACCGATTTCGGCAATCCGGCCCGCGTACATGACGGCAACTCGGTCAGCGGTTTCGGCGATGACGCCCATGTCGTGGGTGACGAGCATCACGGCGGTGCCGTGTTCGCGGCACAGCTTTTTTATCAGCGTGATGATCTGCGCCTGAATCGACACGTCAAGCGCGGTGGTGGGTTCATCGGCAATGATCAGTTTTGGATTCGCCGCGAGCGCCAATGAAATCACTACTCGCTGGCGCATGCCGCCGGAGAACTGGTGGGGATAGTGATCAATGCGTCTATCGGCGGCGGGAATGCCGACCTCATTCAACAACTCGATGGCGCGCGCTCTCGCCTGAGCGTGGGTGAGATCGAGATGGGTTTCGATGGTCTCGATAATTTGTCGGCCGATGGTGTAGAGCGGGTTAAGGGAAGTAAGGGGATCCTGAAAAATCGCGCCGATTTCACGGCCACGGATTTTGCGCAATTCCTCAAACGGCAGATTATCGATACGCCGACCGGCCAACAATATTTCACCGCTCGCGATACGGCCCGGTGGTTCAAGCAGGCCGATGACCGCCGCGCCGGTGAGCGATTTTCCGGCACCCGATTCGCCGACCACGCCCAGCACTTCGCCGGCGGCGATGTCGAAGCTGATGTTGTCCACTGCGGTCAGAATGCCGCGACGGGTGGGAAATTCGATGCGAAGATTTTTGACTTGCAAGAGTGGAACAGTGGGGGTGCTCATCGCGCGGCTTTAGCGAAGTTTAGGATTGAGCGCATCGCGCAGCCAATCACCGATGATGTTTATCGACAGCACGAGCACTACCAATGCCAGGCCCGGAAACCAGAGAATCCACCATTCGCCCGACAGCAGAAAATCGCCGCCGATGCGGATCATCGTGCCGAGCGTCGGTTGGGTGGCGGGCATGCCGACACCGAGGTAAGAAAGCGTGGCTTCGGTAATGATCGCCGTGCCAATGTGGAGCGTGGCCAACACCATGACCGGACCCAATACATTCGGCAACACATGCGCGAACATGATCGCCAGCGGGCGTCGACCAATCACCCTAGCGGCCTGAACATATTCTTTATTGCGCTCGACCAAGGTTGAGCCGCGCACCGTGCGCGCGTACTGCACCCAGCCGGATGCGGCGATGGCAAAAATCAATACGTAAATCGCGACCTGATCGTGCTGTGAATTCGGGATGACAACTCTGGCCACGCCGCTAATCAGTAGCGCAATTAAGATCGCGGGAAACGATAACTGCACATCGGCGATGCGCATGATGAAAGCGTCCAGCGCGCCGCCGAAATAGCCGCTGATGAGACCCAACGTGATGCCCACCACCATCGATAACAACACGGCTGCAAAGCCCACCACCAGCGAGGCGCGCGAGCCGTACATGATGGTGGAAAGCACGTCGCGGCCTTGATCGTCAGTGCCAAGCAGAAACTGCGATTTACCGGCCTCAATCCATGCAGGCGGAGTGAACGCATCGCTGAGGTTCAAGGTCTTTAAATCGAATGGGCTGTGTGGCGCGAAGAAGGGCGCAAAAGCGGAAGATAAAATCAGGATCAACCCGATAATTGTCGCTATGACAACAATCGGATCGCGCTTGAATTTGTGCCAGATATCGCTATCCAAAAAACGTCGAACCGTGCTGGTTAATGCGCCCGTCATATTAATGGCCTCCTGCTGATGAAGTCTCCAAGCGGAGCCGTGGATCGACGACGTAATAGAGCGTGTCGACAATTAAATTGATGGTGACAAAAATAAATCCAATCAGACACAGGTAAGCAGCCATGACCGGAATATCCGCAAACTGAACTGCTTGAATAAACAATAAGCCCATGCCGGGCCATTGAAATACGGTTTCGGTAATGATCGCAAATGCGATCAAGCCGCCTAGTTGCAAACCGGTAATGGTGATGACAGGTACTAGCGTATTCTTGAGGGCATGACCAAAATGTACTGCATGATTTGATAGGCCGCGTGCGCGTGCAAATTTGATGTAATCCGTGCGTAGCACTTCCAGCATTTCAGAGCGTACCAGCCGCATGATCAGCGTGACCGGATAAAAGCCAAGCGTCACCGCAGGCAAGATGACGGCCTTCAATCCTGAAACAGTTAAAAATCCGGTAGACCAAAATCCGAGCTGGGTCGTGTCGCCGCGGCCAAATGAAGGCAATATCCCCAGCCAGACGGCGAAAATGATGATCAAAAATATACCAATCAAAAAATTGGGGAGCGATACGCCAATGAGTGAGCCAGTCAGCAATACTTGCGATGACCAATGATCGCGCTTCAGGGCCGTATATATGCCCACTGGAATGCCGACAAATAATGCCAGCAGGGTGGCGACGCCAACTAGCTCTAGGGTGGCGGGCAAGCGCTCGGCCAATAGCTGCGAAACAGGGCGGCCCAAGCGCAGCGATATACCGAAATTACCCTGCAAAGCGTTTTGAACGAACACCGCAAACTGCGTATAGAAGGGCTCGAAATTACCTTGCAATGCGTTTTGAACGAACACCGCAAACTGCGTATAGAAGGGCTTGTCGAGACCGAGTGATTTGCGGACTTCATCGCGATCCGCCTGGGTAGCTTCGGGCGGCAACATGAGCGCTACTGGATCACCGACGAAATTAAACAGCGAAAAAGCGATAAAGCCCACAGTGAGCATGACAAGGATGCTTTGTAAAAGACGGCGGGCTATGAAGGCGAGCATCGATGATTTCTAGTTGGCGGGAGGGTTTAAAGTTTTAGCTGACGGGTACTGCAAGCGCCTGGCTTAACCGCTCATTTCAGACTGAAGCGAAAAAAGTACGGCACGTTGTTAGGCGGCAAAATCGCGCTGGCACCTTTACGCATTGCCCAAGGCCATAGCTGTTGATGGATCGGGAGTATGGGCAGATCGTTATTAGCCAGCATCAGTGCTTCAAAAATGAATTCGTCGCGCTTTTTCAGATCATTCTCGACCCGGATTTGATCGATAAGTTGATCCATTTTGGCGCTTGAATAACGGCCATAGTTCGAGTCGCCGTTGCCGGTGCTGTCGCCACTGTAGGTGCGCAGCAAACTCTGTAGGGTGTATAGCGCATCGGTGGTGGGTGTGCTCCAGCTTAAAAGATAAAAGCTAGTGTCAAACTTCTGGATCTTCTGAAAGTAATTCGCCGTGGGCACAATATTTGGGGTGACTTTGATATCGATACGCGCCAGCATCGGCGCGATGGCTTGGCAAATATCAGCAGGAGGCTGAGCAGCGCCGCAATCAAGCGTTACATCAAAGCCGTTTGGATAGCCTGCTTCTTTAAGCAATGCTTTGGCGCGCGCAACGTTGTAGGGCAGGCGTACGTCTGCGTTCTTACTGTATCCCTGATCGACGGGCGTGATGATTGTGCCGGTGGGTCTGGCGAGTCCGCGCATCACTTTTGATTTGATGGTTTCTGCATCGATTGCATGCGCGATGGCTTGACGCACGCGAATGTCCTTGAACGGATTTTTACCTTTCACATTGGAATAAAGGAGCTCGTCGCGAGTGAGATCGAACGCCAGAAACTGAACACGCGACTCTGCGCCCGTGATCATGGTGATATTTGGCGAGGCTCTCAGACGAGCGATGTCCTGTGACGGCGGGTCGTTAACGAAATCCACCTCGCCTGAAAGCAGGGCCGCTAAACGGGTTGCGTTATTTTTTATTGGCAATAAAGTGACGGCGGTAATATTGCCTTTTTCGGGGCTCGCTTTGTTCCACCAGTTCGGGTTTTCTACCAGCTCGGTTTTGACATCGGGCTGGCGCACGGTCACCATGAACGGGCCAGTGCCGTTGGTATTGCGGGACGCAAACGTGTCTTCTTTGTCTTTGCATAATGCGGAAAAAGAACACATGATTAAGCAAAACCGGGTTGGGCTCCTTCATCAAAATATCGACCGTCAGATCATCAATTTTTTTGGCGCTCGCGGCACCCTGGACGGATGCTTTCATCTGTGAATTCAACGACAGTGCACGCTCGATTGAAAACACAACATCGTCGGCGGTAAAGGTCGAGCCATCATGAAACTTGACGCCCGGACGCAGTTTGAAGCGCCATGTTTTTATGTCAGGCTGCGACCATGAAAGCGCCAGCCAAGGAACCATTTTGAAATCTTTATCGCGCCCCACCAGGCCCTCGTACACATTGCCGAGTAGCCGATTGGTTACGGCCAGATTGGCCGAGTGTGGGTCGAGCGTTTGCGGCTCGTCCTGAGTGGCGTAACGCAGTGGTTTGGCAAAGCTTGCCTCGACTGGTGTAAAAAATACTATAGCGGCTAACGCCAACATGAAGACTGCTGGTGAAAACGTCGAAATCAAATTAGATGAGCCATATTGGGGGTAAGCCATATTTTTGGGCATTTCAGTTTGTTAGCCTTGAGTGTGGATCGAACAATGAAACTGGCGTTGGATAAAATCATCATGTATGTGCAGGCGACAATGCACGAACAATGCCATCTTGTTGCATGTGGTGGTTATTAGGTTTGATGAGAATGAGCTGTTTTAAAAACATCGCAAAAAACAGGGTGACCGAAAAATTATGGGTGGTGCTGTTTACCGCCATGTAAATGAAGTGCGCCGCAGAAAGAGCGATTGTAATAGATACAACTTAGTCTGCGGCATTTTGCGCTAACCGGCAGCCAGAGGATTGTAGAAAACAGCTGCAACCCGCTACACACAAACTCGGTTAGTTAATGACTGCCCACTTTGCGAGCATGCGATTGTCAGCGCGGTGCACGACCGTGATGTTGCTGCGCATGGCCCACGGAATTACTTGATGATGCAGCGGAATGTGGCCTACATCGGCTTGCTCAAGAAGCAACGCTGCTTTGGTAAGTTCGGCGCGCTTTTTGAGGTCTACTTCCGTTTTTAGTGCGTCGATAATGCTGTCTATTTTGGGGTTTGAATAGCCGGAAAAATTCCAAGTGCCATCACCTCCTTGGCCTTTAGTGCGCACAATGGATTGTAAGGTGTAGAGCGAATCAAACGTGGGCACGCCCCAGCCCAGCAGGTACATGCTGGTGTCGGTGTTTTGGAGTTTGGGGAAATAGAGTGCACGCGGCATCGCGTTGACCTTGACGCGGATATCGATCTTGGCCAGCATGCCGGCTATCGCGACGCAAATCGCTTGGTCATTAATGTAGCGATTATCAGTGCAATCAAGGGTCACGTCGAAGCCATTGCCAAACCCCGCATCGGCCATCAGTTTTTTGGCTTTCACAATATCAACCGGCGGACGATTTTCAACGTCTTTGGTATAGCCGCGAACTTGTGGTGCGATGAGCGACATGGTGGGCAGCGATAGTTTGCGCATCACGCTCACGTAAATCGCATTGATATCGATGGCTTGCAACATGGCTTGGCGCACCCGAATATCTTTAAAGGGATTTTTTCCCTTGCTGCCATACAAAAGTTCGTCTCGGCCCTGATCAAAATTCAAAAAGAGCGTTCTGTTTTCGTTGCCCTCCATTATTTTTATTGCTTTATTCTCTTTCAACTTTGGAACGTCCTGGACTGGTGGGTCGAGCACGAAATCGATTTCACCAGACAGCAACGCGGAAATTCGCGTTGCGTTATTTTTGATTGGCGTATAAATCACTTCATCAATGGATTCGCTATCGCGCTTTCCCCACCACTTTGGATTGACAACAAATTCCGTTTTTACGTCCGGTTCACGCGCCTTGAGAATAAACGGCCCAGTGCCGTTGGTGTTGCGTGCGGTGTAGGTTTCCTCTTTATTTTTAAAATCCTGAGGCTTCTGCGCATTGTTTTTCAGCGCCCACGCTTTGTTCATCATTCTGACTTCGGTGAGCTGATCCAGCAGCGTAGGATTAGGGCCGTCACTCACGATATCGACGGTGAGACTATCGATTTTTTTGGCACTTTTTATGCCCTGCATGTAGGCGGAAAAGTCTGAGGTTTTTTCCAGCGCGCGCGTGATTGAAAACACGACATCGTCTGCGGTAAAGATGGCATCGTTATGGAAAATGACTTTGTCGCGCAATTTGAAACGCATTGTGGTGGGATTGATCTGCGTCCAACTAATAGCCAGACACGGTTCAATCGCCATGGTTTTGCCACGATTGATGAGCGGTTCATAAATATGGTCCGATGCTGAATTATTCAAACCTTCGTTTTGAGAATGTGGGTCCATGGTGAGGATGTCACCTTGGCTTGCCCAGCGGAATGTTTTGGCATCTACAAATGGTAATGCGGTAGCCATCGCGAGCGCCGCGACGCACCCCAAAATTCGCCTCCCAACAAGCATCGTGCGGTTGATTTTTCTAGTCGCGGGCGTTAATTGCATGAATTACTCCGTGTATTTGAATTGTTTTCTCAGTGGCTGCATCGGCAGTGACTGAAGTGGCGATCTAGCTGTGATCTGATGGCAATGGCCGACAGTCTGCGAAGTTTGCGGGTGAGTGTGCCGAAGCGAGTGTGCGAAGTCAACGCCCGCTCGGTCGGCGCATTAATTTTCCGTGCCAGGCTGTTGCGGCCTGGTTTGGCGGGATGAATACATGATGGCCGTGCTAAAAGCGCAGTAGCAAAGTGCAGTACCATTCAAGGACTCTCATAAAACGACGTTATTAAATTAGGCATCCATGAACGCGCTTTTGCTGTTTTTTGCATTTTTTATCGGTTGTGTCATCCCGCTACAAGCCATTCTAAATAATTCGCTGCGCGTGACGCTGGGAAGCGGCGCTGTGTTTGCCGCGATGATGAATTTTCTGGTGGGCTTCGTCGTTTTGGTTGTTCTGTGCTTGATGACAGGAGAGAAATGGAGCAGCGTGCTTAAGCTTTCCACCATTGCGCCGTGGCAGTTGGCAGGCGGGTTATTAGGCGCGACATTTGTATTTGGCACAACGCTGCTGGTGCCACGGATTGGGGTCGCGAATATGCTTAGCTTGGTGATTGCCGGGCAGATTCTGGCATCGCTGTTTTTTGATCGGGTCGGCGTTCTGGGTTTGGTCGAACGCGAGTTGAGCATGCCGCGCGCAATCGGGGCCGTGTTGGTCATTGCCGGCGTACTATTGGTCAATTTTGGCGATAGGCTGCGGAGTTAACGCGTTTTAGGCTACGCTTCACTGCGAGCAGCTTGTCGGATTTAAGGGGAATCGGCTGCAAAAACTCAAATTAACCAGCCGCACCATTCAAAAAAGGACATTCGCATGACAACAATCGTGGTTGTTAAAAAAGACGGAATGGCCGTGATCGCAGGCGACACGTTAACGACTTTTGGCTCCACCCGACTGGCCAGCACGCACGATGCCGCGCCCGAAAAGCTTTTGAAACACGGAGACACTTACTTTGGCATTGCAGGATCGGCTGCCCATCAGTTGGTACTGGAGCATCTGTTAAAGAAGCATCCTGAGTTCAAATTTCATGGTCGCGACGACATATACGACAGTTTTCGCAAAATCCACCCGATTTTGAAAGACGAAGCCTATTTAAATCCAAAAGAGGAAGACGATGACCCCTACGAATCCTCACAATTAACTGCGCTGGTGGTGAACTCCAGCGGCATTTTTGGCGTCTACTCGATGCGAGAGGTGTTCGAGTTTGATCGCTTTTGGTCAATCGGATCAGGCCGCGATTTCGCTTTAGGAGCCATGTATGCGGTGTACAAAGGCCGAAAATCTGCTGAGGATATTGCCAGGCTGGGCGTCATGGCAGGTGCTGAGTACGACACGGGAACGGGATTGCCGATGAATGTCGCGGTGGTGAAAATGAATGGTAAACGGGGTTGAATGGTTAGCGCGCCAGATAACGCAGATTCGGTGCGCCTGGATAAATGGGTGTGGGCAGCACGGTTTTTTAAAACCCGGCAGCTCGCCATCGAGGCGATTAGCGCAGGTCATGTTGATGTGAATGGCGATCGTGCAAAGCCAGCGAAGACGATTCGTGTTGGCGACGAGCTGACGTTGCGCCGACCGCCCTATGCGACCCGGTTAGTGGTTCAGGCAATATGCGAAAAGCGGGTGTCAGCACCACTCGCGCGCGAACTTTACGACGAAAAGCCGGAAAGCATTGCCGCCCGCCAAGCCCTGCAAAACGAGCTTCGCGACATGCCGCCGCCGCTATTCAAGGGTCGCCCGACAAAACAGGATCGCCGCGCATTGGAGCGGTTAGATCAATCGATGAGGAACTCGATTTCCAATGAAGATTAGGCTGTTTTTCAGATTGTTTCGCACGTCGGCGTGGTGCTGTGAATATCGGTGGATCAGCCTATTGACAATGGCCTTGGTGGTCGCGTTGATGTTGAATATGACCAGTAGCGTGTGGGCTCAAGCCCTGAAATCAGCGGAGCCATCGCCGTCGCCAGACCCGCTCTTAAAAGCACAAAACGGTGTCCAATACAACGTGCCGCGCACGACACCAGAGTTTGTATTGGACCCAACCGAAACGCACTCTCGGTTCGAAGCAAAATTTCTGAATCTCATAACTGTGCGTGGCAAATTTAATCGAACCACAGGCCGCTTGATACATGACCCTGCGCGCCGCGATGCAGCCAGCCGCGCCAATGACAGCATCATCGCTGAGATTGATGCGACTTCGCTGGAGGTGCAGCTGGTGAATGCGGAGACCACCAATGAAATCTTGCGAGGCGCGCAATTTTTCAATGTTGAAAAATTTGCAACCATCTCCTTTGCATCATCAATGTTTAAATGGGATGGGCCAACATTAAAGGCCATCGAAGGCACACTCACACTGCTGGGGGTTGTCAAACCGGTGGTGCTCACCATTGAAAAGTCAGGCTGCAAGCCCGTTGGGCCGAACGGCCGGACTCGCTGCGTTGCCGCGGCATTCGTCAACGTTAAGCGCACCGACTTTGGCATGAAAGCGTGGTCCGCGTCGGTCAGCAATGATGTCAAACTAATTATTGAATTGGTTGCCTACTCGGTCAGCAACTTATCGACAAACCCGGCTACCGATGCGGGTCTTGAGCCTAAAAATGCCGAAGAAGCAATCGCGGCGCCAGTCTCAGGTCCGGCCATTCCACCTACAAGCGACCGACGACCATAACTTTTCCCCGCGCATCAAGCTGAATAATGACCGCTTCTTCGGACCGCGGTGATACTCCGATTAGCTCTGCAACGTTGACTTGATAGGTGACAAAATGGTGCGCTTACCTGCTTTTTTATTGGTTTGAATAAGATTGGCTAATTTGCTTTTGACGCTAACGGTTTGCCTCGCCTCTGCCTGGGCGGCTAATTTGTTTTTGACGCTAACGGTTTTCCTCGCCTCTCCCTGGGCGAACTCAAAAAATAAATTGAGCGCTGCTCAGACTTTTGGCGGCTCTGCAGCTGGCGCTGCGCTGAATGTGAGCGTTGGAGTGGCTACGCAACTGCACCATGCTGAAGAAAAAACGTCAGCAATCGGGACACAATGATCGCTGATTGCGATATGCCAGCGCCCGGCCTGTAATTAATAGCCAAACCCGCATTGTCTGAGCAAGGATTCTGCTCCAATGCGGGCTGAGCTCATCACCTACTTGCTATCGCTTGAGCAGCGCGCTCAGGGCGTCCTGGATCATGCTGTGATCTTGCGGCACTTGCCCGTCGGGCGTGACGTGGTTGATGAGCTGCGGCAAAATTTGCGCAAGCCCGCCGGTTACGTCGCCTCGGGACATACCAAGATGGCTGGCGATTTCGGCAATTTTGTCCTGCCCGAACACATCGCTAACCTGATCGCCGCTGACGGGCATGTTCTCGCCTTTGCTCACCCATGAATCCGCAATGTGACCGAGTCCGCTTTTCTGAAACGAATCCAAAATGCCGCCCAAGCCGCCCACATTCGGTGCGGCTGCGCCCGCTTGACCGCCGCCCAAAATGCCGCCGAGCATGCCGCCCAATCCACCGCCATCTGTGCTTCCGCCCGCTTTGTTCATCAGCATTTGCAACGCCAATTGCATCAAAGGACTATTGCCTTGCTGGCCGCCACCACTCCCACCCAACACGCTGCCTAATACACCATCGAGTAACCCCATGATTCACCCCTTAAAAGTAAGTCCATATAAAGCCCTGCCTGCATGCAAAAAAAGATCGTGATGCACAGCTAAAGCGAATTACGCGGCAGCGTTTAAACACGGCGCCTCGTCGCCAAAGATTACTTTACCCTGAAGTCAAATCCAAGACTGTGAATTCGTTGTTTCATATCAACCATGGCGGCGGGCACCGCAACAGGGTCGCCGCGAATTGACAGCTCGATCAAACGCCCGCCCGCTGCGGTAGTCAGAAATTGCGGCAAACTGGACAGCTTGATGGTCGGATAGTGATTGACAATATGATTCATCGCGTCGAGTAAATCGCTTTCACCTGCGCGTTCCACCAGAATAATTTCTTCAGCAAATGGCGTTTGGTGAAATAAGAAGGCGTATTTTGTTTCCAGCACCCAGCTCATCATCGGCCACGCCATTTCGGGAAAGCCTGGCAAAAAGTGATGATCGCCACACGAGAACGCAGCAATTCGATTAAACGGATTAGGAATGATGGTCGACCCAAACGGGAATTCGGCCATCAGCACGCGTTTGGGATATGCCTCTGCGCCGAACCGCGCCTCTATTTCCGCCACCGCGTCCGGATGTCGGTAGAGTTCAACCCCCATCGCAGTAGCAGCACATTGGCGCGTGTAGTCATCCGGAGTTGCGCCGATACCGCCAAAGCTGAAGACGATGTGATCGCTGGCCATCGTCTGTCTGAGGGTCGCAATAATGCGTTCGGGCTCATCGCCCACATAGTGCGCATACGACAGCGATAGCCCATGAGTTGCCAGCAGTTCAATGAGCTTGGACAGATGCTTGTCCTGGCGTTTACCAGACAAAATCTCATCGCCAATAATAATCGCGCCAAAGGTTCGTTGCATTTTAAAAACCAGAAATTAACAGCGTAAATCTGAAAGAGAGGCCAGACATCAAATAAACAAAACCCAATAAAAAGGGGGCTTCAATGAAGCCCCCGATCTGAATCATCGTTGCCTGACGGATGGATTATTTTGTTGTCGGGGCTGGTACTGCCGCAGGCGCTGTTGCTTTTGGTGCGGGGCTCAGCAAATCAACCAGCTCGACATCAAAAATCAAGGTCGAGTTAGGCGCTATCGGGCCGACGCCGCGGTCGCCATAGGCCATTTGTGGCGGGATGATAAAGGTGCGCTGACCTTTTGGTTTCATGCCGACAACACCTTGATCCCAACCTTTAATAACGCGACCTGCGCCCAGCATGAAGCTGAATGGGGCAGGGCGATCACGCGAGCTGTCAAATTTAGTGCCTTTACCATCGGGTTTGGACGGGTCATAAATCCAGCCGGTGTATTGCACGGCAACCGCTTGCCCGCTAACCGCCGCTTCGCCGGTGCCGACAGAACGATCACGCAAGATCAACTCTGTTACGGTGGCCGGGAAAGTTTCGGCTTTCATTTCTGCCTTCGCATTGGCGAGCGGCTTTAATTCCGCGCCGCCTTTTGAGGCTTTCAAGGGTGTCGGGAAAGGCGCAGGCGAGCCGGCTGGCAGCGGAATGGGTGACATCGTGCCATCAACACCGACCGGTGGCATTGGCGCGCTGACCGAGCCGGGTACGGGTGGCGTCGGCATTTGCGTTGCTTTACCGGCGACTATCGGCGTGGGAACCGGAGCTGAAGCGGCTGAGGTGGTGGTTTGCGCATTAGCCTGAGCGGCGAGGGTGCCGATTGACACACTCACAGAAGCAGCGAGTGAAAGTGTTTTT
>ENA-OBIO01000970-OBIO01000970.1-metagenomes-genome-assembly--contig:-NODE-970-length-12765-cov-4.04131_pt1 | contig 12765 bp, 13 predicted proteins | sample MGYA00153383_OBIO01 | MGnify analysis MGYA00153383 | reverse complement strand
ATGGCGAGCATCGACGATTTCGACTCCGTCGGCTGGCTTGCCCGCGTGATCGACGAGGTGCCCGCACCGTTCGCGATGCTCGTGAAAGAACTGGGACTTGCCCCTCTCCCCGAGCGCGAGAACCGCGAGCTCACCCTGTACTGCCAGGCCGTCACCACCGACCTGATCGCGCGCGACCTGTTGCGCCGCAAGGCCGAACTGCTCGGCCAGTCCCAGCGCACGGATGCGGCGGCCGAGCCGGAGAAATATCGTGCCCTCCAGGTCGAACTGGTGCGCATCGAGGCCGAACGCCGGGCGCTTCGTTCCGAATAGGTCATTTGTGCGAGCAAGGACGGATAAAGTAGGCAGCCCGAGCGCTTTCGTGGCATCCTCGCGTTTTCCTCGACAGAGAGGCACACGGATATGACATCCGTATCCACGGTTCGCAAGCGGTCGCTTGCCGTGCTGGGAGGCCCCGTGAGCACGATGCCGGCCGTGTCCGGCTGTGACGCTGGCGGCGGATCAATCAACGGCGATTTAGCCCTGACAACACTCACGGTCCGCGTCATCGATGAGATGACCTCGATCAATCGGGCTGAAACGTTAGACAACGGCCCCTCCTCCATCGCAGATTCAGCGAAGGTCGCCTCCCGGACTGACTTCATCGTGGTGCTGAAGAAGGGGCTCACCTCTGCCAATGACGACAGGCTCACCCCTTCCGATGTGACGTTTCCGTTCGATCACCAGGCACTGATCGCTGATCAGAATGGCCCGTCGAGACTGCGTTACGAAGAGGGCAGCGGAGCAGAAGTGCTCGGTGCTCCGAAGCATCCGTATACCCGCCGACTGATCGCATCACTGCCGGTGCCGAACCCAGCCGAGCAGGCGACCCGCCGCGAAGAACTGCGGATGCTCCGCGCCGAGGCGTGACCGTGACCTCAGCGAATTCGGCAGACCTCGTTATCTCCGCCCGGGATGTCTCGATGATGTATCGATCAAATCATGCACGCCCGTATCTGGCGGTTCGTGGAGTCAGTTTTGAGGTGGCTGCGGGGGACTTGCTCGGTATCACGGGGGAGTCGGGGTCAGGAAAGTCCACACTTGCACTCGCGATCGCCGGCCTCGCCGGAAGTGGGGGCGAGGCGATACCCCGTATCTGTGGTGGACAGCTCGAGGTGCTCGGCACGCGCGTGCGCCGTATCGGGCGCCGCAGCCGCGATCGACTCACCCTACGGGTGGGGTTCCTGAGGCAGGATGCCGCCGAACGGCTCAGCCCGCTGCTCACGGTTGCCGAGAATGTGGCTGAGCCGATCTACCAGCGTGACCGCCGGTTCAGCGTGAGCGAGGCAGCGGATGCCGTGGCGACCGTCATCGATGCGGTGCGCCTGCCTCTCAGCCTGATGAATCGGCTGCCCTACCAACTGAGCAGTGGTCAGCGCCAGCGCGTGGCTCTCGCGCGGGCTCTCGTGCTCGAACCGACCCTCCTGGTGGCCGACGAGCCCACCCGGGGTGTCGACGCGACAGTGCGCGACGGGGTGCTCGAAGCAATTCGAGACCTGCAGAGAGAACGCGGAATCACGGCGGTCGTTATCAGCAGCGACCTCGCGGTATTGACACGAATCGCGCCGAGGATCGCGGTGATGCAACAGGGAATCATCGTGGGTCTCGGAGACATCGATTCGCTCACGAGGGCACCGGAAAACGACTATCTCAAGGGCCTGGCGCGCTCGCGCGCTGCGCTGGGCGATACTCCCAACCGGACGAGTCGACTGCCGGGATCGGACCACACCGCGTGACAACTCCGCAGCACCGAGGTGTCAACGCTGTGATCGCGAACGCACTCAGCGCGGATCGGCGACCCCGTCGCGGGCCGATCACGATCGTTCCGGCCACCGCTACGCACACCGCGTCCGAAGCGGATTTTGTCGAGGCGGTTCTCTCGAGCGGGGCCGAACTCGCAGCGCTCGGCCCGCGAACTCGCGGTCTCATCTGGCTCTCCTACGGAGGGGCTGATGCGCTCGCGGCCACTCTCGAGTCGCACCCGTCGATTGACTGGGTGCAGCTTCCCTATGCCGGCGTCGACGCATTCGCCGGACTGCTGGCGTCCTATGCGGATCGCCCGCTGCCGCTCTGGACGAGCGCGAAAGGCGCCTACTCCCAGCCTGTTGCCGAGCACGCCCTCACTTTGACACTTGCTCTGCTTCGAGTGATCCCCGAGCGGGTTCGGGCAACGAGCTGGCCAAAGGGACCCAAGACGGGCTCATCGCTTTTCGGGCTCTCGATTGTGATTGTGGGAGCTGGCGGCATCGCGGTGGAACTCATTCGCCTGCTCGAGCCGTTCGGAGCGCATGTCACGATCGTGCGTCGGAGTGCCGGCGAAGTCGCCGGTGCAGAGCGGACTGTCACCTCTGACCGACTGCGAGAGGTGCTGCCGGACGCCGACGTGGTGGTGATCGCCGCGGCATCCACGGCGGGCACCCGTCGCATGTTCAGCAGCACGGAATTCGCGGTGATGAAGCGGTCGTCCGTGCTCGTGAACATCGCGCGCGGTGACCTTGTCGACTCTGATGCCCTGGTCGCGGCGCTCGCGACGGGAGAGATCGCGGGTGCGGGCCTCGACGTCACCGATCCGGAGCCGCTGCCCGATGGCCATCCGCTCTGGACGGCGCCGAACATCCTCATCACTCCGCACAGTGCAGACACGCCAGCGATGACCGCGCCACTGCTCGCCGATCGTATTCGCGACAACGTTGCCGCTTTCGTCGGCGACGGTCGTTTCATCGGGGTCGTCGACCCTCGAGCGGGCTATTGACCACCGTCGATATCTGGGTCGGTGGCTATACAGCCACGATGGGCGGCGATGCCGTTGGCATCGGGCTGCTCCGCTGGAATCCGGATGGCGCGGGTCTCGAGGTTCTCGACACGACACCGACCTCCTCACCCTCGTTCCTTGCCGCCGGGTCGGACGGAGTGCTCTACGCGACGGACGAGGCCGGGCGTATCGAGGCATTCCGTCCGGGACCTCGTCGCACCCTTGAACCGCTCGGTGGCCAACCGACAAGCGGCGGGTCGCCCTGTCACGTGAGCGTCACTCGGGACCGGCTGTTTGTGTCGAACTATCTCGACGGCTCGATCGATGTCTTTCCGCTCGCTGTCGATGGCAGGGTCGATTCGCTCATTCAGACACTCCCGTCGCAGGGGAGTGGTCCGAATCCCGTGCAGCAGGGTCCGCACGCCCACTCGACCCTCCTGTGTGGCACGACTCTCCTGAGCGCAGACCTCGGAGCCGATCGGGTGCACGTGCACACGCTGGAGCATGGGCGACTCGTGCGCACGGCATCCGTTGCTCTTCCCCCCGGCACCGGGCCGCGAGACCTGATTGCGCACGCGGGTCGCTCGATCCTGCTCGGTGAATTGGATGGCGGCGTGTTTGCCCTCGACGAGCGTGGGCGGATCACCGCCGCGGGCAGTGTCTCCGAAGTCTGGGTCGAGGGAGATCACGCCGCGGGATTCGCGATCGCCACCTCGGGCAGATTCCTCTACACGGGACTTCGTGGTTCCAACCGCATCGCCGTGTTCCGAGCGGCTGACCTGAGCCCGGTTGCGACTGTCTCCTGCGGCGGGGACTGGCCGCGGCACCTGTGTCTGATCAACGGGGGTGACACAGGGGACGTGCTTTTTGTGGCCAACCAGCTCTCGTCCACGGTGGCGGTGTTCGGGCTCGACCCGAGCACAGGAATTCCGTTCCCGCTCGGCTCACCGGTGAATGTTGCATCGCCGACCTTCCTGTTGCCGGTAACATAGGCACGTCGATTCAGCGGTGAGCACTGCACCAGACCGATCGCATGCGTGATTTGCTGCACTGCGTTCCTTTGGTAAAGTGATGAAGCTGTTTCAGCAATCCTCGATAGCTCAATTGGCAGAGCATCGCACTGTTAATGCGGCGGTTCTTGGTTCGAGTCCAAGTCGGGGAGCTCGATTGCCGCACGGGGCTCCACCCCCTGCGGCTTTCGTCGTTAACGCCTGTGTCTGGGTGTACTCCCGGAGGAGTAACCTGCCGCCTTCGCGGAGCGGATGCCGCGGGCAAGACCCGCAACTACGATCGACCCATGCCCGATCACGCTCGTTTCCCCAGCGCCCGCTGGGCGAAGGGGAAAACAGTGCGTTCCGGCGAGCGCGCCCTCAAGCGCCGACACGATCCGTGGCATGACATGGAGACCTGGCATACCCAGCGTCAAGTCTCCAGCGGCTCGCGACGGATTCGGCTGATTATCCCTGTAATCGTGTCCCTCTTCGTTCAGATTCCGGCGGTGTTCTTCCGTTTTCGGCCGGGAACCGGGCTCGTTCACTCCGGTGTCTGGACAGACCCGAAGCTGCTGGAAGTCAGTCTCACTCTTTCGCTCCTCGGCCCCCTCGCACTTCTCGCCGCCCGTCGGTTCCCGGCTCCCGTCGTCGCGATCACCGCCGCGGCGGGCGGGGCCGATCTCCTCTGGCTGAATAACTCGGATCATCCGCCCTATGTCGCCCTGGCGTTCGCCATCGTGTCTGCCGTCATGCGGGGTGCCCGGATCTGGGCCTGGATTTCGGTGGGCACAGCGTGGATACTCACGCTCGCGACCGCGCTCGCGCTGGGAATCGATGTGTCACCGCCACGAATCGCGGCGGTGACTCTCGGCATCCTGATCGTGCTGGGCGTGGGGGAGGGGCTGCGCACGCGGCGAGAGCAGTTTGCCGAGATGTCCCGTCGGATCGCCGAGCGCAAGCAATCCGAGGTGCAGGCCGAACGCGTGCGGATCGCCCGCGAGCTACATGACGTGCTCGCCCATTCGCTCAGCCAGATCAATGTGCAGGCCGGTGTGGGACTGCATCTGATGGATAAGCAGCCGGAGAAGGCCAAGGCGGCCCTTGCGAGCATCAAAGAATCGAGCAAGACCGCCCTCGACGAGGTGCGTTCGGTGCTCGGGATCCTCCGAGCCGAGGGAGGGGCCGACCCCAGCGCTCCTCTCGTGCCAGAGCCAAATCTCTCTCGGCTCACCGGGCTCGCGGCGTCGATCTCTTCCCAGGGCATCGCGGTCGACGTGCGCAACATGATCGAGACCCTGCCGAGTGCGGCCGTGCAGCTTGCGCTTTATCGCATCGCCCAGGAATCGCTCACCAATGTCGTGCGCCATGCGAAGGCGACCGCCGTGAGCGTGGTCGCCCGCGACTACGAGGGCGGCTACCTCCTCGAGATCACCGACAACGGCATCGGAACTCCACCGCGGCAGGACTCCGGCGGTCGCGGCCTCCTCGGCATGCACGAGAGGGCGGACCTACTCGGTGGCAGCCTCACGGCCGGGCCAGGCGAAGCGGGCGGATTCTGCGTTTCCGCGCGCATTCCGCATGGCGCTGTTTCGACCGCTTTCCTGGCCGGTGCGCCGGATCCCCTCGCATCCGAGGAGCCTTCCCCGGCGGGCGTCCCTGCGGAGCCCACTTCTCCCACTCGCCCGACATCGAAGGACTCCGCATGATCCGCGTCGCAATCGCCGACGACCAGCAACTCATCCGTGGCGGATTCCGGTCCCTCCTCGAGGCGGAAGCGGATCTTGACGTCGTGGGCGAGGCCGGCACTGGCGCCGAAGCGGTCGCGCTCGTCACTCGGGAAAAGCCGGATGTCGTGCTCATGGATATTCGCATGCCCGATGGCGACGGTCTCTGGGCGACCGAACAGATCGTGGCGAACCCGGCGCTTGCGGGCACGCACATCGTGATCGTGACGACCTTCGAACTCGACGAGTATGTTGCACGGGCGATCCGCGCGGGCGCAAGCGGGTTTCTCGTGAAAGACACGGAACCCGAGGAGTTGATCCGTGCCGTTCGGGTGGTTGCGGGCGGAGAGGCCCTCCTCTCGCCCGGGGTCACCAAGCGGCTGCTCGAGCGCGTCGCCGGTTCGCTCAAAGAGGCGCCCGACACCTCCCAGCTTGCCGTCCTCACCGAGCGTGAGCGTGAGGTGCTCGGCCTCGTGGGGCACGGACTCACCAATGATGAAATCGGCCGCCACCTCTTCCTCAGCCCGCTCACGGCGAAGACCCATGTCTCACGCATCATGTCAAAGCTTCTCGCGCGGGACAGGGTGCAGCTCGTGGTGGTGGCCTATGAGACCGGTCTCGTGCGCGCGGGGTACCAGGAGTAATCCCACCGCCGGTGCTGCCTCTGCTTCCCGGAGTAGCCAGGGGTCAGCGTGTGCTCCCCGCGTTGTAATGAACAGCATCCACGGGGCAGATTCGCTTCGCCGTTGGGGCGACGAGTGTTTTCGATAACGGTTCCACCGGCTTCCGCCACAGGGACCCCCACAGAAACGGACACATCGTGCTCGCAACACTCGCTCTCCACGGCACCGCAGCCCATTTGGTCGGACTCTGGGTCGGCGGCGTCGGATTCTTCTTCCTGCTCATCCCGCTCTTCTGGGTCGCGCTCTTCGCGATCGTGATCTCGGTCGCCCGCCGGCGTCGTTCCTCATGGTTCGCGCAGAACGGAGGATACTTTCACCCCGGCTTCGTCGGCGGTGTCGGTGGCGGCAACTGGGGTGGTCCGTCCCGCGCAGCAGAGTTGACCCTTGCCGAGCGATTTGCGCGGGGTGACATCGATGAGAAGGACTATCGTGCGCGTCTCGAGGTTCTACAGGCGAACGCCCGGCCGCAGCCGCCCGTGACGTAGCTTCTGGCCCGCTCGCTATGGATTCGATAACTCATGGATTCGATAACTCATGGGTTCGACAACTGTTGGGTTCGACGGCTATGTGGCCCGATAGTTCCCGAGCGGCTGATGGTGCGAATCGGGGCAGCACGTCGCTGCCCCTGGTTCGCGATAACCTCAAGGTGACAGCAGGTCGTTGTCAGCAGGTCGTTGTCAGCCAGGTCGTTGTCAGCCAGGTCGTTGTCAGCCAGGTCGTTGTCAGCCAGAGGGGGAACAGAGTGAACATCTGGCTGCAGCAGCATTCGATGCTGGTGATAATCCTTCTCAGCGCAACATCCGCGATTTTTTTCGTGCTTTCGATCGTCTTTCTCGTGCTTTGGATTCGTGCTGCCCGTGAGCGGCGTCGCCAGTACTTCACCCGGGTCGATGCCGAGCGTGACAACCTCGATCTCGAAGCCTCACTTCAGGAACAACTCGGCAAGCTGCGCATTGTTCGCGAACTGCACGAGGTGGCGGTGCACTCCGTCTCGACGATTGTCAGCCAGGCCGATGGAGCGCAGTATGCCGCCACCGCGGATGCCGGAGCCGCCGTGCGCGCTTCAGCCACGATCGCCGAGGCCGCCCGCTCGACGCTCGCGGACCTGCGCCGGGTGATGACCATCGTCGGCGGTCCGGTCGACGACACGTTGCCGCATCCCCGTACCGACATGACCCGCGAGCTTTTCGACGTGATGAGGGATGCGGGCCTCGAGATCACCTTCTCCGAGAATGGCGAGCCCTTCATTCTCGGGGATGGCCCGCAGCTCGCGGTATTCCGCATTGTGCAGGAGTCGCTCTCCAATGCGCTCAAATATGGTGGAGCCGGCACGCGAGTGCGCATCACCTCAACTTGGACTGATGAGGGGCTCCAGGTGGTGATCGATGACGACGGGGTGCGCGCGGCCGCTCGTCGTGAGGGACTCGACCCCGACAAACTCGCGCAGAGTCGCACTTACACCTTCCAGGATGACTTGGATGCCCTCACCGAGGTCGTAGTCGGCCCCGGGATGAGCGAGATGCGCGAGCGCGCCGCCCTGTACCGGGGCATCCTCAACGCCAAGATGCTGCCCGGTGTTGGCTTCACTGTGTCGGCGGTATTCCCGTCGATCCGCTATGACAACGGCGTGCACGGAGTGAATCTGCGCGATGGCCAGGACTGAACCCGGCCCCTCCGAAGACGATCAGGCAGCCGACGATCAGGCAGCCGACGATCAGGCAGCCGACGATCAGGCAGTCTCGCGCGCGTCCCGCTGGAACACGGATGACCTCGCCACCGCTCGTAAGGGCGTGGCCGTGGGGCTTGCCGCGGCCGCCTACGGTATCTCCTATGGGGCTTTGGCAGTTGCTGCCGGACTTGATGTCTGGCAGACCTGCGTGATGAGCCTGTTGATGTTCACCGGAGGCTCGCAGTTCGCTCTGGTTGGGGTTATCGCCACCGGAGGAGTGGCAGCCGGGCCGGCGGCCATCGCGAGCGCTGCCATCCTCGGTATTCGCAACGGTATCTACGGCATCCGCGTCGCTCCGATCATCGGCGCCGGCCGGTGGCGCCGATTCGCTGCGGCCTGGGTAACCATCGACGAGTCCTCCGCAGTTGCCACCAGCCAGCCAACGCTTCGCAGCCAGCGCCTGGGCTTCTGGGTGACTGCACTTTCAGTTTTCATTGGCTGGAATCTCACCTCGCTCCTCGGTGCGCTCATCGGCAATGCCCTGGGTGATGTGCGCGTGTACGGTTTGGATGCCGCCGCCGCCGCTGCCTTCCTCGGCCTGCTGTGGCCCCGCCTGCGCCAATTGCAGACGATCGCAGTCGCCGCCGCCGCCGCTGTGATCGCCGCGGCAACCACTCCGGTGTTGATTCCTGGATTGCCGGTTCTCGTTGCGGGAATCGTCGCGGTAATCGTGGGCGGGTTCAACTGGTTCGGCAGTCCGAGTCCCCAACTTGATCCCCCGGGAATTCCGACGTGACCCTGTTCCCTCCTGCCCGAGTGCAGCGCATGACAAAATTCGCTCATGGCCGGTGCCCTCTCACGGCCGTGCCCTCTCATGACCGGCGCACTCTCATGACAGGCGCACTCTCATGACACTGTGGCTCATCGTGATCATCGCGTCCTTGGCGTGTCTGTCGCTCAAGATCGCCGGGTACCTTGTGCCTGCTTCCCTCCTCGAGAAGCCCGCCCCGGCCCGGATCGCCAACCTGCTAACTGTTGCACTACTCGCCGCACTGATCGCGGTGCAGACCCTTGGCTCAGGAAACCGCATCGTCATCGATGCGCGACTTCCCGCGCTGGCCGTAGCTGCTGTACTGCTCGCGCTGCGAGTGCCGTTTATCGTCGTCGTGATCGCGGCTGCAGCGGTGGCCGCCCTCATCCGAGCAGTCTTCTAGCGCGGAAAAGCCCGGTCGGCCATACTCAGCCCACACCCCGTCGCCCAGACCCCGCCTAGGCACTGAGCAGTCTCAGATCGCGAAGGGCGGCGCTCTTCGAGGGCATGAGACGTGGCCGCTGTTCCGCATCAACCTCTCGGGGCGGAATCAGCCAGAATCCCGCGTCATCCCGCACGATCTCCCAGCCGTTGTTGTGAACAAGCATGTGGTGATACCGGCACAACAGCACTCCGTCCAGGATGTTGGTCTCGCCGTGATCCCGTTTCCAATGTTGTGCATGATGCGCCTCGCACCAACGGGGTGGCCGATCACAGTCCCCGAACATGCACCCGCCCTGCGCGGCGGCGAGCGCGATCCGTTGTCGTTGTGAGTACAGCCGCTGCTCGCGGCCGAGATCGAGGGGGCGACCCAATTCGTCGAAATCGAGCTGCACCGTGCCTGATTCGCAGGCAACGCGTTCCACAGTCTGAAGGGAAATCGGAATATCGCATCCTTCGATACGTCCATGACCCTGCTTGGCCTCGAGGGCCGCCCTGGTGACCAGAACCCGCACCGATGGCTGTCGAGAGCCGACGATTCGCCTGCTCTCACCGGTCTCCGCGCTCACTGCAATCCGAAGCAATTGCGTAAAGGAATCGTGCACATACTGGTCCGTGGTGCGCTCATCGGAAGAGATCCCCTCGGCCCAGGCCTTGTCGGCGTCATCGACGAAGCGCACGCCTCCACGGCGGGGCGACGTGAGCGAGTCGTAGACGTCGTCCCAGAAGGCGGCGGACTCGATATCCGGGTCGATTATGTACCGCGGGAGCCCATTGGGCCGCCGTGTGCGGCGCACAGACCGCTCCTCGAACGCCGCCCGCTCGCGATCAGCGATGCCGGCCTCGTCTAGATCGTCTCGTGCGCGGCGAGCACGGCGCAACAACTCGTCCGCATCGACCTGTGCTGCCTCGATCACAAGGAGGTGGGCAGCGCTCGCGAGATCATCAGGGGTCACCGCACCGGCAGGTTCGGATGGTGAGCCGAGCCCGCTGCGGATCGCACGAGCGGCATCCACCGAGAGGCTTCCCGCCGCGACAGCCGCGCCGACCTCCCGAAACCATGGTTCGGCACTCGACACAGCCCCAACGTCTCCGGAGTCACGTGCCATCGTGCCCACCTGAACGAGGGCGGACGCATTGTGCGCCGTCGACCCGGTCTCGTGGCGAATTAGGGCCTCAGCAGTTCGAAAACCCTCTCGTTGGGCGAGCCCGGCATAACCGAGCTCGGGCCGGGACCGATGACCGATCTCGCCCGCAACAACCGCAGCGCTGGCCCCGATTCCGCGGGCGAGGTCAGAAAGCTCGCGTTGGATGCGGAGCAAATCGGAGTCGGAAAGAGTATTCACCAATCGAGAGCATCCCGCCACGAGACTGAGCGCTCGACGCGCGCCATCAAGCGATGCGTCGAATGACTCCTCCGGGGAGTGTTCGAACAAAGCTTCGTTTAATGGCATACCTCGAGTGTTTCAGAGTCGAATACAGATCGAAAGCCCTCTGTCGAATCTGTGGACAAGGAGTTGGTCGGGGCGGTGTGGAGGAGAAGTCGGGTTCACACGAACGCAGAGGCCACCGCGACACCCCTATCCCTCGAGGTCGTCGATCCCCGGCGTCCAGCTCAACCCGGGCTCGCCCCAGCCACTCTTCTTAACCGCCTTTGCCGCAGCCTTACCCGCCGCGTGATCGAGACGGTCCACGTAAAGCACGCCCTCGAGATGGTCGTATTCGTGCTGGAAGATACGGGCGAGCCATCCTTCCGCTCGAATCTCGAAGGGCTTCTGGTCAAGATCGACAGCCGTGAGGATGGCGAGTTCCGATCGCCGGAGCGGATACCGCTCGCCGGGCACCGAGAGGCAACCTTCGGATTCCTTTTCTTCATCTGCCGGTCCAATTGGCACCGGGCTCACCCACAGGATGGGGTTGATCGCGACGCCGCGCCAGACGGTGTCGTCATCATCGGTCCAGTTGAATACGAAGAGGCGAAGCGGGATGTCGACCTGCGGCGCCGCGAGCCCCACGCCCGGTGCGGCTTCCATCGTCTCGAACATGTCGGCGACAAGGGTCGCCAGAGTGAGATCGAAGGACGTGACTTCGGATGCGCGGGCATGGAGCACGGGATTGCCCGTGATTTGAATCGGGAGGACGGCCATTCGCCAAGAATATCGGAGCGCCAGCGGGTAAGGTCATGCCGTGACACCAGACCTCAGTGCCATCTCGGACCAGATCTCCCTCACCCCATCCGCCTATATCGGCATTCCGATTGCGTTGGTGGGGGCAGTTTTTCTCGCCCTGGGCGCGCAGTTCCAGCACCGCGGCGTGACCAAGGTCGACGGCCTGACAACGGAGTCGTCTACAGCAGGTCTGAATCTCGGCCAGCTCCTGCTCCTTCTGCGCCGGCCCTCGTGGGTGATCGGCACCCTGATGCTCGGCCTCGCGGTCGTTTTCCAGCTCACTGCCCTGATTTTCGCGCCGCTCATCGTTGTTCAACCCCTGGGAGCGATCGCGCTGATAATCACCGCGATCGTCAATGCGCGGGTGTCGGGTGCGAAGTTGAAGCAGGATGCGATCCGGCCAATAATTTTCTGCGTCGGAGGTGTCGCGCTGTTCGTCACCTTCGCCACGATCTTCGCCCGGTCGAAGGAGATCACCCAGACCGAGCTCGTGACCGTGCTCGTGCTGCTCGGCGTCGTCACTGTCGCATTCGCGCTGCTGTTCGCCTTTCTGCGCAAGAAATTCGGTGCGCTCATCTACATCGTCGGCGCCGGCGTTCTCTACGGATTCGTCGCCACTCTCGCCAAAGTCGTCATTGACCGGGTGCACACGATCATCATCAACGGCGCCCAAGGATTCGAGTGGCTCACCATCGCCTGCGTCGTGGCCCTTCTCGCGGCTACGGTACTCGGCGGCTACTTTGTGCAGACCGCGTATTCCTCCGGCCCTCCGGATCTGGTGATCGCCGGACTCACCGTGATCGACCCGATCGTCGCGGTCTCGATCGGCATCATCGTGCTGCAGGAAGCGTCCACCGCACCCTGGTTCGCGATCCTCGCCTTTGTTGTGGCGGGAGCCCTCGCCGTATACGGTGTGGTGCAACTGTCGAAGCGACAGCCCGAAGCCGCCGCTAGGCTGTGACCGATGGTTTCAACTGCAAGGGATGCTTAAGACTTTGTCCGACACCCCGCACGACTCCCCAACGGAGGCGAAGGCACCCCTTCGTATCCTGATTGGCGCCGACACCTTCCCTCCCGACGTGAACGGAGCCGCCAACTTCGGCTCGCGTCTCGCCGCCGGACTCACCGAACGCGGTCACACCGTGCACGTCGAAGCCCCGGCCTTCAACGGCACCCGCGGTGCGTTTCTCGAGAAGCACGACGGCGCCGAGTTCGTCGTGCATCGCGTCTATTCCTGGCGTTGGTATCCGCACGACTGGCTGAGGTTTGTGCTGCCCTGGCGCAGCCAGGCTCATGCCGCGCAAATCCTCGACGAGGTCAAGCCGGATGTCGTGCACATCCAGTCGCACATCGTCGTGGGCCGGGGTCTCGCCCGGCAGGCCGCGAAGCGTGGCATCCGCGTGATCGCGACCAATCACTTCATGCCAGAGAACATCATCGATCACACCCGATTGCCGTATTTTGCGCGGAAGTGGGCCATTCGCAC
>ENA-OBIO01000969-OBIO01000969.1-metagenomes-genome-assembly--contig:-NODE-969-length-12767-cov-3.08999_pt1 | contig 12767 bp, 11 predicted proteins | sample MGYA00153383_OBIO01 | MGnify analysis MGYA00153383 | reverse complement strand
TAATCTTCGAATATCTCATAAACTAAATTAATAAAATCAACGTGACTAATTCCCCAATTGATAATTCAAGCGCTGATTACTTTGCTTACGATATCTTAGCAGATTGACATATTGCAAGGCTAATTTGTTATTGTAATTTTCATAAGCCTTTTGAGCCCATTCCATCGCTTTATCTATATCTCCATTAATTTCGCTTAGTATAGCCATATTATAACATGCGCGTCCTGCTATTTTTCGTTTAGAGCTTTTCGTTTCTTGTAACCATAATTCGCCTGCACCATCCCAATTTCGTGTTCGTGCTTTTCGGGTAGCTATTTTAAAATTGTAATTTCCTTTCACATAATACTCTCTTCTTAACGTTACCCAATAGGGAATAATGCGATTTGAATAATCTCTTCCCATTCTATTAGAACTTTGCTTAATGGCTTCTTTCCTACCAAGCAGAGCCTCCGTTGTATTTAATATTGTTGCAGCATTGGCAGTGATAGATAAATTATCTACCATTGGATATTCATCTAATATGTATTTATTTTTTGGATCATAAACACGCCAACCTGTTTTAACAGTGGTAGTGATATTTACTTGAGCTTGCACAACCGTATTAATAACATCCATCACGTTAGTTATTTTTGGTGTATTTGTAATCGGAACCACTTTTAATTGAGTGTCAAAAATTTCTAAACTAAATAAAATATCTATGCCATATTTATTACAAATACTCTCTACATCATTCCACATTAAATGTGACGGAAATGTACCTATTACGGGGGTTTTAAGATCTACTGCGTTTAGCAATTTAATCGTATCAAAGCGTTTATTTTGGGCTAAGGCATCGTTCAATCCTTTCATACATTCAGCACTGGCATCTTTAATTAATTGCAACGTTTCGCCAGCAGCATTTTGATGAATAGTATTAAGCGTTTTATTATCGTCTGTGGGGATAGCTCTATTAATGATTCCTACATTTTTTGTTGAAGAAGAAATAGTAACAGGTGAAGGATTAGTAGTATTAATGTATACCATATTTGTTTTACAGGCTGATAAACCTATTAAAGCAAGTAGGATTAAAAAAATAAAAACCTTCATATTATGAATTAAACGTGATTACAAAATTATTTTCCTATGCGATACTCCTCAAACGATACACCCTTCATAAATTCGGGTGAATAAATATATTTATAAATTAAATCGGCCCAAGCTTGATGACTTTTACTATCATCTAAAATAGCACTATCAAAAGGCTTACTGAAATGCACTTTGATTGTTCCTTTTTTTACTCTAAACATTTCATCCGGCAAATACAACATCTCTATGTTTGGTTTAATACCAATACGTTTGCGCCACATAGCAAAGTTATAAAAGAAATTAGAGTTTTGCCCCTCCATAAATACTGGCTGTATCATCCGTTTATGATCAATGGATTGAGTAACAAAACTTTTCTTCCATTTTAAATCTCTCACTAAACCATTTTGTTTGCGTGACACTAATCCAGCTGGAAAAAATAACAAAGCACACTCTGTTCTAAACACTTCTTCCATTACCCGTAATGATTTGGATGAAGATGAACCTAATTTATTTACCGCAACAAAAATGTCTCCATAGTTTTTAATGTTTTTTAAAATATCATTGACAAAAAAACGCACATCGCTTCTAACATCGCCCACTGTTTTAATTAAAGCCAAACCATCTAAACCACCTAAAGGATGGTTAGAGGCAATCACTACAGAGCCCGTTTTAGGTATTAAATGTGAATTTACAGCCTCTACTTTAGCACCCATATAAGTAAGTACTTTTGTATTAAAAACTATTCCTTCATCGTCCTTTAATGCCAACATGCACTCATTAATGTCATTTTCGTGTAATGTTTTTTTGAGCCAATTAATAACAAAACGAGGAAGCCATTTATAAACTTTCGTTGCTTTTTCCTGCAATACTTTATCTATATCAATAAACTTTTTGTGTTCCATAAGTGCGTATTCAAATATAAAAACAATTGTTAATATCTCTCAACTTCTTTATCGAATAATTGGAAAGAAATTTTAAAACACAAACCGTTGTCATTATCAATAAAATCAGCATAAAATAATCTAAATAGCTCAAATCATTAACATAAAAAATGATTAACTAGAATTAACAATACTTATTTTTTTCAACAAAAGTGGTAAAAAATGGCATAAAGTGGTAGAAAGTGGGGAAATTATAATTATTTTTGGCGTTATTAATACCAAAAAGCTCTAAAAACCACTAATGATAAGCCTTATAGGAGAATACGATTGCAAGGTAGATGCGAAAGGGCGTTTCATGTTTCCTGTTAACCTAAGGAAGCAACTGGAAGAGGTATTTGAAAAGGGCTTTGTCATAAATAGAAATCTTCATCAAAAATGTTTAGTGCTTTATCCCATTCACGAATGGAATAAACTCAACAAAAAATTAAGTAAGCTCAATCGTTTAATAAAAGCAAACGATGTGTTTGTTAGGAAATTTACTGGGGGCGCAACAACGGCCGATGCTGATACCACGGGGCGTGTATTGTTGCCAAAGCCTTTAGTAGAATACGCCAGCATTACTACCGATATTAAAGTATTAGGCAGTAATAACGTGATAGAAATTTGGGATAAGAAATTATACGATGCTTTCTTAACGCAAGATATGGATATTGAAAAATTGGCGGAAGATGTGTTGGGGAACTTAAATTTTAATGATGGAGATGATGAGTAATCATTATCACATTCCCGTTCTTTTACAACCTTGTATTGATGGCCTAGCTATAAATCCTGATGGCATATACGTTGATTTAACCTTTGGTGGCGGCGGACACTCTAAAGAAATATTAAAACATTTATCACCCAAAGGAAAATTGTTTTCGTTTGATCAGGATGAAGATGCTAAGGCTAATATTCCTGAAGGAGAAACGAGACTAACGTTCATTCCTCATAATTTCAGATACATCAAAAATTATTTGAAATTATATGGCATCACTCAAGTTGATGGTATATTGGGCGATTTAGGCGTTTCATCGCATCAATTTGATAAAGGTGAACGTGGTTTTTCTATTCGCTTTGAAGCTGAGTTAGATATGCGAATGAATCAAAAAAGTGAACTCACCGCTAAAAAAGTGATCAACACGTATGAGTTACACAAGTTAACAAATATGTTCAGGGAATATGGTGAAGTTGATAATGCGTACAAATTAGCACACTTAATTATTGAAGCGAGATTAAATGGAAGCATTGATACCACTGAACAATTTAAAGACGCGATTAAAAATTGCACACCAAAATTTGAAGAGAGTAGATATTTAGCAAAAGTATATCAAGCTATCCGCATTGAAGTAAATCAAGAAATGGAAGCGTTGAAAGAATGCTTAGCACAGTGTATGGATTTATTAAAACCGAATGCACGGTTAGTCGTTATGAGTTACCACAGTTTAGAAGACCGATTAGTGAAAAACCTTATTAAAACAGGCAATGTAGAAGGAAAGGAAGAGAAGGATATCGTATTTGGAAGTGTGACAAAATATTTTAAATCACTGACAAATAAACCAATTGTACCAGATGCTGAAGAGATAGCAATGAACTCGAGAGCGCGCAGTGCAAAGTTGAGAATAGCAACGAAATTATAAAAGTTGTTTGATATATGTTTTTGGTTTTTAAAATAAAGCTTATTAAAAATAAAATCAAACAACACATATCCTACAACAAACAAAAATTAAAGAGTGGCAAACAAATTTAGAGACATACCTAAACAAGAAGAACTGGAAGAGTTAGAGGAACTTGTTGAGTTAGAAGAGCCTCGGGCAGAAGAGAAGCCTTCTAAGCCTCGTAAAAAAGGTGTGTTAGCAAAAGGATTGTCTAAAATATTTGGGGGGAGTTTTTTAAGTGATGATAGGGCGGTACAACACGTTCCTTTTGTTTTGTTTTTAGGATTAATAGCCATTTTATACATCGCTAACGGATATTATGCTGATGATAAAATTAGAGAAGAGAACAAAACAAAAAATGAAATTAAAGAATTAAGAACACAATACATTTCATCTAAATCAGATTTAATGTTTGAGAGTAAACAAAGTCAGGTAGCAAAAGCGGTATTGCCATTAGGCTTAAAAGAGCCAGTAGTAGCGCCAATGATTATAGAACAGGATAGTGTAAAATAATTGGAGAATAAAAAAGACATATTATCAAAATCGTATTTAGTGTACATACTTCTATGTGTGTTTGCTATTGCTATTTTATATAAAATGTGCATTATCCAATTTAAAGAAGGCGATTTATGGAAAGCTAAAGCAGAGGCCTTTAATACCAAGGTTTTTGAGATAGAAGCCGTAAGAGGAAATATTTTTGATGTGAATGGAAATTTATTAGCAACATCTCTACCCTACTATGAAGTAGCGGTGGATATTAATGCGCCATCGATTGATAAAAAATTATTTAACGACAAAGTGGATTCTTTAGGGATGATGTTCGCTAATTTATTTCAAGATAAATCTGCTAAACAATACACGAAGATTTTACGCAAAGCCCGTAATCACGGCGATAGATACGTAGTGCTTCACCGTAATGTTTCTTACAAAGATTTACAAACTATAAAAAGCTTTCCGATTTTCAAAAGAGGAAAACGTGGTGGTTTAGTTACTCTTCAGACCAATAAACGTGAACGTCCTTTTCAAAATTTAGCGGCACGTACTATTGGTATGTCGAGAACAGGCATAAAGCCTGTTGGTTTAGAAGGCGCGTATGACAGTATATTAATGGGTATTAGCGGGCAACGGTTAATGCAAAAAATTGCTGGTGATGTGTGGCGACCTATTAATGATGAAAATGAAATTGAACCAAAAGACGGAAGTGATTTGTATACAACGATTGACATTAACATACAAGATGTTGCTGAAAACGCCCTATACAATACGCTTGTAAAAAATAATGCATCGCATGGTTGCGCTATTTTAATGGAAGTAAAAACAGGCGAAATTAAAGCAATCGCTAACTTAACCCGTAATGGTAAGGACTCTAGCTCTTATACCGAAAACCTAAACTACGCTGTATTAAATGCTACCGAACCAGGCTCTACATTTAAACTCCCTTCTTTATTAGCTGCTATTGATGAATACAATTTAAGCTTGGATGAAAAAGTAAATGTTGGTAATGGCGAAGTAACATTTTATAACAAAACCATTAAAGATTCGCATACGCCTGAATCTCCTGTATTAACGATTCAGCGTGTATTTGAAACATCTTCCAATGTTGGTGTGAGTAAAATTATTACAAAATATTATTCTAAAAATCCGCAACAATACGTCAATAAAATAAACTCATTTCATTTGAATAAAAAATTAGGTTTATCAATTCCTGGTGAAGCACAACCTTTAATTAAACAAACGAAAGACAAAGATTGGTCGGGTGTTACCTTACCACAAATGAGCTATGGTTATGAGACCTTACTAACACCTTTACAAACATTGGCTTTTTATAATGCAATTGCCAACGATGGCAAAATGGTAAAGCCTCGTTTTGAAAAAGAAATTAAACGCAATGGCGTAACTGTAAAAACATTTACAACAGAAGTATTGGTGGAGCAAGTAGTTTCTAAAGAAACTATTAAAAAAGCAAAACAAATGTTGGAAGGTGTTGTGAAAAACGGAAGTGGAAAAGGATTAAACATTACAGCATTTAGCGTTGGCGGAAAAACAGGAACTGCTCAAATTGCTTCCGGCAGTAAAGGATACGGAACTATTAAAAGTTACCAAGCGTCATTCATTGGATATTTCCCTGCAGATAAGCCTTTGTACACCTGCATGGTAATTGTATACAATCCAAGTAAAGGCGCATACTATGGCGGTTTAATTGCTGGGCCTGTATTTAAAGAGATTGCAGAAAAAGTGTACTCTAGTAGTTTGGATTTTATGCAACCTATTAATAACAAACAAACCTTATTAACGAAAGCGCCAGAAAGCATCAAATCAAAAAATAAAGAATTATTAATTGCTTCTAAAGCCTTGAATTTAAAAGCAACATCTTCTGCTTACGATGATGTATACGCTACAAGAAATACAAACGATACACTATCCATTTCATTATCAGAATCAAATTTAGAAAGCCAGTTAAAAAAAGGAATTGTTCCAAACCTAAATGGTTTATCTGCTAAGGATGCTCTGTATTTATTGGAGAATAAAGGAATGCACGTGAAACTGGTGGGGATGGGATCAGTAAAAAAACAATCCATTGAAGCCGGACAACGATTTAATAAAGGAGATAAAATAACACTCATACTAAGTTAGAATTGAGAAGTTAGATTTTAGAATTATAAAAAAATCTAACTTCTAACTTCTAAAATTTAAAATGAAATTATTAAGCGACATATTATATAAAACAAGACTCGATGAAATCGTTGGTTCTACGCATGTAGCGATATCTTCTGTTACGTTTGATTCGCGTCAGGTAAAAAAAGATTCGTTGTTTATTGCTACCAGAGGCACGGCAACTGATGGCCATCAATTTATTGAAAAGGCTATTGAAAATGGCGCTGTAGGTATTGTTTGCGAAGAATTGCCAATCCATCAAAAAGAAAACATTACGTATATCAAAGTATTAGATTCATCAGAGGCTTTAGGTTATATAGCCTGTAACTTTTTTGATAATCCTTCTGAAAAAATAAAATTAGTAGGCATTACCGGCACTAATGGAAAAACAACAACCGTTACCTTATTATTTAATTTATTTAGAGGGTTAGGATATAACGTTGGTTTACTTTCAACAGTTGAAAATAAAATCAACAACAGCGTTATTCCATCTACGCATACAACACCAGATGCCTTGACACTAAATGAATTGTTAGCTCAAATGGTGGAGAAAGGCTGTCAGTATGCTTTTATGGAGGTTAGCTCTCATGCGATTGTTCAGCATCGTATTGCAGGCATTAAATTTACCGGTGTAGCTTTTTCAAATATCACACATGATCATTTAGATTATCACAAAACATTTGACGAATACATCAAAGCTAAAAAACGATTTTTTGACGACTTACAAGATGATGCCTTTGCTTTAACCAATAAAGACGACAGAAACGGCTTAGTGATGTTGCAAAACACTAAAGCAAAAAAATATACTTACGGATTAAAATCTATTGCTGATTTTAAATGCAAAGTAATGGAAAATCATTTGAATGGGCTTTTACTCAACATCGATAACCAAGAAGTATGGGTAAAATTGATTGGTTCGTTTAATGCCTATAACGTTTTGTTAACCTATGCGGTGGCGATATTACTAAAGCAAGATCGTGTACAAGTGCTTACTACACTCAGTAATTTAAATTCCGTTGAAGGACGTTTTCAATATGTGAAATCAAAAAGTGGCATCATTGCTATTGTAGATTATGCACATACACCTGATGCTTTAAAAAATGTATTAGAAACAATTAAAGATATCAGAACAGGAAACGAACAAGTAATTTCATTAGTAGGTTGTGGTGGAGACAGAGATGCTGCTAAACGCCCTATTATGGCTCAAATTGCGTGTGAGTATAGTACTAAAGTCATTTTAACAAGTGATAATCCTCGCAGTGAAAATCCTGAAGATATTTTAAATCAAATGCAAGCGGGCGTTAGTCCTGTTGATATAAAAAAAACATTACGCATTAGCGATAGAAAAGAAGCCATTAAAACCGCTTGCTCTTTTGCTAAAGAGGGAGATATTGTTTTAATAGCGGGTAAAGGGCATGAAAAGTATCAGGAAATAAAAGGGGTGAAACATCCCTTTGATGATTTTGAAATTGTAAAAGAAGTATTTGAATTATTAACTAACTAAAAAACAATAGGACGCATAGCAATGCGTCTCCACAAAAGAAATACAACACTATGTTTTACTATCTATTCCACTACTTAGATCAACACTTCAACTTCCCCTTTAGAGCAGCCTTAGCCTTAATGACTTCGTTAATCATTACGATGTTATTTGGTAAACGTATCATTACTTATATTCAGAAAAAACAAATTGGCGAAACCATTAGAGAACTAGGATTAGAAGGGCAAACAGCTAAAGCGGGGACACCAACCATGGGCGGACTAATTATTTTAGCGGCCATTATTATTCCTACATTATTATTTGCTAAAGTTCACAACATCTACATTGTTATTATGCTTATTTCAACCGTATGGCTGGGAAGTATTGGTTTTATTGATGACTACATTAAAGTATTCAAAAAAAACAAAGAAGGATTACAAGGTAAATTTAAAATAGTTGGGCAAATAGGCATTGGCTTATTGGTGGGTGCCGTATTTTATTTTCATCCCGATGTGGTGATTAAAGAACGTGTGACTTCAAATGGTCAAGCACTTTATGCTAACCATGATTTCGAAGATCAAATTAGTAGCACAAAAAATTTAACTATCCCTAAATATGCTACTACACCAATAAAAACAATCAAAACAACGATTCCATTTTTAAAAAATAATGAATTTGATTATGCGAGGATGGCTTCTTTTATGGGAGATAAGGCACAGCAATATGGTTGGCTGATTTTTATACCTATCGTTATTTTAATTGTTACTGCCGTATCTAACGGAGCCAATATTACAGACGGCATTGATGGATTAGCAGCGGGAACAAGCGCCATCATTGGTGCTACCTTGGGCATCTTAGCTTATGTAAGTGGCAATACTATTTTTGCTGATTATTTAAATATCATGTACATTCCAAATACAGGTGAGCTCGTAGTATTTATGGCGGCCTTTGTTGGAGCCTGTGTTGGATTTTTATGGTACAACGCATATCCTGCTCAAGTATTCATGGGTGATACGGGTAGCTTGGCAATAGGCGGTATCATTGCTGTTTTCGCAATTGCTATTCGTAAAGAATTATTGATTCCGATTTTATGCGGCGTGTTTGTAGTAGAAAACGTATCGGTAATCTTACAAGTGTATTATTTTAAATACCAAAAGAAAAAACACGGACTCGAATTCGCTAAAGCAAATCGCTTATTTAAAATGGCGCCCTTACATCATCATTATCAAAAATTAGGTTTTCATGAATCAAAAATTGTGATGCGTTTTTTCATCATCGGAATCATGTTAGCAGCATTAACCATTGTAACACTTAAATTAAGATAGAAGCCCTTCCCAACCTCCCCGAAGGGGAGGAGATAGAACTGGAACTAAATTAAAAAACATTGAACGCAAATAAAAACATATCTATACACAGCACTCAATCTCCTTTGGAGATGGTTGGGGAGAGGCTTGTAATTCTCGGTTCCGGCGAAAGCGGTATTGGCAGTGCAATTTTAGCACAAGCCAAAGGCTTTAGCGTGTTCGTATCTGACAAAGGTTTGATTAAAGAAAAATACAAAACACAATTACTAGAAAATAATATTGCCTTTGAAGAAGGAATGCACACCGAAGAATTAATCTTAAATGCTAAAGAGATTATCAAGAGTCCGGGCATTCCTGATAAAGCTGATTTAGTGGTAAAGGCACGTGCCAAACATATTCCCGTTATTTCAGAAATTGAATTTGCAGGAAGATATACTTCTGCTAAAACTATTTGTATTACAGGCAGTAACGGAAAAACAACTACTACCCTACTCACTTACCATATCCTTAAAAAGGCAGGATACAATGTAGGATTAGGCGGTAACATTGGTAAAAGCTTCGCTTATCAGGTTGCTAAAGAAAACTTTGATTACTATGTATTAGAACTAAGTAGTTTTCAATTAGACGGTATGTATAATTTTAGAGCAGATATTGCTGTGTTGTTAAATATCACGCCTGACCATTTAGATAGATACGATTACAAATTTGAAAACTACGTTGCTTCCAAATTTCGTATCGCACAAAACCAAACCGCAGATGATGCATTTATTTATTGCGCTGACGATGCCGCAATGAAAGAGTATATGAAGCATCACACGTTTAACGCACAATCAATCCCTTTCAGTATTAAACAAACGATAGAAGGAAACGGTGCGTTTTTAAAAGAAAATGAAATAACCCTTAATTATAATAATAACCCTAAACCCTTAACCATGACAATTGAACAATTAGCCTTAGCAGGCAAACACAATGTCTATAATTCAATGGCAGCATCTTTAGCTGCTCGTATTGTAGATATTCGTAAAGACATCATTCGCGAAAGCTTAGAAGATTTTGAAAATGCAGAACACCGACTTGAATTTGTTGCTTCCATTAATAACATTGAATTCATTAACGATTCAAAAGCAACTAATGTAAACTCTACATGGTATGCTCTTGAAAGCATGCAAAAGCCAACTGTATTAATCCTTGGTGGACAAGACAAAGGAAACAACTACGAAGAATTAGTGGACTTGGTAAAAGAAAAAGTGAAAGCAATTGTTTGCCTGGGTGTTGATAATAAAAAAATCATTAAAGCATTTAAAGGATCTGTTGAAACAATTGTTGAAGCTAGTTCTGCAGGCGAAGCTGTAGCGATGTCATACAAATTAGCAGGTAAAGGCGATGCTGTCTTATTATCTCCTGCTTGTGCAAGTTTTGATATGTTTCAAAATTACGAAGATAGAGGTGCTCAATTTAAAGCAGCAGTAAGAGGATTATAAAAATAAAATTTAGACTGAAAGATGAAGACTGAAATTAAATCGAAAACGTTTGCTATTGATCGTGATACGGATCATAGTTTTGAATTTGTAACTAATATAAATGATATAACATATATCAATGACTCTAAAGCTACTAATGGGAAACAAACCGTTGAAAGCATTAATTCTATTGATGCTGAAATCATATTGATATTGGGAGGAGATGATTTAAAAACAGACTACTCATGGTTTACAAACGTCAATTACTACAACATCAAAACCGTTATTTATTATGGCCGTCGTTTTCCAGAAATCAAAAACATATTTAATAAACATGTCATGATTGTGTTATTAGATAATTTGGAAACATCTGTAAAATTTTCAAAAGACAGAGCCATTAAAAATCAAGTGGTGTTATTTTCGCCTGCTTGCCCTAGCTATGATGCTTTTGATAATTATAAAAATCGAGGGGATAAATTTAAGGAGTTGGTAATGAAATAGGTTGAAAGTAACGTCACCCTGAACTCGTTTCAGGGTCTCATGAGATGCTGAAACAAGTTCAGCATGACAATACACTTCAGCAGTTAAATAACAAAAAAAATGAAACTATTCACATATTTAAAAGGAGATAGAGTAATCTGGACAATCGTTTTTCTGTTGTCTTTATTATCTATTTTAGTCGTGTATAGTTCTGTTGTAACATTAGCGCATAAATACAAGCAAGGTAACACTGAGTCTTATTTAATAAAACACGCAATCACTATTTGTGGTGGCATTTTAATTATGTACGTTATTCATAAATTAAAATACACCATCTTCTCAAGGGTAGCACAAATAGGTATCATCTTAGTTATTCCCTTATTACTATTCACCTTACTAAAAGGTGTGAGTGCTGGCGAAGCCAGCAGATGGGTTGAAATTCCAGGGTTAGGGTTAACATTTCAATCGTCGGATGTGGCTAAAATTATTTTACTAATTTTTGTGGCACGCACACTTACTGTTAGACAAGGGCAACTAGATGACTTCAAATCCTTATTTAAGTATTTGTTATTACCTATTGGTGTTATCTGTCTATTGATATTTCCCGCAAACTTTTCTACAGCAGCCTTATTGTTTTTAAACTGTTTATTCTTAATGTTTGTTGGGCAAGTAAAAATAAAGTTCATTGCATACATCTTAGGGGCTTGCGTGGCATTCGCTTTATTATTAGGCATTGTTATTTATCAATTTCCTGATGCCATCCCTCGTGGCAGAACATGGAAAGCACGTATAGAAAATTTCTCTGAAGGAGATGCGAAAAATAATTACCAAAGTGAACAAGCAAAAATAGCCATTGCTACCGGAGGCATTATAGGCAAAGGGCCTGGCAATAGCACTCAACGCGCTTTTTTACCTCAAGCATCTTCCGATTTTATTTATGCCATCATCATCGAAGAGTATGGTTTATTTACAGGCTTTGCGATGATTTTTTTATACATGATCTTATTATTTAGAGGCATCCGTATTTTAAGAGATTCCGAAAAACCATTTGGAGGCTTGATGGCAATCGGTTTAAGTTTCAGCTTGGTGTTTCAAGCATTAATCAATATGGCTGTTGCCGTCAATCTATTTCCGGTAACAGGTCAGCCCTTACCATTAGTAAGTATGGGAGGAACATCCATTTGGTTTACCTGTATTGCTATTGGAATTATTTTAAGTGTGAGCAAATCAAACGAAGATAAAGAAGTAATACCTGCATAACTATTAGTCACCCTCAACTCGTTTCGGGGTCTCATGAGATGCTGAAACAAGTTAAGCATGACAAAACAAGAAAGAGTAAAAACAAAATGAAATCTTTAAAAGTCATATTAAGTGGTGGTGGCACTGGCGGGCATATATTCCCAGCTGTGGCGATTGCCAACGAAATAAAAAAATTAGTCCCTCATGCTGAGATCTTATTTGTTGGCGCTTTAGGGAAAATGGAAATGGAAAAAGTTCCTGCTGCCGGTTATAAAATCATTGGTGTTCCCATTGCCGGCTTACAACGTAAATTCACTTTATTAAATTTTAAATTACCGTTACTTGTTATACAAAGTCTTTTAAAAACACAAAAAATCATTAATGAATTTAAACCTGACGTTGTTGTTGGCACTGGTGGCTATGCTTCCGGACCATTATTAAAAGCAGCGACATCCAAAGGTATCCCCGCTTTATTACAAGAACAAAATTCATACGCGGGAATTACCAAT
>ENA-OBIO01000967-OBIO01000967.1-metagenomes-genome-assembly--contig:-NODE-967-length-12814-cov-2.61886_pt1 | contig 12814 bp, 13 predicted proteins | sample MGYA00153383_OBIO01 | MGnify analysis MGYA00153383 | reverse complement strand
ATAAGAATCTCCTGATTTATATACTTTCTGACTATTCATTATATTTTTTTTTAGCTATTGCTATTTGATTAACAACTTCTTTAGGCTTACCAGAACCACCCAGTTCTCTCAATGCATCTAATAATGGTCCGAACCATTTGGTAAATTCAGCTTGTTTTGTTTTCTTCATTATAATTAAAATAAGCTTTTTTAATCAATCGCTTCCTGTAATTTATCCATTTTAGCTTCTGAGAATTTGCCAGAAACCACTTCTACTATTTTACCGTTGAGGTCTAATACAAAAAAATAAGGTTGGTTGTCGTCACTTGGTTTTAGCTGTTCTTTAAGTAATTTAATATCGGTGTCGCAATCAATTACATTTTTCCATAATTCTTTTTGCGTGTTGGCTTTAAAATCGTTCGCTGCTTTTTTAAATCCACTAATCAATGGAATGAAAAAATAATTCACATCATAATAATTAGCTACGTCAAAGTAATCTGTTCCGTTAGCCTTTGCTACAAAGGTTTCGTACATCGGTGTAATCCATGTTTTTAAATTTTCTTCAGCAGTGCGTTTAAAACAAATTCCAATAATAGAAAATTTCTTGGTCTTTTGTTCAGGTAAAGTAATGGCGGTGCCTTCCAGCGTATGTCCTGCAAGGGTAGGGAAGGTTGGTTTTGTTTGAGCCGATGTGTGTAAGCAGATGCAGATTGTTAATATGGTTAGGATGTTTTTCATAGTTACTTCACCACTGAGACACGGAGTACTCTGAGGATTTATTTAGATTAATTATTTTACGAGTTTCATTATTCATTTCTCTGGTTTCTCTGCGCCTATTGTGTGATTTGTTTAATCGCAAATTACGTGCAGGTTCATGCAGTATTTATTTAGATTAATTATTTTACGAGGTTCATTATTTATTTCTCTGGTTTCTCTGCGCCTCTGTGGTGAAATTTTATTTGTCCATCCCTCCAAGCATACAGATTCTATCAAATTCTTCAGGCTTTACCATACCTACGGATAAGCGTTGTAGTTTTACTAATTGCATATCTTTTAAGTATTCGTCGGCTTTAATTTGTGCTAACGTAACTGGCGTTTTTAAGGCTTTAAACGGCGCTACATCTACGCTTACCCAAGCATCTTCTGTAGTGGTTGGATCTTGGTAATATTCTTTTAACACTTTGGCAATACCTACAATGCACATGCCTTCGTTGCTGTGATAAAACAAGAGTAAATCCCCTTTTTTCATGGCTTTTAAATTATTACGTGCCTGGTAATTTCGCACACCATCCCAGCAAGTTTTTTTATCTTTTTTAAATTGATCCCAGCTGTATTTAAAGGGTTCCGACTTGATTAACCAATAGTTCATAATGAATTTGTAAATGTTGAATAAACGATGTTTGATTGAAATTAATTTGAAAATTACTTAATAAAACAGAAAATCACAACATAAAATTGATAACAAATCACAACATAAAAATGATATAAAAAGATGGGTAATGTGATAGTAATTGTTAGATTTGTTACGCATTTTAAAACAGAATTATGGCACATTTATCAGATAGAATCAATCTTATTTCCGAATCGCAAACTATTGCGATGGCTCGTAAAAGCCGTGAATTAAAGGCTCAAGGTATTGATATTATAAGTTTAAGTTTGGGCGAACCAGATTTTGCAACACCCGAAGTAATAAAACAAGCCGCTATTAAGGCAATTAACGATAACTTTAGTTATTATACACACGTAAGTGGTTATTTAGAATTACGCCAAGCCATTGCTCATAAATTTAAACGTGATAATGGGTTGGATTATGAAGCTGATGACATCGTTGTTTCTACAGGTGCTAAACAAAGTATTGCTAACGCAGTATTGTGTATCATCAATCCAGGTGATGAAGTATTAATTCCAGCACCATTTTGGGTTAGTTATTTAGAAATTTTAAAATTAGCGGGAGGTGTCCCAGTTATCATTGATACCGACATTGATAATGATTTTAAAGTAACGGCCGAACAATTAAAAAAACACATCACCCCAAAAACACGAATGTTGATGTTTAGTACGCCCTGTAATCCTACTGGTTCAGTATACAGCAAGCAAGAGTTAAGAGACATTGCTGATGTGGTAAAACAATACGATGAGCTTTACATTATGAGTGATGAAATATATGAGCATATTAATTTTGTTGGTGGGCATGAAAGTATGGCTCAGTTCTCTGATATTAAAGACCGTGTTATTACCATCAACGGTGTATCAAAAGGTTTTGCAATGACAGGTTGGAGAGGTGGAATTATGGCAGCGCCAAGATGGATTGCCCAAGCTTGTGATAAAATGCAAGGACAATTTACATCAGCTACTTGCAGCATTACTCAAAAAGCGATGGAGGCAGCCATGCTTTTACCTGCCGAATCTACACACTACATGCGTGATGCTTTTTTGAAGCGTCGTAATTTAGTATTGGATTTAATGAAAGATATTAAAGGCTTTAAAACCAATGTCCCGCAAGGCGCATTTTACGTGTATCCTGAAGTATCTGCTTTGTTTGGAAAAAAATATGAAACGTATACCATTAATAATGCAACAGATTTATCAATATTTTTATTAGATGTGGCGCACGTGGCATTAGTGCCAGGCGCGGCTTTTGGTGATGATAAATATATTCGTTTTTCGTATGCTACTTCAGAAGATAAATTGATAGAAGCATTAAAGCGAATGAAAGAAGCAATTAGTAAATTGGTTTAAAGATTTAAGATAAAAGACACAAGATTTAAGACCTATGTTTACTCTGTGGTTAAAAATTTGAAATAATAAAATGAAAAAATTATCTGTAAAAAAAGAACACATCCGCGAAATCTTTAGATCGTTTAGTAATTTAAACGTACTGATTATTGGTGATGTAATGATTGATAGTTATTTATGGGGAAAGGTAAATCGCATTTCTCCTGAAGCACCAGTGCCTATTGTAGCTGTTCAAAAAAAAGAAAAACGCTTGGGTGGCGCTGCTAACGTAGCTCTTAACATACAAGCGATGGGAGCCAATCCTATTTTATGTTCGGTTATTGGAATTGATTTTGAAGGACAAAATTTTTTAGATTTATTGAAAGCTCAAAAATTAAGTCAGAAAGGGATTTTAAAATCACGTACACGTATTACAACAGAAAAGACACGTGTGATTGGTAATAACCATCAATTGATTCGAATTGACGAAGAGATAGACGAAGATATTGCACCTGCAGAAACTCAACAATTAATCACATTGATTTCTTATATTATCCAACACGATAAGATTGATGTGATTTTATTTGAAGATTATAATAAGGGATTAATTACTCCTAAGTTAATTTCTAAGGTAGTAGAATTAGCTAAAAGCAAAGGCATTCCAACTTGCGTAGATCCTAAGAAGAAAAACTTTAATGCGTATAAAGGAGTTACTTTATTCAAACCAAACTTAAAAGAATTGCGTGAAGGTTTAAAATTAGATATTAGCTCAGATAATATTAACGAACTACAACGTGCGATTAGTAGTTTTAGAGTGAAACAAAAATTTGAAACAGCTTTAGTCACACTCGCTGAAAAAGGAGTATTAATTAACTCTCGATCGATTAAAGAACATACGCCTGCGCATATTCGCAGTATTGCTGATGTGAGTGGAGCAGGGGATACCGTAATTAGCGTGGCGGCCTTATTAATGGCATTACATGTAAACCCTCTTGTGATGGCTGCTATTGCAAACTTAGCAGGCGGTTTAGTCTGTGAACAAATTGGCGTGGTGCCTGTTAGTAAAGAACAGTTATTAGAAGAAGCATTGAAGTTGGATTTTGTGAAGTAATAATTAACCGCAAAGAACACAGAGGAAATCGCAAAGAACACAGAGAAATTATATAATATTTGCATAAGAAACCAAACATTAATTTAGAGTAAGAGTAATTTTTTGCGAACTCTGCGAATTAACTCAGCGCCTCTGCGGTTAAAAAAATAAAATGGAAACAGTAACACCCTATAATAACAACGACTCCAAAAAAGATCAGGTAGCGCAAATGTTTAATAACATTGCCTATCGCTACGATTTTCTAAATTCTTTATTATCCTTAGGGATTCATAAGGGTTGGAGACGAAAATGTGTACAATTGATTTCTGAAAAAAAACCGAAGCATTTATTGGATGTTGCTACCGGCACAGCTGATTTTGCAATTGAATGCATGAAATTAAACCCGACATCCGTTATTGGAATTGACATCAGTGAGGGGATGATGAAATTTGGCAGAGAAAAAATTGAAAAATTAAATCTTCAAAATAAAATCAGCTTACAATATGGTGACGCTGAAACCTGTGATTTACCAAGTAATTCCATCGATGCCATTACGGTAGGATTTGGAGTTCGTAATTTTCAAAATTTAGAAAAGGGATTACAAAATATGAATCGGATATTAAAACCTGGTGGACAAATTTGTATTTTAGAGTTTTCTACTCCTCGAAAATTTCCTATGAAACAATTTTATAAATTTCATTTCAAATACATCACACCAACGGTAGGCAAATTATTTTCTAAAGATTCGAGTGCTTATACCTATTTACCAGAGTCTATTAAAGTGTTTCCTGATAACGAACGATTCGTTGAAATACTTGAAAAAACAGGCTATTACAAAGCAACGTTTCAGGCGGTTAGCTTTGGTTTAGCTGCTATTTATTTAGCTGAGAAAAAGTAATTATTAGTTTTACTAATTAAAAGTGGATTATATAAAACTAAAGTATGTTTTTAAAAAATAAATACTTAGGTATAAATAGTGTTTTAATTGCTCTTTCATCATCTATAATTGCAACTATACTCCATGAATTTGGGCATTACGTTGTTGCCATATATTTAAATTTAAATCCTGAATTACACCATAATTATGTAATGCCTTTAATAGAGGTTTCTCAGAAATCTCAAGTTTTAATGGCTGCGGCTGGACCACTTTTTTCTTTAATGATAGGTATTTTAGCGTTATACGTGTCAATAAAATGGATTAAATTTTCGCTTTTGAAATTATTTTTTCTATGGCTTGGATTACAGAATATCCTTATGTTTTTAGGTTACATGTTGATTGCGCCAATTGCTAAAGATGGCGATACGGGTATGGTATTTGACTATTTAGGGATTCCAATGTTTTTATCAATTAGTATAGCAATTTCGTTTTTCATTTTTGTTAATTTTTTATTTTCAAAATTTTCAAATCAATTTGTTTTTTACAAAAATGAAGATTTATTTAATATCCAAGAAAATAGCAAGCAACTTTTTTTATGGCCTATACTAACCTCCATAGTAATGATGACGATATTAAGTTTTCCAATATATTCTTGGGTTAGTATACTGCCATCGGTATTTATGCCCATGACTTATTTTACTACTATGGAAAGATATAAGAAATTAAAGTTTACAAATGCTCAGGTAACTATAAGTAATTTATCGGTTCCATTAGTTATTTTAACTATTATTTCAATTATGCTGTTTAGGTTTTTAGTTTAAATACACCAGCCAAAAAATCTTTACGTTTTTTTAAAGTTTAAGGTTTAATAATTAACACTGATGGCGTATTTGATAACCAGCTACTTTCTGATTCTAATACTTTTTTCCAGCTATCAATGCTTAAGATGATTAAATCTTGTTGTTCTAAAACAATGTTTTCTATTTTTTGTTCTTCATACAATGCGATGTGGTTTGGCGCTATTTGCTCAATTGAACGTATAGCTTCTTTTAATTCAGGATTTTGTTTGATGGTTCCCGAAGCATCTAAAACAATTACTCTTACTTCACTATTATGAATTAATTTTTGAGCGTAGATCAATAAAAAACTATCGCTGATAGAAAAAATAGGGATAAAAATAGTTTCAATTTTCTCTAAGCCTTTATCTAATAATATACCAACAGGAACTTTTGTTGATTTAATAATTTGCTTGGTACGTTCATCAAATACGTTGTTGTCAAATAATTTCTCTTTACCTGTTATTTTATCATATAATTTTTCAGGGTTTATAATGTTAGATGTAAATCCTAAAATTTTACCAAGGAGCGTGCCCTCATATACAGATCGTCCAATGCCCACCAAGAGTAAATCAACGTTACCTGCATTAGCTGTTTCACTAATTTCCCTATCAATATCTTGTGTTGATCTAAACAAGGTGTCAACAGTCATATTTAATTTCTGAGCTTCTCGTTTGATTGGTTTAAAACTATCACGTTCATACTCTATAGCATTAAATTGATTAATGTCGCTGCTGGGCGATAAATGCAAGGCTGTAACTGTTGCGTTTTGAGGCGCTTTTTTAATGAAGCTATTCGCTAATCTAATTAATGATCTTCCTCTAAGCGGACTACCAAAAGAAACGAGTATGTTGTATTTGCCTGATTTTTCAATAGCATCAGGAATACTTCCAGTATCTTTTTCTGGTAAAAATCGGTTGATTAAATCTAAGGCTGGTCCGGTCATAAAGGTTGTTACTAAAGCCATTATTACCATCATTGCAAATACTTCAGGAGTAAGTACCCCAAGATCATATCCAATGTTAAGTACTACTAATTCCATTAATCCTCTGGTGTTCATTAATGCCCCTATAATAAGGCTATCGCGCCAACTTTGCCCAATAAATTTTGCAGCTATGGCACTGCCTATAAATTTACCAACAACAGCTACTAAAATTATGATGCCACATAGTTGCCATAAATGTGGTTCGTTTAATAAACCAATTTGAGTTCTCAATCCGGTAAACACAAAAAACAAAGGCAATAATAATAACATAGAAACGTCTTCAATTTTTTCAATAAAAATATTTCTGAAATTAGTAGTAGATGGCATGATAACACCTGCCATGAATGCCCCAAATAAGGCATGTATACCTATCACCTCGGTTGCGTATGACGATACTAATAAAATAATAAAAAATACGGCCACAACAGGTTTACTTAATCCTTCTTTGTTAGAATAAATATCGCCCATGCGTTTTAAAAATGGCTTTACTAATTTCAACATTAAAAACACATAAGCTACAGCCATTAAAATAGTATAGATAGAACTAATAAAGCTACCTGCTTTAACAATGGCAATAACGGCAGCTAACATGCACCAGGCAGTAATGTCATCCGCAGCAGCGCATGTAATAACTAATGCACCTAATTTTGTTTTGGTTAAATTACGTTCTTGTATAATACGTGCTAATACAGGAAAAGCAGTAATACTCATAGAGATGCCTATGAATAAAGCAAATGGGAGAAACTTAATATCCTGAGGTGCGTAATGTTGATATACAAAATAGGCCAATCCTATTCCTAAGGTAAATGGAAAAATAATGCTTGCGTGACTAATAACGATAGCTTCATGCGCCTTTGTTTTCAATACTTTCAAGTCGAGTTCCATACCTACAACAAACATAAAAAGTATGAGTCCTATCTGACTTAAAAACTGCAGATTCCCTAATGACTGTTTGGGAAATAAGAAGCCCGAAAATTCCGGAAAATACATTCCAACAAAAGATGGCCCTAATAAGATACCGGCAATGATTTCGCCAATTACAGAGGGTTGTCCGATTTTCTTACATAAAAATCCAAATACCCTGGCAGTTAAAATAATAGTAATGATTTGGAGTAATAAAATAGCTAAAGGATGGGTGATATTATGTAAGTAGGTTTCTTTAAATTGTTGCCACTGTGAAGTTGTACTTGCAGCTATAGTAGAGGATACTTTTCCAATTTCTAAAACTTCTCCTTGCAACACAATGAGGTACATAATGCCTGAAAGTCCGCCAATAGTAATAAGATAAAATAAAATATTTTTAAAATTTTTCATGTGTATGTTGTGTGTATTTTAATCACATAAAAATAAGACATGAAAGCCTTATTTTTAGTACTGATTATAAAAGATGTAACAAGAGTGAAAATTGATGTAATGAGTATTAATGAAGCTTTGTTAGAAAGTCTTTTCGGTAACTTTCGTTTAAGTTTATTTTTAAATTTTCGAGAGTTTGAGTGAGGACCTGTGTCGTAATTTCATTATGAATAAAGAACTTGACGGCTTTTATGGCAACGACTTCTTTTTTTGTCACCCTACAAAAATCATTTATGGGTAAGATACTAAGTAGTTGATCAAAAGAAGTGTTTTTTAATATAACGTTATCACCGTTTTCTAAATAAATTAATTTGTCGCGCTTATCACTTTCGGCAATGGTTATAAGAAATACGTCTTTAAAAAACAGTAACATTTTTCCTTTATTAGTATTGAAAGTTGCGAATTGTTTTTCTGTAGTTGGTTTTAATAACAGATCACAGGCTTTTTGTATGGCTTTTTCTAAGCGCTCTTTTTGTATGGGTTTTTTGATATAATCGATTGCTTCCAAATCAAATGCATCCGCCGCATATTCTTTATAAGCAGTTGTAAAAATTACAGGCTTTCCTTTTAGTGCTTTAGCCACTTCTAATCCGCTTATTCCAGGCATTTCAATGTCTAAAATGCAAACATCAAATTCTAAATCCGGAGCATCTTTTAATAGAAGTAAGGGATCGTTAAACACTTTTACCACTTCTACTTCCTTAATTTGCTCGCACAATAGTTTAAGGTAAGTTAAGCCCGGCAATTCATCATCTAACAGTAAACATCTGAGTTTTGTGTTCAAGGATATTGATTTTTAAATGTGTGATATAAACGTTGTCTTCTATAAACTCATCAAATTTATAGTTATCTTGATATGTAGCCGCTAAACGTGTTTTAAAACTTTCTTTACCAAATCCGCCCTTATTTTTTTTGATGGGTGTTTTTGAACTTATTTTATTAGATACCGTTAGTTTAAAATAATCGCTATCCAACTCAAAAATAATAGAAATAAAAGCATCTGAGCTTTGTAGATCAGCATGTTTAAAGGCGTTTTCAATTAGGTTAATAGTAATGAGTGGCGCTAATAATCGTTCGTTATACAACGGATGGTTGTTGTCAATTTTATTTTTTACTCTTAAATCAAATAAGGGGCTAACTTTTAAACGGTTAATTTCGATGAGACTTAACGCAAATTGAACTTCTTCCATAATGGAAACATATTTGGTATCACTTTCATATAAAATATAATCCAACACATTGGATAGTTTATCTAAAGCGTAATAGGTTTGATAAGCATGAGACTGGATAGAATTTAACGTATTTTTGAATAAGTGAGGATTGAGTTTGTACTTAAAACTATCCACTTCCATTGATTGTATTTTTAATTCCAAAGCCTTGTGTTTGGCTTCGTGTAGCTTTCTTTGAGACTGTTCTTGTATTAGTCGAACAATCAAAAAAATAATTAATGCTATTACAATACTACCTCCTAAAAATAGTAATACATTGGTTGATAAAGTTATTTGAAGATTAAATAATAACACAATTCATTTTTTTACAAAGTAACTGAAAAACTATTAGATATTTCAATATGAAAACAATAAATAATATAAATGAAAACACATATCAGTTATAACTCTATCCCATTCACATCGGTTGTTAATACTTCGCTCATATAATCAAAAAATGGGCGCATGTTTTTAAAGGTTTGGTTGGCTTCTTTTAAAAACGTATCGCTCAACACTTCTTTATCTGTAAATGTTTTGATGACTAAAAACTGTTTGTAACGCAATAAATCAATAGCTTCGCTTTCAGCGTCAAATCCCTTAGGTGTTGTTTTTAATTGTTCGCCTTGTAAGATTCCGAATGTAGAAACAAAGGGTTTACTTTTTAAAATTTTTCGTAGTGGTGATGAATCGTAAGAAATGTCATCACGTATACGTTTGAGGTCTTCAGGGTTTGGCGACCAAAATCCGCCTGCTATAAAACTGTTGCCAGCTTCGATGTGAAAATAATACCCTCCCCGTCTTTGTTTGGTGGCTCGTCTAAAACTCCCGCTCCAGTTAGATTTATAAGGAGTTTTATCGTTTGAAAATCGAGTGTCTCTATAAATACGATGCAAACTTTTTTTGCCGGAATGTGTTTCAATCACATCATGTGTGTTAAGCTCAGCTAATAAAGCATCTGCAAATGTTTCAATATAACTCTGTTCTTTTATGAATTCATCTTTATGTTTTGCAAACCAATCTCTATCATTATTCTTTTTTAATAATTTAAGAAAGGCTATGCTAGATGCAGGAATAGCAGGTACTAGTTGTTTAATGTGTTTAGCCATAAAAAAAAGATATGATTTTTTGCTTTTTATTTAGTTGTGATGAAGTAATATTTTTGATTTGTGCGTGCCACATTCAATAATATACATTCCTTCCGCTAATGCAGATAAATCAAGTTGATTCACGCCAATACTCATTTGAAAAGTGGCAACGACTTCACCAACGGTATTATACACGTATGATTGTTTCCCATCAGGATTAACTAAAGCAATCATTCCATTTGAAGGATTTGGATACACCGAAAGTTCTTCCTTACTCGTTTCAAAATTAGGGATACCAGCTGTTAACATGGTGCCCATCTTCATGCCATTTCCAAAACTACTTACCCATAGCTCACTGGTATTATAAGGATTAAAAAATACACGCTCTGGTTGTTGGAACGGATAGCTTGAAATAGTTGAGAATACAGGTGTAGTCGCATTGATGTTATTTGATATCCATAGCCCTTGAGTTTCTGAGGTTAAATAAATTTGATTAGGATTTGTAGGATAAAATGTAATAGATGTTACTCGATCAATAGTTGTACCTGTTAATTTGGTCCAAGATGTTCCTCTATTTGTTGTTTTATATAATCCACCTAATCCATTAGGGGCACCGCCCCAACCACTGAAAACACAAGCATACCAGGTATTTTGAGTGGCATCGTTAGGATCAATCACTATATCTTTTGTCCAGTAATACATACCTGCATCCGAAACATCGGTCCAAGTATTACTTATTGGATTAAATACAAATACTCCCGAACTAGCAGTAAAAGCTGTTGTTCTTCGCCCCGAATATGTACAAACTACCTTGCCATCATTTAGAACAACAATGCTTGCAGGATGTTTTTCAGTGCGTTTGGTAATAACGTCCACGTAGAAGATGCTAATAAATTTAAATTAGTGGTTTTATAAATACCTCCAACGCCACTACCTCCAGCATAATGAATAACACTGGCATAGGCAATATTAGGATTTGTAGGATCTATGGCAATCCAAAAAACAGGATGATTAAATATATGTAAGTCTTGCCACGTTGCCCCATTGTTGGTTGAGAAAATTAATTTACCATTACTATCTAACGCATCTAGCTGAGCATCGGCTAAACGCGTACTTTGATACATATCGTGTATGTTAGATGAAGCCGCAAATAACGTTCCTGTTGTTGGATGTTGTGCAACTCGGTATGTTGAATTTGCTGAATTTCCTGTGTAATTGTATGACCATGAATTTCCTGCATCTGTACTTCTAATGCCTCTTATATCTGAATAACAAGCCCACATATTGGTTGCATTTATCCAATGTATTTGCCAGCAAGTCGTATTTTCTATACCGCAACTTTGGTAACTAGCATTTGTTGGAGTTGTTGCATTCATAGGATGTTGCCCAGAAGTATTGACATAAGCCTGTTGCCAGCTTGTGCCTCCATTAGATGTTTTGTGAACAAATCCGAAATCTCCAAATACCGCATCATTTGAATTGTTAGGCGCAACAGCTATCGCGAATGGACATTCACCGTAACTCCATCCTCTATCGCCTCCTTGTCCACTCCAACCTGTATTGATGTTTAAATTATTATTCGTATTAAATACTTGATTCCAACCCGAACCTGCATTCGTTGTTTTAAGCACTATAGGTTCTGAACTTGTATTACTTCCTGCTAAATAAACTGTATTAATATCATTGCTTGCCATGCCAACAAACATGGGAAAATCTACACCACTATTTATTCCCGTCATTTTTGATGTCCAATTTCCAACACCATAATCAACGGAATAAACACCTATCATAAAACCATAATAATTAGAACCAACAACGCCTACATATATATTTCCAACATCTGCTGTGATACAAAAAAAGCGAGTAGTCGTTCCAACTTTAGCACCTGCAAAAGACCATATTCTATCGTTTGTTGGTAAACCAGCAATAGTGGCTGTATTCCATGCCACACCTGAATTAGTAGAAACTAAAACGCCATCATTAGTGCCAATATAAATAGTGGCACCGTCAAAAAATACACCACCAACAACATTGCCAGAACCAGATGATAAGGCTGTATGAATTAAGGTAAAGGTTGTTCCGCCATTATTTGAAAAATAGATAGCTCCATAATAGGAAATAATAACACGATTAGGATTATTGTAATCAGCATCTATACTAAATGTTTCTTCTGTATTATTTGGATTACCTGAGAGTGCAGTCCACGTAACGCCATTATCAGTACTTTTCATGGGCACAATCATATTATTTGCATAACTGATGCTGTATAATAAACCTGAAGTAGACGTATAACACACTTTAGAGTTATGTCCCGCTATTAATTGCTGAAAATTTACCTGATTATATGTTTGTCCAAAATCGGTAGTGTGAAATAATTCACCCATATCGCAAGCCACATAATATTCGTTATTGTTAGCCGGATTAATTGACAAGGCGAATAAGGCACCGCCGCCGCCAATACCTTTTGAGCTGAAGGATGATGGTTGTGCTCTGATAATATTAAGGTAGCCAAATAATAGAAATAAAATGGAGTAGTATTTTTTCATCTTTATAAATTTAATTAACTATTAAATTTATAAATAAAAAACAGAATATTCCATATCTAAATTTTTTAATTCAAATTTATTTAGGGTTTCCTCATAAACTCAGTCATCTTTTTAACCTTCTTTTTGCTTGATCAAAAAGA
>ENA-OBIO01000964-OBIO01000964.1-metagenomes-genome-assembly--contig:-NODE-964-length-12829-cov-4.49084_pt1 | contig 12829 bp, 10 predicted proteins | sample MGYA00153383_OBIO01 | MGnify analysis MGYA00153383 | reverse complement strand
GTCGGCTGCAACCCAACCGAGTGGTGTTGTACCTGCTTCAAATGTTTCGTTTATCTGTGCTTTCAGTACGGTGTTAGCTGCAACGAGTAACAGCAGAAGTAATAATTTTTTCATTGAAAAAGGTTATTGCTAGAATAATAGGTGTATAAATAAATTTACAAGACAAAACTAAAATATTTTTTCAATTCAAAGAATTAATTGCTGTTAAAACTAAAAATTTTTATTTTTTCAACTGAATTATTGAATCGTACTTGTAGGATATACGCACCATTTGGTAGGTCATCGGTTTTTAAAGGGATAATATTTTTGCCTTCAAACAATGTTTTTTTGTCAGAGATTATTTTTACTAATTGCCCTGTTAAGTCATACAATTCTAACGAAACGTTTTCGCTTTGTACACTTTCTATTTCAATAGTTCCTTCGCCATTAATGGGGTTCGGAAATATTTTTATATTTTCGTTCATAAAATTATCTAACGTTGCCGTATTAATAACGGTGGAATCGGACATAAAACCGATGGCAGTCAGCGCAGGATTTATTTCAGGATTTTGCATAAAGTTTTTCCAAAGTAAACCCGTGCGGTAATTTTCAATCATACCAATTATCGGTCCTTGATCAATAGCGAGATATTGGTCGGAATACCAATTTTTAGTATTGTTGAAAGCATCGAAGAAACCTTGTTCACTCCACATTTTCGCACCTTCTTTTCTGTAAAAATATTTGAGAGCTGCAATAGATTGGGTGGGAGTGTAAGGCATTGAACTCAGTGCTGCTGTTGGTGTAATCGTTCCATTGTCAGCAGAACCAAATGGTTCATGCGCCGAATAACCAAACGGATCATCGCTCGCCGTTAATCCCCAATTATCACCACTATAACCTTTCCATTGTTTTGGATTTTCTTTACAAAAAGTATAATTGATAAGCGATTGATTAACATTGTGATTAAAATAATTGGCGTAAGCATCTTTTTTATTTCTTGGGTCAAAACCTAAATACGAATAATGCGCAAAAAATAAAGGTCCACCCGCTAACGGACCAACCGAAAGTTTATAACCATAATATGTCTGGTTGTTTCTGTAATACGGTGAACTCGCCCAACCTTTGTTGTATAAATCCGCAGGAATAGCATGCGTGGGCGAAGCAACAGCAAGAATATATGTAATCAGTGCTTCGAAGTAACCACGCAATGCAAAATTTATTTTGAAATTGTAAATCGGCGACCAGTGCCAATACAAAACATTTTGTCCGACTTGTCTGTACCAATCCCACTCAACTCCTTCCCAAATAGATTTAATATTGGCGCGCAGTCGCGTTTCATCTGCAGAACTACTATTGAAATATTGTTTGGCAGTTAATAAACCTTGAATGAGAAAGGAAGTTTCGACCAAATCACCGCCATCATCGTATTGACCGAATGGCACAACTTTACCTGTGTTGCCGTTCATCCAATGCGGGAACGCGCCGTGAAAACGGTTGGCGTTTAATAAAAAATCTGTAATTTTTAATAAGCGTGTTGTCGCATCGGCACGCGAAACAAATCCGCGATCTGCTGCAACCACCATCGCAGAAATTCCAAAACCTGTTCCACCTGTTGTCACTACATCGCCCGAAGAATTGCGCTCGCGCGCCATTCCCGAATTGAGATGTCCGTATTCCCAAAAATAACGAAACGTTTGACGTTGAACCATCGTCATCAAAGCTGAATCGCTTAAAGTTTTGGTTGAAACATTCACAACGTTTGAGTAATCAGAAACATCGCCATTTGCTCCGAGTGCGCGCATTTTAAACGTGTAGTTTTTATCGGCAAAACCTTCACCTAAGTAATCTAAGAAATAAGGTCGAGTCGCTTGAATGGTTTTGTGTAAAATATAATTTTTTCCATCCGTTGAATTATAAAATTCATAGCTGCTCGCATTTTGCGCTGCCGTCCAATTAAATTCTATGTGCGCATCGAAACCAGAAGCGATTAAATTTGTCGGCGCTGTTAAAACGTTTGCTCCATTGTTCCCACCGTAATACGCCCGAACGTTATCAATATAAATCGTATGATCAACACCATCTGCTGCGTTTTGACCAATGATAATAGATTTCGTTTTCGTGAAATCCACGCCGTTATTGCCAGCATCCGTAAAAAAAACATTTAGCGGCACACGCACCGTCGTCCAAACATTGGGCGCTATGTCGTTATTATAATCGCCGATATTATATTTTTGCGACTTAATGCTCGGCGACCCACACTCCAAATAAATTTTGGGCATCGCCGCTTTGGTTAAACCTGTGGGTGCAAAAACTTGAAACGCGATTGAGTCGGAAGCATTTATATCCTGCAATTTAAAACTTGGATCAATAATGTATGCTCCCCAATCACCGCCCGCTTTTGAATTCCAATGCAGTTTTAAACTGTTTGTGCCTTGAAAGAAAATGGTTGAACTCGCAGGAATTTTATCGCCGCTTGGTCCTGCTTGCTCGAAAGTACTTGGCGGAGTGAGTGTTGTGATGCCAGAATCGTAATAATCAGCATTGGCGGCATCGCGAAAAAACCAAACGGTTTGGCTTTTTGCAGAGAAACAAATAAATAGAATGCAGGTGAGAAATATTATTTTTTTAGAGTAGTCAAGCATGGTCGCTTTTTTCGATGATTTAAAATAAAACTCTAAGCTACAATAGTTTTATTTTAAACCAAATGAAACATCCTAATTTAATTTCTGAAAAGATTGTTTTGCGCAGCGAATAGTAGAGTTGTAATCCTACAACTTAGACCTATAGAAAGTTTCAAACTCCTTTAAAGTTATAATTTCAAATTCAAACAAAGGTTTTCTTTTGATTTCATTAAAGTGAGAATCATCCGAAACGATATACTTAGCTTTAGCTGATTATAAAATCATGAAAAAATATTTGCTTTTGAGATCGCATTATTTAAAGATTTAGATTAGTTTTGTTCACAACCTTGAAAGTTGCGTATATTAACACGTTGCTGAATGCTATGAGATTTTTACTCCTCATAATCTTTTCGTTCTTTCCCTGTTTAGGTTTCGGGCAAGGCACTATACAAATAGATTCCACTCTTAAAACATTTACTTCTACCGTTTATGAAAATGGGAAAGTAGATTCAACTACTTTACAAGATTCTAAGATACAAAAGAAAAAGCTAAGGAGGGAAATAAAAAAAGTTAAAACAAATGAGGAGCCTGTTATTATTAAAAAGGATGTCAAACTTGTTGATACAAATGGACATGGAAATAGGCTGATAATTATAGGTGTGCTTATCTTCGCAATACTATTTGTTTTTACCTATTTTCTTTTTACTTATGTTGCGAATAATGAAGATAATTCTACTAGTTCAAAAGATGAGGAATTTATATCAGACTATTTAAGTCGTAGATTATCACCCCGTCAAGAGTATTATAGAAATATCTATCTTAAGTCGGAAGCATGGAAGCGAAAGCGCTATTTAGTTTTGAAACGAGATAATTGGCGGTGTGTATATTGTGGTGGACAAGCTATGGAAGTTCATCACAACAGATATGCAATAAACATTGGAAATGAGCCAATTGAATGGTTAGTATCAATCTGCAGAGATTGTCACGATTTTAAACACAAATAAGAAAGCATTCAGACAATATTGAATTCGGCGTTATTGAGGCTTGACGAATATTGCCCAACATTTGTTCTCTGTTGTGCTTCAGTTCTGGGCTTTACGTTATAAATTTGGTTTATAATAAAATATCAGCAATATTGCAATTATCTGCCTCGGCTATGGGCTGACGGAATTCGAATTTCCCAACAACGCCAAGCCTTTTTCGTTGTGCGTCATACTGTGACAATACACTAAACCATTTCAACTCGACATTTATGGGATATAATTTCAAAAATATTTTCTTTTTCATTCTTAGTTCTATTTTTCTTTTCAATTGCACAAACAATAGTAGCGATAAAAAAAATAAGTATGAACAGGGTTTTACAAATTATGAACTCGTTGAAGGTTGGCCCAACTTACCACAAGGTTATAATTTGGGACAGGTTACAGGTATTGACGTTAACACAAGTCAAAATTTACTTTTAATCCATAGAGCATGGAGACGGTGGAAGATATTAAATGAAGTTTTTCCGGACACTCCTATTTCAGCCAATACAGTACTTGAACTTGACAGAAAAAGCGGGAAGCTATTGAATAGTTGGGGTGCAGGACTATTTATTATGCCACACGGCTTAAAGGTAGATAAAGAAAATAATGTTTGGATAACTGATGTTGGCTTACAACAGGTTTTAAAGTTCAGTCATGACGGCAAATTATTAATGAAATTAGGTGAAGCCCGAATTGCAGGCAATGACTCTTTACATTTTAATTATCCTACTGATGTTGCTTTTGCTACTGATGGTTCATTTTATGTAAGTGACGGTTACAGGAATAGCAGAGTGATTAAATTTTCCAAAGAAGGTAAATTTCTTTTTGAATGGGGAAAAAAAGGAAATGGAGAAGGTGAATTCAATACTCCTCATGGAATTGACTTAGATTCACATGGCAATGTGTATGTAGCTGACAGGGAAAATAATCGGATACAAAAATTTGATTCTAAAGGCAACTTTCTTAAACAATGGAAAAACGATGTTGCAATACAACTATACGCTCTAAAAGTTGACCCCAAAAACGAAAATGTAATTGCGGTTGACTATTTAACTGTCAATGATACTTTGATTAAAGGGTCTGATGTGATTGTCTGTGATTCTTCGGTTAAATTCATAAACCGTTTTGGAAGGACAGGTTTGTATAACGGTCCTATTTGCAGGTATCATGATATAACACTTGACAATGAAGGCAGCATTTATGTAGGCGATATACTGGGCAATAGGATTCAGAAATTCAGAATTAAATCACATTGACAATTAAGAACCACGAATGCACAACTGAAACATGCAAGTAACTTTGACAGTAAGGTTAAAATAAAAACTATTTGATAAAATAAAAACTATTCCAATGAGTAATTCAACTGTGCAAATCAGAGATGTTATACTTCCTAACGACTTAGTTGACGTTCAAAAACTTTGGTTCGATTATTTAGTTTGGGGAAATGATAAAATGCAAACACTCTTTGGCGTGCATCCGCACAATCCTAAAGACGCAGTTGAGCAAGACATTGAGTCGATTGAAAAATTTCTACCACCTAACGGACGCCTTTTGCTGGCATTTAAGGGCGATAAAGCTTGTGGAATCGGTTGTCTGAAAAGTATTAATGCAGAAATTGGTGAAATCAAAAGAATGTATGTTGATCCGTCTTTCAGACAGATTGGCGCAGGACGTGCTATACTTCAATCGTTATTACAAGCTGCTAAAGAAACAGGTTACACGAAGGTGCGCTTAGATAGTCCAAAGTTTATGGAAGCTGCGCATTCACTGTACAGAAGTTTTGGTTTTAAAGACATTGAATCTTATCCAGAAATGGAAATTCCAGCAGCATTTATAGACTATTTATTGTTTATGGAATTAGATTTATCGTTAACGGCTAAATAAACTCTAAAAAAAGCTACAATTAGCATGGGGTTTTGCGCAATCTAGGCAGAAAGAATTACAATCAACAGTTTAAGTCTCTGAATTGATCATAGTATCTGAGGGTCTGCGACCCATAAAAATTTAAAAAGCATCACCGATTATGAATATTTACTAAAAATTAAACCTTAAAACTTGAATAATCGCGATTTTTGGACATCATGTACCAGCAGTATGTCTATAGAAAAACTACTTCGCTGTCATTTTATTATTTTTAGCCTCATGTGTAACTTCAGCTAGTCCAAGTTCTTCCATCAACGGCGGAACATACATGCCGAAACGACCGCGAAACCCTTTTTTCAATCCATACCAACCTCCAACTGGATTATTTTCAGAGCGGCCCTATGTTTCAACAGTTCCTTCTTTGGCAGGTTTTTGTTCATCGGCAGAACCGATATCCATCCAATCAGCGTGCGATTTAAGCATGGCAGTTAAATCATCGAGACAACGCGCATCATAATGCAAAATGGTTGTTCCGACTTTGCAAACAATAATTTTTTTGCCATCTTTTTCATCCATGTACATTTCGTAATCGGATGTTTGCGGTGGTGTCTTTAATTTCCAAGGATTTTCTTTCGTTCTGTATTCCCTATTTGTGATGTTTAAAGATAAAACAAGTTCGATTTAAAAACCGTAACGTGCATAATTAAAATAATACAAATTAAAACATAATTTTCGAATCTTTACTCCAACGGTGAAATTCAACTATAAATTTTAGGGATTTCTACTTTCAAAAAAGCAATTAATGGTAAAAAGTGCAAATCATCATCGCGTTGATAGTTTTTACTACTGGGCGTGATTACGAAACAATAATCGGGCTTAATATCTTCAATCCTTTTTAATATACCGCACTTTAAATTTATGTCATGCAACTCAAAACACAAAAGTGATTACAAATTGGTAAAATAATAATCTTGTTGTAATTTTGCGACTAATAATATTATTTAGAACGCATTAATATAAGTTGAGCATGGGAAATCCAACGGGCTTTATGGAAAATACGCGCGAATTACCAAAAACGCGCCCAATTATTGAAAGGTTAAACGACTATAAAGAACTCTACGAACCTTTTCCGGAAGAAAAAACAAACGTACAAGCGGGGCGTTGTATGGATTGTGGTGTACCTTTTTGTCATAATAGTTGTCCGCTCGGCAACATTATTCCCGAATTTAATGATGCTGTTTACAACAAAGATTGGCGCACAGCTTACCAAATTTTGAGTGAGACAAATAATTTTCCAGAATTCACTGGGCGTATTTGCCCCGCGCCTTGCGAGTCCTCATGTGTTTTAGGAATCAATCAACTGCCAGTTGCGATCGAATTTATTGAGAAATCAATTATAGAAGAAGCATTCAATAGGGGATACATTCAACCCACGATAGCTAAAAAAACAGGCAAAAGTGTAGCTGTCATCGGTTCTGGTCCAGCAGGATTGGCAGCAGCTGCACAACTTTCCAAGGCTGGTCACGACGTCACAGTTTTTGAACGCAATACGCGCATCGGCGGGTTGTTGCGTTACGGTATTCCAGATTTTAAAATGGAAAAGTGGATAATTGATCGTCGGATGGAAGTGATGGAAAAATCGGGCGTTAAATTTCGTGTGAATGCCAATGTTGGTGTAAATGTGGATGCCAAAGAATTGCTTTCAAATTTTGATGCTGTTGTTTTATCCGGCGGATCAACTATTCCGCGCGATTTGCCAATTCCTGGTCGCGATTTGAAAGGTGTTTACTTTGCCATGCAGTTCTTGGATCAAAATAATAAGCGTGTTGCGGGTGATCCAGAACCCGAAGAAAAAATTATTGCTAAAGGAAAAAATGTTATCGTTATTGGCGGTGGAGATACGGGCGCAGATTGCGTTGGCACATCCAATCGCCACGGTGCGCAATCGGTGACACAAATTGAGTTATTATCTAAACCACCTGCAGGACGTTCTGCGTCAACGCCTTGGCCTAATTGGCCCATGATGTTGCGTACTTCTACATCGCACGAAGAAGGTTGTGAACGTGAGTGGGCGATTTTAACCAAAGCATTTATCGGTGATGAGAATGGTAACCTGAAATCTTTGCGTCTTTCTGAAATTGAATGGACAAGTACCGGCATGAAAGAAATTGAAGGCACTGTGCGCGAAATACCTTGTGAAATAGCGTTTATTGCTGCCGGTTTTTTGCATCCTCAGTACGACGGTATGCTTGAGCAGTTAGGTGTCAAGTGTGACAATCGTGGCAATGTAAAAGACAATAAATATCAAACGAATATTAAAAAAATTTTCGTCGCAGGTGATATGCGTCGCGGACAATCGTTAGTGGTTTGGGCTATATCCGAAGGAAGAGAAGCAGCTCGGGCTATTGACATTTTTCTGATGGGATATTCTACTTTGGAATCAAAAGATGCTGTACTTCCCTTAGAAGCTTTAAAATATAGTGTATAGCTATTGATACATACGTTGGGGAAACTTTTAAAGTATCCCCAACTTTTTGTTAAACATTTTGTGAATTTTCAGACTCAATACGCATTTTTATATTTCTAAACTCTAATATTCTTACTTAATATTCAAAACTACGACTATAATTCCACTCGTTCAAGTCGTAGTTTGCAGCTTAAAACTGTAAACTACGACTTGAACGGTTTATTTTTGTGTCTGCGACTCGCATTAATTCACCAAATATCGCCGATTAAAAATATCCACTCGGTAACATTAGGCTAATCGGCTACACCAAATAAATATCAAGCAAGGTTCTGCTACTTTAATCATTAAAGTTTCCATAAATTTCAAGTTTGAAACAAAGTTGAGAATTATTTTGAAAACAAAAGAAAAAATTCTCTACTTGCGCAAGCGTGTTAGAAGTGTCAACTTTAACTATAAATTCTGGATATTTCTACATTCAAAAAACCAATTAAAGGTAAAATGTATAAATCGTCATTGCGTTGATAGTTTTTACTATCGGGCCTGATAACGTAACAATAATCAGGTTTAATATCTTCAAAAATATATTAAGGTAACGTGAACTCGGACTTAAAATATTAAATTTGAATTAGTTACATAAAAAAAACCGATAAATTGAGAAATTTGTAAAAAAATTCACTCTATTTAACGGTTTAACAATGTATAATGACACAAAATTAGTCGAAATTTTTATTACTATTGATGATTTTGCAAAAAATTATTCTGAATGGGAGGCAAAAAATAGTTTACCCTTTGCCTCAAATCGCGGATTTAATCCTAAAATGTCGGATTCTGAAATCGCCACAATTATGATTCTTTATCATCTTTCGGGTTATAAATGTTTTGAATATTTTTATCGAGAAGACATTCTAGGTCATCGCCGAAAAGATTTTCCTCAAGCTGTTTCTTACAACCGGTTTGTTGAAATTATGTATCGCGCTGGCAGGCTTTTATTTTTATTTGCCCAATATTCTGGGGCTTTAGGTGAAAAAACGGGTACTTATTTTATAGATTCTACTAAATTAGGCGTTTGCAATAACAGGCGAATTAATGCTAATAAAGTTTGTGCAACTAAAGCATCGCGCGGGAAAACTTCCTGCGGTTGGTTTTTTGGATTTAAATTGCATCTGGTAGTCAATAACTTAGGACAAATGGTTCAATGTTTATTTACAACAGGTAGCAAATCAGATAATGATGCAAAAGTTTTAAAAAGTCTTTTAGCAAATCTCAAAGGCAGCTGTTTTGGTGATAAAGGCTATATGACCAAGCTATTTGAATATTTTAAAAATAACGACTTAAATCTGGTTACTAAAATTCGTAAAAATATGAAAAACAAATTTCAGAGTTTAAAAGATAAAATGCTGTTGAATAAAAGAGGAGTGATAGAGTCAATTTTTGACATCCTTAAAACTGTATGTGACTTAGAACATACAAGACATAGAAATGTAGAAAATTTATTTGGAAACACTTTTGCCTCTTTAGGCGCTTATCATTTTATTGATCGTAAGCCTTCAATTTGCATTTTTGAAAAAACTGTCAAAATAAAAAATTAAGTCCGAGTTCACGTTAATTAATATTTGGTGATTAGCTTATGGGAGGGAAGTTGTGCAACAATTTGTTTGTTTAACGACTTCAAAATTAACATTACCTGTAATTTCAAAATTATTAAGTGCTACATTATCCGAAAAAAATATTGTACTCTCTTCTCCATTCACTAAGTTAGCTGGAGAATTGGAGCAACCAATCGTTACAACCTTACCAAAATAAGATAGTTTTGGAAAGCCAATATCGCATAAAGATAAATCTGTTTTAACACCTTCACAAGCAGTATAACCTTTTAACCCACCTTCTAAACCTGTGTGTATAAGGTTTAATTGACATGGTGTTAAAGCTTGAGAACCTGAATAATCCATCATATTATTTGAACACCACATTACTCCACCTTGTTGCCAACCACACAAATCCCTGTCACCTGGGTGTAATATAGGATTGACATTTTGTTGATATTCTAACTCATCTGTTATACGCCAAGCAGTTGGAGTATCTGGACAACCATCATCACAATCTGTATCAACTGTACCAGGGTATTTTGTAGATTTAACAGTTGGGCATGGTACGCCATTAGACTTTAGTACGGTATGGCTTAAACTTAACAAATGACCAGTCTCATGGAGAAGTTGTTTGTTTGAACCATCCAAAACCCAAGCATATTGATTTCCTGCTGGAATATTATTTCTATAATTAACGTATCCCTTATAAAAATTATAGTTTTCAGTAAACTTATCTACAGTAGCATCTTGACTAATATCATTTGCATAGCCACCACCGCCATTGGCATATTGATAGTCTGTTAAGAAAATATTTAAGACGCTTCTGTTATCTGCTCCATAAACTGAATAAGCACCAAATCCACTTTGGAAACTAAAATAAGAATCATTCCTATGAAAATAAACAGCGTCTATTACAAATGTATAATTTTTAGAAATTACTGATGTTGAGTTGTTAGGCTCAATATTCATTTGACTATTGTATGACAAATTCCCATTCATTTGAGCTACAATATCTTTAGCAAATTGATACCCTGTCAACGTATTACCTAAATTATCACCTGTCTCAGTAAAATTTCCAGTTCCATTACTTCTCAACATAAAATGAAAATTTATTCTTACAACTTTAGGGCATGTTGCATTACGTGGAGAAACATTATTTACAAAATTATTTGAAATGGTTTTCCTATCAATCCTCCATTGTGTATTTGCAGGCTCATTACAAATACTTTGAGATAAAGAAATCTTTGTAATAAACAGGAAAAAAAAAGCAATAAATATACTTTTCATTATTCTTTTATAAATTTAGATGAAAAAATAGAGTTATTATCTGTCGTGACTTTAACAAAATAAATAGCATTTGGCAGAATAGAAACGTCAATGCTAGTATTGGAATATTGTCCCATATTTATCCATTCTCGACCCATTAAATCATATATCTTTACTGATTTTATTTTAAAATCAGGATCAGAATCTATAAAAAAGAAACTCGATGCTGGATTTGGGGATATTTTAAACTTCAAAGTGCTATTTTCTATTATAGATATCTTTAAATCAGAAACCGTTGTAATAGTTCCTCTACATTCAAGAGAAGATCCACCGCCAAAATTAATATAACCCCTTAACGAGTCAAAGTAACACGTCAATTGTCCAGGGTCGCCAAGAGTAGCATCAATCATACCACATTTTGAACCTGAAATTGGGAATGGGGGAGAATTGATTGACCCAATATTTTTAATAATAGCACTACCAACAGTCCAATAAGGCTGGTCTTTTGCAGTAATTACATCAAATTGTATATTTGAGTAACTTATTTTTTGGACATCAGTGATAGTAATTAAATTAGAATCAGTATTGAATGATGAATCTTTACATGCAATTGTCGCAAAGTTATTCTTCTTAATAACATAGGAAGATCCTTTGGTAGATGAGAAGACATACAATAGTTGGAATTCACTTTTATTAAACCAAAAAATAGAATCCCTTGAGGTGTAATAAAATAAATTGTAAGCAAATCTCTCTTTAGTTCTCGATTTATTTGGGCCGACCAATTCAAATTGCGTAACAACTATCTTTTTTGCAACCTTATTTGAAATAATTGTATCAGATGTGTACACAAATTTGAAATACGGTATGCTTCCAAAAGAAGACCCCACATATAACCATGTTGCTCCAGGTGGTGACCATGGAAGTGTATCAATTTGTTGAGCAAATAAATAGCTAGAAAATTGATAAAATACTAAAAAAGAAAAAATCAATTTCTTCATCTTAATAAATTTTAATTGTTAGGAATTATTTTTTAGCTATTAAAACTTTTAATGCTTCAATTTGAGCTTGTTGATCTTGAATAGCATTAATTAAGAGCGGAATAATTTCGGTGTAGTTAATTGATAAATACCCTTTTGCATCTTGAGCAACTAATTGAGGGAGCACAGTCTGTACATCTTGAGCAACTAATCCTGTTCTTGATCCTGAAACTGATTTAACTTTATCGTTCTGCATAGTTTTAATCTTTACATCGTCTTTTTCTTTAGGTAATGTAACGTCATATTTAGGAACCTCACTTGCAAAATCGTAGGTAACTGGCTTCAACAAAAGAATTTTATTTAAAGAACCTGATAATGGTTGAATATTCGATTTAAACCGTTTATCGGAACTTGTGTTTATACCAGTACAATAAATTTGCCCTTCAACTCTTAGTTTATAAGAAGCATCTCCAGATGAACCTATACCAACATTTCCATCACTACGTAAGAATAAACTAAAATCACCATAATTTGCTGTAGGCCAAGGTCTCCAGAAATTTAATCCTTGATAAGAATCCCAATATTCAATAGCAAATCGACCATTGTTGGGAGAATTTGTTTCTTTTCCAAAGGATAAAGTTTTGTAAGAATCATAACCAATTTGAATAAAACCATCGTTACGAATCTTAAACTGTCCTTGAGCCTGAGAATTGCTCGAAAGACATAATAGAATAAAAACAAAACCAATTGAGTTTAATACTCTTTTAACATAAAAAGTGTTCTTTTTCATTAGAAAAAAGTTTTTAATTCAGGCTTTTACACCTAAATTTGTTTATTAATTAATTTTAATACAGGGCTTTTGTCGCATACTGGCCAGGCGTGCGGCATTAGCCTTTTTCTTTATAAAGGTATTCGCTCAAATTATGTATTGAGGAATGTTTTATCTCTAATTTTAAATTCAAAAAATTCGCAATCAGCAAAGAGTTGCTCGCAAAGAGTTGCTCGCAAAGAGTTGCTCGCAAAGAGTTGCTCGCAAAGAGTTGCT
>ENA-OBIO01000963-OBIO01000963.1-metagenomes-genome-assembly--contig:-NODE-963-length-12843-cov-28.6518_pt1 | contig 12843 bp, 13 predicted proteins | sample MGYA00153383_OBIO01 | MGnify analysis MGYA00153383 | reverse complement strand
AGGTACAGATTCAGCTCAATACGGCGACGAGTCCGGCGATCGTTTCTCCGTTGGGTAGTCTGAAGATGACGTATTTGGTGATGCCTGTGCAGGTGCGATCGTAGTTAGGAAAGAGGGGTTTTTCGGGGGTGGGGCCTGGGATGCAGGCCCATACGGGTCTTAGGGCTACTGCGTACACACAAGTCTAATCCAAACCCGAATCAGAGGAATCTTGGCTCGCTAGGACCTTGATTCCTCGTTGGAATCTCTCAATAAGCAAGGATTATTGAGAATGAGCTTGATTTTGAAACCTAGACTGGGTAGGGGTTTCAGGAGTCATAACCAGATCCTACAGACTTGTGTGTACACGGTAGGTCTTAGGGGGAGAGAGGGCGATCGATGATAGGTGCTTGCCTGGGGTGAGCCAATTGGAGGTCCTCCTAGAGTTAAGCGATTGAATTGCATTTGTTTTAATGGTCAGATGGTTTAGAAATTTATAAATGGTTAATCACATGAAAATCTATCAACTAAAAGATGTATTTGTTCCAGTTGGATTGCCAGAGGTTACATTTGTAAAGCGACCTAATTTAGAAAGATCTGTTTTATCTTGGGAGCTGAGTGAAGCAAAACACTTACTAATTTTTGGCCCTTCTAAATCTGGTAAAACTACCTTATGGAAAAAGTATGTTCCATCTACTAAAGTAATTAAAATTCCTTGCAATGCTACGAAAAAAATAGAGGATGTTTATTCTGAAATATTATATGAGTTAAATAGTTTTTATGAATCTGAAAGAACGCAATCTTCTGGTAAGAATTCCGCTGTAGCAGCAGAATTACAATCAATAATTGGTATTGGAACAGGTAAGATTAGTGGAAGTCTAGGAAGTATATCAAGCCTCTCTGACAAACAAGTTCGGGTCTCAGAGCCTGTACTGGGTTCTAACCTAGTTATTAGATTCCTCAAGCCATCTAAAAAAATAATTATTCTTGAGGATTTCCATTATGTAAATTCAGATTTCAAATTTGCTCTGTCGGAAGATCTAAAAGCATTTTCAGATGAAAAGTGTCCATGGATACTAGTTGGTGTGCAACATAAAACATCTGGCCTTTTGTCATACAACTTAGATCTTTCGCAAAGAATATCAGAACTACCAGTTGAAGGCTTCTCTGATGAGAACTTACAGAAAATCATTAGACCTATCCATAAATTAAATTAGCTCAAAAATAGGATGTTAAATACAGCATAAAATCCTTGAGTTCTTTAGCTAGACTGGGTTTTAAGATTTCAAAGTAATTTAAAATAAAGAAACAATTTTAAGTCCTGTTTCAACTACTTTTAAGCAGTTGCTGATAGGAATAATACTCAAACCCTGATTCCGTCGTTCCAAACAAATCCTCTCGCTCTGAAATAATCTTAGTGAAATCCTCTGAAACCTTTGCACAGCCTGACTTACAAATTTATGGATAGGTCTATTCAACTTGGAGAAACTGCCCTCAACATTCGATTCTCATTAGATATTAGAAATAGTATTGTTAAAGAAGCTATTAAAAGTGCATCGATTGTTCAGAATATATGCCAAAGGATATGTTTAATAAAAAATATAAATGAAACCCAGAATTCCATTATGCAAATAGATGATTTAGCAATAGTTGAACAAGCTTGCAGAGAGATTGCTTATGATAGCAAGAGTTACTATGAAAGAGCGATCAAAACTATTTCTTATGGAGGACGTTCAGATGGTAGTACCGAGAAATATAAATGGTTTTTAAAATTGATTAAGGAAGTAGATATTCCTGAGCAAGGTTTAAAAAATACTGAGACTCTTAAGCATTTAAAAGCTCTAGGGCATGACTCGATTCAACAAGGATCTGTGACAAGCGGACTTGGTTACTTACCTAAGCTACTTGAGAATAATAGTATTCCAGCATTGTTTGATTTCGACCTAGACAATAAAACTTTTTACTTATTAGACAAATATATGAAGTTTGTATTTAAGTGGATACCCGAATTGGTTGACAATCTTTTTTCTGAAGAAGAAAATTCTGAACAACTTGCTTTATCGCTAAATGTAAAAACTATAGAGTAAAGAGTTGAAGATAGAGAAAACCAACAGTCCGGCGATCGTTTCTCCGTTGGGGAGGATGACGTATTTGGTAATGCCTGTTCAGGTGAAGCCTTAGGGTTGGAGGGTTTTTTCGTAAGGTAGGACCTGAGATATAGGTCCATAAGGGTCTTGGGGGAAAGAGTCGATCGTCGTTATACTAAGGGAAAGATTTATTTTTGAGGTTTAGACCTATGGCGAATTTATTGGAGAGAATTACGATCAATCCAAAACAGTGCGGTGGTCGTCCTTGTATTCGTGGAATGCGAATTCGGGTCTCGGATGTCTTAGATTTGTTTGCGGCTGGGTTAAATGCGGAACAAATCCTCGAAGAGATGCCGGATTTAGAAGCGGATGATCTAGCTGCACTCCAGTTCACGTCAGTTTAACCCTTGATTCCCCAGAGCTTGGACCGTCGCGTTAGCATCAGTCTGTCGTTCTTTGAGCCTTCCGCAAGGACTAATTATGACAGCTCGAAAACCCCGCTACAGTAAAGAAGAGATGGAGCGACGCGGTACCGAGATCTATGAATCGAAAATTCGATCGCAGGTCGAAGAAGGGAATCACGGTCGGATCGTTGCGATCGATATTGAAACTGAAGCATTTGAAATGGCAGACGAAACCCTTGAGGCAGTCAAGAGTCTGTACGATCGGGTTCCTGATGCCCAACCTTGGATTCTACGAATTGGTCATCGAGCCGTTTTCTGTTTTCCCCGTATTGTCTTTCACAATGATCGAAATTGACTGAGCCTGAACAATCTTCAACACTCGATCCTCCAATCGCACTACAGACCCACGATCGAATCTAACTCTTGCGTAGTTGCCCGAAGCCGAACGAGAAGCCGGAGCGCATTATTAACGGATGCAGTGGTCGGAAAGATGGCAGCAACATCAGGATCAAGTTGAATGTTCATGGGCGAAACCTCTTCGATCGAAGAAGTTTGCGTTGCAAATCGATTTGGTTTGGCTTTGCTGTAATCAAAATGATATTCTGGTCGGAGGTCGTCATTCAGATTATCGATAGGTTCAAAGGTTGCATTGCTCGTAGGTTTTACGCTCTTGGCAAGTAATGGGTTGGACACTCATAATTTGGATAAAAACTGACGTTCTGAAATCCTTGGATTAGAGTTGAGGAAAGATTGCTTTGTCTCTTGTATCAGTATTTATTCTGAACCTATCAGGTCATTGTCATGTCTGAACACAAATCTGACTATCAATTTCCAAATCATCACGATCGCTACACTACCGAACAACCGATCGATCCTCAGCTTTACCGTCCCCTAATCCAACCCAATCCCTTCGACCCGATCGGCAATATTGAAACCGAAGGACAAGCTTTTAGAAACCTTGCTAAGGGGCGGACGCCTCGGTGGGTTTTGCTGACGAGTTGGGTTTTCTTTGGAGGCGGCAGTTTTTTGGTTTTGGGTGCGACGTTCAAAATGTTAGCTTACGAGTCTCAACGGGCGATCGCGACCGATCGATTGGGTTCCTTTGGGTTGATTGCTATTCCTTCTCTCATGGGAATTTTCTCTTGTGCATTAATGCTGACGATATTAGTGCGTGCGACTTGGCATAAACGTTGAATGAATCGAGCTTTATCGATCGTCTGAACTAAGGCAAGAACCTCGATCGCTCCTGTTCATTCGGCAAACGACACGTATCACGCTTTCCTAAAATGCGGTAGCGATTACTAGCCACACTGCGATAAACCACATCTCGCACCCCCACAGGCACCACACCCGCCACACTCAACATCGCCCAAAAACCACCCAATCGGCGCAAGATTTGGACCACAGCTTCCGACTGTGAATACAATCTTGTCTCATCTAGAAAATAAATAGACCATTCTTCAGGATTGTGTGGCAGCGGCGGCAACAACCGCCTAGCTGTCTCCCCTTGGAGCGGTGAAACTCGGAGCAATACCGATCGATCGATCGTCATCATCCAATCTAGAAATCCATTACACATCACACATTCGCCATCAAAGAAAACGATCGGATGGGTCAGACTTTGATTCATCGATTTATCCATAGGATTGTCAACAGAACCGACTGAAAATCCACTCATAAAATCACGTTAGAACGTCAGCTCTACTAGTATGACCGAAATAGTAGGGCCGATCGACCCGTGCAGTACATTACAGTATTTACATAGAGAACTCCTTACCCGATTAAGATTCCACTATGACTGCGACTCAAATTAAAAATTTAACGCTCCGGGACGTCATCCAAAGATTTGAATTAGTCGCGTCGCAGGACCGGACATTTTTTTCGGAGTGGCAGCAAGCGTTACCACCGTTGGCACCATCCGATGAGACAGCATTGGCAGAGATTGAAGCGGAGTATTTTATCTCAGTCAGCAGCCTATGGCAGAAGGGGCAGTGAAAATGGTGCTGCTGTCGCGGTTGTTGTTATTAGCGGGGTTTTATCGATGGCCTACGACCGACCGTAGGTCATCGCCCTTCACCATGACCACGGAATATACGGTGAAGATTCAGGCTACTGATGACGGTAAAATATTGCGAGGTGTCATTGATATTTTGGTGCTCCACGACAAACTTTGGGCATTACTTGCAGAATCCAAACGCAACACGTTTTCATTGGAACCTGTATTGCCTCAAGCGTTAACGTACATGTGTGGAAGTCCACACCCGGAGTATCCCACTTTTGGACTCATTAGCAATGGTGCAAACTCTTTACTCCTTAAGCTAGAAGGTAAAACCTATGCACAATCTAAAGAATTCTCATTGCGAAATGTGGGGGATTTGCCAGAGTTATTTTAGGTGCTAAAGCGGATTGGGGCGATCGTTCAGACGATGGTGATGTAAGGACGATCGGTCTTGTCTATTTCTACATAGAACTCAACCCTTTTTGCAGCCTAACGTTCGCGATCACCAGACGTATTTGTACTTTTCCAAATAACCCAAGTATGCTGCCGTTCCGTGTGCAGGCGATTGTTATGTCGCGACTGCTTTAGGTCCAACCACAACCACTCGACGCCCCTTCCGTGTATGCGCGTCGGAGACTTCGGCATCGGATAAATCAAGACCTAATATCAGTACACCGAGAGTGTATCCGCTAAGGTCCATGAAACTATCTAGTTGGTCGAGACCTGCGTTGAGCAGATGCCGAGAATCTCTCATCCCTTTAAATTCGATTAGCAAGTGTTCCCCGTTCCGTTGCAGCAGTATATCTGCCCTTTGATGTCCGCGTTCTGCGAGTTGATATTCAGATGTCACCGACGAATCGGGCGCGATTGACTCAAGAAATCCGGACAATGCACCAAGAAGCCCTGCTTCATGCATTCTTGGACCATCGCGTGTTGGTCGATGTTCACGCATAAATTCAGCCACAGCATGTCCGACGAACAATGGCAGATCGTCTTTGTGTGGTTTCAGAAGATTTGAGAGCCGCTCATTTTCGGCGTCAGCCTCAGCTTTCGATCGATTGCGGGCAAGTTGCTCAATGATTTGATCAAGAAGCAGACTCGCAAATGCGCAAACAGACACGATAGCGAGGAATGCTTCACTGGAATCGAAGTAGAGTTTGTGATCGTGAGTTGATGGATTTCTCCATTCCGTTCGGTAGCTCGTTAGTTGCGACAGCACACGATTCCGAAACACGCTCTTTTCGGTCAGATACTCCTCGATCTGATAGGGCGTCTTTTTCTCAGGTTTCTTCTCAGCGAGAACGCGATATGCCTCTTTGAGGCTGCCTTCAAATGCTTGGTTGGTGCGACATATCGCATCGGTAACGCAGTTTCGTCGGATGTGTCCTGACCGCGCCGCAAATGAGCAATGGCGGTCTGAACGTGAACCAGCATAGCCTTCAATCCAGACGTGTGATCGCCATCTTCAATGCTTTCGATTTTTTCGCGGATGATTGCGATGAGATCCATGTAATTCCTTGCGACTTGACCACTTACTATACAGAAAAACTCTGAATATCACCCTGATTTGGATAGATAATCCGACGCTTTCCGCATAACACTCTGATTTAGACAGATATCCAGATAGACTTTGTGCATCGCCCTGATTTAGGCAGATATCCTAACGAATTCTGTATCTCTCTTCTTATACCTAATAATTCATCCTAATTTTATGGGACTACACAAGCTGTTTCCTCTGAAAAGCCATAAATATTTATGAACGATCGCCCCAAAAATCCACTGGAATTTATAACTACCTATCTACCTTAATCCCTCATCAAGTTATGGAATCCCCGATCGAGTAATTGAAACCCCGATCGAATAACCTAAATCCCCAACTCGATTAGAAAATCCCCAACTAAGTTAGAAGATCCTCGATCGAGTAAATTGGTTTTAAATTCGTCTCTTAGCCGATCATCGGTCTTGTAGGACATTAAAATCGAAACGGGTGAAATCGAAAGTTTCCTAGTGCTAAACTAGACAGCCACATCCCACGCGTCTTCAGACGGCCTGAATCCCTCACCAAAACCATGAGTCACGAATTCCGATCGCTCCTCCGTAAAGTCGGAAGCGGACCGCACACCAGCCAAAACCTCACCCGCACCGAAGCCCAAGCCGCCATGCGCCTGATGCTTCACCAAGACGCCACCCCCGCCCAAATCGGCGCATTCCTCATCTCCCACCGCATCAAACGCCCCACGGGAGAAGAACTCGCCGGAATGGCTGACACCTATGACCAGCTTGGCCCTCAGCTTCCTGAACTCGCACAAACGCCCAACGCCCAACGCCCGATCGTTTTTTGTTATGCCTACGATGGCCGATCGCGCACTGCACCCTTAGGTCCCCTGGTCGCCCTTACCCTGGCCAGTTTCGGAATTCCGGTGATTCAGCACGGCGGCGATCGCGTCCCGACCAAAGAAGGCGTGCCCTTAATCGAACTGTGGGAAGCCTTAGGTGTGTACTGGAATCCCTGCACCCTTGAAAACGTCCATAAAATCCTCGAAACCCACGGCATCGGCTTCGTGCATCTTCCCCAGCACTTCCCCCTCGCCCAAGCCCTCATGCCCTACCGCGACCAAATCGGCAAACGGCCTCCGCTCTCCACCCTCGAATTGATGTGGTCTCCCTACGTCGGCGATCAGCTCCTGGTTTGTGGCTACGTCCATCCGCCCACCGAAGAGATGTTTCGAGGAGCCTTTGACTTGCGAAATACCCGATCGTTCATCACGGTCAAAGGCTTAGAAGGCAGTTGCGATTTACCGCGCGATCGGACGGTCATTATCGGTTATCAAGACGGCGATGAATTTCACCGCCTTACCCTCGCTCCCCGAGACTATGGATTTGCGGCATCGGAAGTTCCCATTACTAGCACCGCTGATTGGGCAGTTAGCAGTTTAGCAACGCTGCAAGGAACATCGTCAGAACTGACAGAAGCCTTGATCTGGAATGCTGGATTTTATCTGTGGCGATCGCAATCACCGACGAATTTACAAACAGATTTACAAACAGAACTCAAATCAGCATTCGATCGCGTGAGAGCAGCCCTAAAGGATGGACGTGTCTATCAAAAATTAATTGATTTGCAACAGGCTCTACCCCACCACTGAGAACGTTTATGATTGCTAAAACCGAATTGAAGCCAACACTGGAGTTCCCGCAAATGGGATGCGGAACGTGGGCCTGGGGAAACCAAGTTCTTTGGGGTTACGATCGTAGTATGGATGCTGAATTGCAACAGGTATTCAATCGCTGCGTCGATTTGGGCGTCACGCTCTTTGATACCGGAGACTCCTACGGCACAGGCAAACTCAAAGGCCAAAGCGAACTCCTCCTCGGAAAATTTAGCCAAGCCTACAATGGTCCCAACAAAGACCAAATTTGCCTCGCTACCAAACTTGCGCCCTATCCCTGGAGACTCACCCGAAGCGCCATGATTCAAGCAGCCCAAGCGTCCATCGATCGTCTTGGCCGCATCGACCTCGCCCAAATCCACTGGTCCACCGCCAATTATGCGCCTTGGCAAGAAGGTGCATTGCTCGACGGTCTAGCGGATTTATATGAACAGGGATTGATTAAAGGCGTGGGGCTTTCAAACTATGGACCGAAGCGGCTGAAATGGGTGCAATCACGGTTTAAATCTCGCGGCATTCCGATCGTTTCTCTCCAAGTGCAATACTCATTGCTTTCTACCTATCCCGTCACCGAACTCGGCCTCAAAGATCTCTGCGACGAATCTGGAATCAAAATCATCGCCTACAGTCCGCTCTGTCTCGGATTGCTTACTGGAAAATATGAAAACCCCAAAGGACCCTTCCCAAAAGGAATTCGTCGGTTCCTATTTCCGCGATTGCTTCCCGGAATGCAAGGACTCCTAAGCTGTCTCAACGAACTAGCCACCCTCCACGACAAGACGATCGCACAAGTCGCTCTCAACTGGTGCATCGCCAAAGGTACGCTTCCCATTCCCGGTGCAAAGACCTTAGATCAAGTGGACCAAAATCTCGGTGCTCTGGGCTGGTCTCTCGACGAAGCTGACGTGATGGCGCTCGATCAAGCCGCGAAAAGCGTCGATCGAAAAATGATCCAAAACATCTTTCAAACTCGTTAAGGTTCAGGCATTCCCATTCATCGCTAATTTAAACACAGGCCAATTGTATGACGATCGCAGCGCAAGAGATTGTGGCATCGTAAAATCCCCTCAATGTGCAATGTTTATCAGGTCTAACTCCATCATAATGGACGATAAATATCCCTTGCATTTAGGAGTTCGCATAACGTCAACACCTACGCGATTCCGAACGATCTTGATCGGATTCTGGCATTTTTATATCGCTATAGCGAAGAAGAATTTAGTCTTCCTTCGGATTCCAGGGGAGACCTGCCTTCCAATCCAACTTCCTTAACGTAAACTTACAGTTGATCGGAATTGGATAACCCGTCGCCGGAGACCCATCGCCCACAAACCGCACCATCAGGCTCAAGCTAATCTCTAACGTCCGTTGCATCGCCACAAAATCTAAATATCGCTTCAACGGATCACCGGGCTTCTTTGGCTTACTCAAATCAACCAGCGTCTTACTGACCTCCATCGGACCGTCGTCGCCCTTCCGGGCCAGCATATCTTCCGCGACCACTTTCTCCTTCATGGTCGTTCCAGGCGGTACCGGACTCAGCGCTTGCTCCTGAAACAAATCTAACGAATTTCCCGCGATCAACCGTGTCACCCTTCGTGCCTTGCCATCAAGATCCGTCACGCTGCTCATGTTCCAATCCACAAACACCGGATGCTCTTTGGACTTGTTTTTGACATTAACCCCGAACTCCTTCAGCTTGTCAAACTCGTACCGCTTGTCAAACTTAAAACTGACCTCCACTCGATCGTTCAGCTTCAGATCCTCAAGCTGCTTATCCAGATCTTTCTTTTCTAAAACGATCGTTAACTCATCATTAAACGAGTTGATAATCTGGTAAAGCACATAGGTGACGCACAAAATGTAGATCGTCAGCAGTAAAAGATCGGTATTGTTCATGGGGAAGCAAATAGAAGCAGCAAAAAATCAGTTAGACAGGAAAACCACCGCCTTTCTTATACCACCCCGTCCCAGACTTGACCACCCAACTTTACCCCTCACTTCCAAGCGCCTCACCCGGAAGCGCTTGGTAAGAAAAGCATCCTACCGAATCCAACGGGCCGCATCCTTCGCATGATAGGTCAGAATCATATCCGCACCCGCCCGCTTGAAGCTCGTCAACGTCTCCATGACTAAGCGCTCCTCATCGACCCATCCATTCAGCGCCGCCGCCTTCACCATGGCGTACTCCCCAGACACGTTATACGCTGCTACCGGAACATGACTCGCCTCCTTCACCCGATGGATAATATCCATATAGGACAGCGCAGGCTTCACGATTAACATATCCGCCCCTTCCTCAACATCCAGCAGCATCTCCTTGATCGCTTCTCGGGCATTTCCTGGATCCATCTGATAGGTGCGCCGATCGCCGTACTGAGGCGTCGATTCAGCCGCATCGCGAAACGGACCATAGTAGGCCGACGCATATTTCACCGCATAGGACATAATCGGAATATCCTGAAACCCCGCTTCATCCAAGCCCGATCGAATCGCCCCCACAAAGCCATCCATCATCCCCGACGGCGCAATAATATCTGCCCCTGCCCGAGCCTGGGCTACGGCTACTTTTGTAATCAACTCCAGGGTGGAATCGTTCATCACCTTCCCTAGCAAATCGCTCTCGCCGAGGTAGCCACAGTGCCCATGAGACGTGTACTCACACACACAAGTGTCATTAATGACCATGAGATTAGGTACCGCCTTCTTCACCGCTTCCGTAGCTTTCTGCACAACTCCACAGTCGTGCCAAGCGCCCGTTGCCTCAAGATCCTTATCAGTGGGAATTCCAAACAAAATAATCGACGGAATCCCCAAATCGTAGACTTCCTTCGCGTCTTCGACGATTTTGTCCACCGAGAGCTGATAAACTCCCGGCATCGAGGTTACTTCCTTCGCAACATTAGTCCCCGGCACCGCAAATAACGGGTAAATTAAATCATTGGGACTCAATACCGTTTCACGCACCATACGGCGGAGGGTGTCATTCGATCGCAGACGACGGGGACGATGGGTGGGGAACATGGGCAGCAAAGTCCTGAATAACTAGTTCTAACAGTCTAAAACAGGATTGAAGCAGATTCTACATGAATGAAGATGTGTAAAGCGATGATGTTTTCTAAGTCTTTTTTGGGCGGGGTGTTGTGTAAAGTACCACTATAGCTAAGACTTTATACAGTAGGGCTTCAGTAGATTGGATCGGTGCGTTAGTCTTGTTGGATCAGTGTTTCTATCAGTATCAGCCTGCACGCTGACCTTACTTATATTTTGAGGATTAGTACTTTTTACGACTCCATAGGGCACTCTTAGCACTTAGAAAGGTGCCAGATTGGATTGAGCGTTCTATACAGCATTATGTTGCAAACCCAGCTTAGAAACACCCCTAACGACTCCACTGAGCAGCTCCTCAAAAAAGCCCTCACCCTCAACCAAATGGGGGACTACAAACGCGCGATCGTTGATTTTGAGACGGTGTTAGAGCTGCGGCCAGATTGCCTAGAAGCCTGGAGCGAGAAAGCAAGCGCCTACATGAATCTAGGTCAATACGAAAGCGCTCTAGCTTGCCTTGATAAAGCTCTCATGGCCCATCCGACGTCTCCTTTCCTCGCCTACCAGCGAGGCTGGACTGCTCATGTCGCAGGCCAGTACGAAGAAGCTGGAAACGCTTTCCAACGGGTGATTCAGCTTCAGCCCAACTACCCTAACGCCCACTACAGTATGGGGCTTTCTCTATATACCCTCAGGCGCTATGAGCTGGCAATCGCCTACCTATCCAAAGCTTTAGATCTCGATCCCAATGCCCCTGATACTTGGTATCTTCAAGGCGCAACCCTCTATGCGACCGGACGCTATGAGGGAGCAATCATGCATTTCAACCGATCGCTTGAAATGCGGTCCGACAATGCGGATGCGTTGAGCAGTCGAGGCAATGCATTGCTCTGTTTGGGAGATTACGAAGCAGCGTCTTCTAGCTATGCCCAATCGCTGGCGATCGAGATTGAGGATCCGCAGGTGTGGTACCACCGAGGACTCGCACTCAAAAATCTCAATCGCCATAGTGATGCGATTGACTGCTATCAGAAAGCGCTTAAGTTTCGCCTGGACTATGCCGAAGCTTGGTACAGTCAGGGGCTTTCTTGTATGAAGCTAGAAGATTGGGAAACGTCCCTCGCTAGCTACGATCAGGCCCTTAAGCTGAATCCTGAATACTACGAAGCTTGGTATAACCGAGGGATTCTTCTCAAGGCAAATAACCGTCTTGAGGAAGCTTTAGTAAGCTACGATCGAGCCTTAGAGCTTCGGCCCCAAGACTTTCGGGCTTGGAATAACCGAGGGGGACTATTGGTTAGCCTAGGTCAGTGGGAAGCGGCCTTAGCTAGTTTTGATCAAGTCCTAGGTCTCCGCCCTGACGATCCGATCGCGCTCCGTAACCGAACGGCAGTCATGAAGAAGCTTCAGCAGTCCCAAAGGTCGTAGGGAATTTGGCGTATTAAAATCAGGTTTGGGACCCACGGCATGTCCATGTCCATACAATCTCTGTGCCGGATCTGTAAGGGCATGGCTCGCTGTGCCCCAAACCCAACGAGGAGGCGTTGAATCGCTGGATTGTTTAGGCCGCAGACTTCTAGATCGATCGCCCTTCACAGGTTAATAACTTCTCTAAGATCGCCATTGCCTCGGGATTTCCATTCTCGCGCACCTTTTTTTCCGCTGCAATATTGAGCAACTCAAGTTCAATCCGTTCTGCGTAGGTGCGGTTGATTGAGAACCGGGGATTCCGATCACGCGAGTTACGACTTAAATTCAACCGGATAGACTGACCGAGATCGTACTCAATGCGCTGGGCCAACCGACGAACGACCTATCGCTGCTCAGGGCGAGCGGTTTTTAGGCCCTCTCGAATCGGGCGAGAGAATATGATGGCTCGATCGCGATTACTTAGGTTTTCTTGCAGCCAAACTTCCAAGGTCGAGACAGGCAAGTCAGATACCTTTTCGTCGATTTTGGCAAAGGCATGGGATTCACGGAAGGAAATGCGTCGATCGCCGTCATAATCTGCACTGTCTACGCGCTGGCCTGTGCGACTGATGCCACTTAATCCCGCAAAGAAGCTAGAACTATAGCAATCGCCATGAGTGTTAGGACATAGTGTAGAATAGAAAAAATGCATGGCAACAGGAATGGCAAAACCATATAGTGATGAC
>ENA-OBIO01000961-OBIO01000961.1-metagenomes-genome-assembly--contig:-NODE-961-length-12866-cov-3.1558_pt1 | contig 12866 bp, 11 predicted proteins | sample MGYA00153383_OBIO01 | MGnify analysis MGYA00153383 | reverse complement strand
ATGATTGATGGCGCTCCTTCCAAAGGCAAAGGGCTAACACTCCGCAACAATGGTATTAAAACACGTTATTACGCTTTAGATAAAACAGGGGCATCAACACACTCTAATGCAAAAATGACAGCACTTGCCATTGAGCAATTAATCAATGATGATTTTAAATTATCAGATATTGAATTATTGGCCTGTGGCACTGCATCGCCTGATAATCAAATGCCTTCGCATGCCGTAATGGTTCACGGAGAATTAAAATCGCCACCTGTCGAATTAATTTCTCCTGCGGGTTCGTGTTGTGCAAGCATGCAGGCCATTAAGTTTGGTTACACCTCCATATTGGCAGGAAACACAACCAATGCAGTATGTACGGGTTCCGAAAAACTCTCAACATTTATGCAAGCGCATCATTTCGAAAACGAAACGGCTCGCTTAGCTGAATTAGAGCAACATCCAATTATTGCCTTTGAAAAAGATTTTTTACGATGGATGCTTTCTGATGGCGCCGGCGCACTATTATTACAAGATAAACCTAACACTAAAGGGGTATCATTAAAAATCGAGTGGCTCGACATTAAATCGTTTGCCAATGAATTAGACACCTGCATGTATGTGGCTGCCGAAAAAAACGAAGATGGTTCAACAACTGGTTGGAGAGATTTTACACCCGAACAATGGTTATTAAAATCAGTATTTTCGTTTAAGCAAGACACGAAGTTGTTGGGTAGAGAGATTGTGCCTGTTGGCGTGCGCTACTTACAAGAAATTATTAAAAAAAGGAATTTTGATTTAAATAGTATCACTCATTTTTTACCACATTTATCATCAGAGTTTTTCCGAAAAAAAATAGCAGATGAATTAACGAGGGTAGGACTTAATATTCCAGCTGAAAAATGGTTTACAAATCTTTCTCAAATTGGTAATATTGGTTCGGCATCTATAGTATTAATGATTGAAGAAATACTCAATTCAGGAAGACTAAAAAAAGGCGAAACCATTTTACTAATGGTGCCTGAAAGTGCCCGATTTACCTATGCTTACTGCTTATTAACAGTTTGTTAAAATGAAAAAAGAAGATTTACCCCAAGATCATTCAGCATTAGAAGGTGTTACAAGAGACCTGTGTTATGTAAAAGACGCGGAAGGTAAATACACTACCGATTTAAGTAAAGGTTGGGAGGTTAAAAAACAAGCCTTAGATAATGCGTGGGATGACATCAACGAACGCGTACAAGAAGCGGCGGCCCTTGTAAAATCAGGCGAAAAAAGCCCTATATATTATTTTATGGAAAAAAAATTAATGGACTTGATGGTGTTGTCTGGTTATACAGGCTTTTGGAAAATGACCATCAAGCGTCATTTCAATCCATCTGTCTTTGCAACATTAACCGATGAGAAACTATTGGTTTACGCTAAAACATTTGATATTTCTTTAGAAGAATTAAAATCTTTTAAGGGATAAACTCTTATATCTCCCCTTCTTTAAAGGGATTTCGAGGCACCCATTCGCTAGGTTGTAAAAATTGCATAAATGGTTTCAGTATTAATTTTGATACGGTATTTTGTGGTTTAATATAACAAAGTAACTCATGAGGTTTTGCGCCAACCGTTGTTTTTATTTCCGAGGCAGTTCGACCTAAATTAATACGTTCTTTTTTAATGAGAATGGCTTCTTCGATATAGCTATATAAAATAGTTTGATACAACTCAAACTCCTTGTTTAGCGCATAATCAAAACCAATGTAGTGTGCTTCAATTTCATTTGGCAAATAAAATCCTGATGCAAATGACACTAATTCATTATCCTTAAACCAAGCATCTATATAAAAATCAGAAGCAAAACGCTCAGCTACATGTTTAAAATAATCTTTTTCTAACTGACCCAATTTGAATTTAGCTTGGTGATATACCAGTAAATATAGGCTATACAAAGCATCGCTTAGCTTAATGATTTCAGCAACGGTTAATCGTTTTTTTGTAAGAGGAGCACTGGCTTGTAAAATATGTTTTGCGCGATTACGGTATTTTTTAGAAAACAACCCAAAGTAATCTGATAATGATTGTAGATTTTTTGGCAAATCTACAATCATATTTGGCTCTACATTAAAATGCACAAATCGCGTACAATACCAGCAATCCTTATCTCCAAAGCCTTCTTCATAAAAATCTTTTACTAAGATAGCTGATATTTTACCTCTTAATTTTTCTGCACGAGCCACACAATCAATGATGTTTTCTAAAATCTTGAAAGTTGTTTTTTTATCATTAACATTAAAATAAAAACCATGTTCGCCACTAATGAAATTATTGCCACAGGTTACTAAGCGCATAATGGTTTCATCCTCGTTATGCTCTATATAGCGTTGAAATATGGACGCCCGCTTGCTCTTTAATTCTGTAATTTGTTTATCTATTAACTCACCAAACAAAGAAGCAGAAAAATCATTAATCTGAAAGTAAACAACGCCCATTGGCTTTTTGCGATTGTATACAATCACATATCTAAATCTAAAATTAGCCGTTTGTTGGTTGTGAACGACGCTTAAATAAGAGTAGGATAAAAAAATATTATTTTTGTTAGTTGCCTCATTCCATTCGCTTTGAGGTATATTTTCGACTTCGTCAAAACAAGAAAACGTATAATTACTAAACACTTTGCGATGAGGTTTTAGTTTATTTTTTTGTATGAATTTATCGCAGAGTGCAAACATAATTTATTTAATAATATCTTTAATAATTTTAAGATGATGATTGGTATGAATGCCCAGAAACTTTTTAGTTGGCTTTAAATTTAAATCGCCAAAATAAGGATGTTTAAAAAAACTATTAGGGTGTAAACTTTCTATTTTTTTAATCATTAATCGTGTTTTATCAATGTGATGTTTTAATGTGTCACTAGTTATATTCCCTTCAGGAACAACTGTTTTAGGAGCTTTCGCTTTTCCTCTGGGGATTTTACTGAGGCCTAAAATTAATGTTCCCATTAAATTTAAACGCCATTTATATAAATGAGGGTCAGACTTTTCGACGGCATCTATTATTTGAGTTAATACTTTTAAACTATGCTCAATATGCCATCCCACAGAAGCTTTAGAAACAGCAGCATTTGTTTTATCTAAAAACAAAATATGTTGTTCTAATTCGTTAATTAAATTATTTAATTTTTCCATTTTAGCTTGGTGTTTTTAAATTGTAATGAGTGGAAAAATATCGTCAAACAATATCGTAACACTCTTGTGGATAGTTAGTTCAGAAGTATCTAAACTAAATATTGCTGAGGTTGGATTTTCGAATGGGTTAGAAATGCCTGTAAAATTTGGTATTTCGCCAGTTCTTGCCTTTGCATAGTGTCCTTTCACATCTCGTTTTTCACATACAGTTAATGGGGTTGATATATAATACAATATAAAATGTTCTTGCCCGATAATGTTTTCCGCAAGTGTTCTTAATACGTTTGTAGGAGTAATTAAACTACAAATAACAACAACGCCACAGCTTGCTATTTGCTTGGCTAATTCAGCAGTTCGGCGTATGTTTTCGTAACGACCTTCAAGAGAAAACCCTAAGTCTTTATTGATGCCTAATCGCAGCATATCACCATCCAACACTTTGGTTAGAATACCTTCATCAAATAATTTTTTTTCGAGATGATAAGCTAATGTGGTTTTGCCACTGCCTGATAATCCCGTCATCCATATAACTAAGCCTTTATGCGATAGTTTATTTTCCTTATCAGTAGTAGATACTAATTCGTTTTGATGAGACGATATGTTGTTGGATAAATTCAAGGATTAATAACTTATTTACGTAACCAATTAAAAAATTGTTTATTAATAAATGGAATATAAAAAAATGCCATTGCCGGAACTAAAATTAAGCTAAGAACAAGTGTTCTTAAAGGCACCGAAAGTTCAGCCATTAAAGGAATTAAGATGGTTGATAACAATGTAATCATAGGATAAATAAAGCACCAAACTAATAAGGCAAATTTCCATTTTTTAGGATGAGAGGGTTGTTCCATTTTTAATACTAAAAACTATTTTTTGTGTGACTAAATGTACTGTTAATTTGTTTTAATTTAGGATGAAAAAGTACAATAATTTATCTTACTTTTGATTGAATTAACATTTGTTATAATAACACAATTATGTCGTACGATTTTAGAAATAGCCCTACCATCGATCAAGTTGGAATCGAAGAAAGGGTTGCTCGTTTTAACACGCGCAGTATTAAAAAAGGAACAAAAGTGCAAGGTTTAAAACTAGCGCTTAACATGATTGATTTAACAACACTTGAAGGAAAAGATACGGAAGGAAAAGTGAAGCAAATGTGTTATAAAGCAATGCACCCACATTTAGCCTTGCCCGATTTGCCAAGTACGGCGGCAGTTTGTGTATACCCAACAATGGTAAAAACAGCTAAAGATGCTTTAAAAGGAAGTTTGGTTAAAGTAGCCTCTGTATCAACCGCATTTCCAAGTGGCAATTCAACGATGCAAATAAAATTATTAGACACCAAGTTTGCTTTAGATAATGGTGCTGATGAAATCGATATGGTAATTAGTCGCGGTGAATTTTTAAAAGGCAACTACAATTTTGTGTTTGACGAAATCGCTGCTATTAAGGATTTAACGCATAAATACAACGCTCGCTTAAAAGTTATTTTTGAAACGGGCGAAATTTCTACTTTAGATAATGTGCGTAAAGCAAGTGATATAGCGATTTATGCTGGTGCCGATTTTATTAAAACATCTACCGGTAAAATTGGTGTAGCGGCTACCATGCCTGTAACACTAGTCATGTTAGATGCTATTAAAGATTATTATTTTAAAACAGGTATCATGGTTGGTATGAAACCAGCTGGTGGTATTAGCACTGCAAAAGGCGCTTTACAATATTTAGTGATGTTACACGAAACATTAGGCAATGCTTGGTTAGATAACAAATGGTTCCGTTTTGGCGCAAGCTCTTTGGCTAACGATATTATTTTACAATTAGAGAAAGAAGTACGCGGCGTTTATTTTAGCAAAGATTATATTTCGGTAGATTAAATTTTAACGACACAAAACTTAAAATATATTTCAAAAACAACATTAAACTTCTCAGCGACCTTTGCGAATACTTAGCGTCCTCTGCGGTTAAACAAATAACACCATGACAAAAAAAGAAATAAAAAAATTAGATTATTTTACGGATTGGAAATATGCTCCAGCTCCTGAAGCAACCGATCATATTCGTTTGCAAAAACAATACGAATTATTTATCAATGGTAAATTTGTGAAACCAAATTCAGGTAAATATTTTGACACGATCAATCCAGCTACGGAAGAAAAAATTTCGAGCATTGCAGAAGCAAATGACAAAGATGTGGATTTGGCAGTAAAATCAGCTCGAACGGCTTATGATAAAACATGGAGTAAGATGCCCGCTAAAGAACGTGCTAAATATATTTTTCGTATTGCGCGTTTAATTCAAGAGCGTGCTCGTGAATTATCAGTGATTGAAACCATGGATGGCGGAAAATCTATTCGCGAAAGTCGCGATATCGATGTGCCTTTAGCAGCGAATCATTTTTTCTATTATGCAGGTTGGGCTGATAAATTAGAATATGCGTTTCCTAATCGTAAACCACAATCGTTAGGTGTTGCGGGACAAGTTATTCCCTGGAATTTCCCGTTATTAATGGCTGCTTGGAAAATTGCACCAGCCTTAGCAACAGGTAATACCGTTGTATTAAAGCCAGCAGAAACAACCTCTTTAACAGCTTTAAAATTAGCGGAGATTATACAGGAAAGTGGTTTACCTGATGGCGTTGTGAATATCATTACTGGTCACGGCCCTGTTGGCGCAGCGATGGTAAATCATAAAGACATTAATAAAATTGCGTTTACTGGAAGTACTAACGTTGGTAAGTGGATACAGAAAGCAGTAGCAGGTACCGACAAAAAATTAACATTAGAACTTGGCGGTAAAGCAGCGAATATTATTTTTGAAGATGCTCCTATAAACCAAGCCGTAGAAGGCATTGTGAATGGCATATTCTTTAATCAAGGACATGTGTGTTGTGCAGGCTCTCGTTTATTTGTGCAAGAAAGCGTAGCAGAAGAAGTGATTCGTAAATTAAAAGACAGATTAGAAACATTAATCGTTGGTGACCCATTGGATAAGAATACAGACATTGGTGCCATCAATTCTAAAATGCAATTGAATAAAATTAATGAGTATTTAAAAATTGGTGTAAACGATGGAGCTGAGATGTATCAAAGCTCTTGCTCGATTCCTAAAAAAGGATTCTTTGTTCGCCCAACCTTATTTTTAAACACGTCACAATCTCATCGTATTTCTCAAGAAGAAATTTTTGGACCTGTATTAGCCATTCAAACATTTAGAACGATTGAAGAAGTGATTGAAAAAGCGAATAATATTCCTTACGGGTTAAGTGCTGGTGTTTGGACAGATAAAGGGTCTCGTATTTTTAACATGACCTCGAAATTGCGCGCCGGCGTGGTTTGGGCCAATACCTATAATAAGTTTGATCCAACTTCTCCGTTTGGCGGCTATAAGGAAAGTGGATTCGGACGAGAAGGAGGATTACACGGTTTAGCGCCTTATTTAAAATTTTAAGAGGAGAGTTTAACCGCAAAGAGGCAAAGAAAAAAACGCAGAGAACGCAAGAGAAAAATAAGAAATGGTAGAGAATGATTTGTCTCAAATAATAATTGGTAGTGCTATTAAAGTTCACACTGTATTAGGACCTGGATTGTTAGAATCAGCTTATGAAGAGTGTTTATATTATGAATTGGTTAAAGAAGGATTGAAGGTTGAAAAGCAAAAAGCATTTCCACTGATTTATGAAGAGATAAAATTAGAAGTTGGTTATAGGTTGGATTTAATAGTAGAAGATAAAGTAATTATAGAAATAAAATCAGTTGAAGTATTAAATGATGTTCATTTAGCACAGATACTAACCTATTTAAAATTAAGTAATGTAAAATTGGGATTATTAATTAATTTCAACGTATCAAGAGTAAAAGACGGGATTAAAAGGGTAGTAAATAATTTATAAAATAAAGCAAATTTTCTCTGAGCTCTTTGCGAAAAAACTCAGAGACCTTTGCGGTTAAACATTATGGAAAGAATAGAAGTTTTAAAAACATACAAAATATTTATTGGCGGACAGTTTCCTCGTACAGAGAGTGGACGCTATTATCCTTTAAAATTAAAAAACAACATGACTGTAAACGTTAGTTTATCTTCTCGTAAAGATTTTAGAAATGCTGTAGTGGTAGCGCGCGGCGCCTTTAGTGGCTGGAGTTCAAGAGCGGCATTTAATCGCGGACAAATTTTATATCGCATTGCCGAAATGTTGGAAGGACGCAAAGATCAGTTTTTAGAAGAACTGAAGCAGTTAGGGTATACAGCTGTTAATGCTAAAAAAGAAATTGAATTAAGTATTGACCGTTTGGTGTATTATGCCGGCTGGTGTGATAAATACCAACAGTTACATAGCTCCGTTAATCCGGTGGCATCATCACATTTTAATTTCTCAGTACCCGAACCAATGGGAGTTCTGTCAATTATGGCAGATGAATCTACTGCCTTATTAGGATTAGTTTCTGTGATTGCACCTTGTATTGCCGGCGGAAATACCTGCATCGTTTTGGCATCAGAAAGTAAACCAACCTGCGCTATTACTTTTGCCGAAGTACTTGCTACAAGTGATGTTCCGGCTGGTGTTGTTAATATCATCACAGGAAATAGAAAAGAACTACACGCCCATTTTTCATCGCACATGGATGTGAACGCAATCATTACATGTAATTCAGAAAAGGACTTTAATAAAACTGTTGGCGAAAATGCGTCTTTAAATGTGAAACGTGTGTTTATATGGAATAAAAATTGGAATAACGAAACAGAACAAGGACCATATTTTATTACTGATTTACAAGAAATAAAAACAACCTGGCATCCTATTGAAAACATTGGTGTTTCGGGAATTAAGTATTAATGCAGTTGTATCATTCGTAATTTAATTTTTAAACTCAGCATAAAAGTTTATTAAATCGAATGCCATTATAAAACTAAATGTTAACCTAATTAAATAGTAGTATGTTCAATTTTCTCTTTAAACTAGCGGGCTGGAAAGTAACACATCAATTACCGAAAGACATTGCAAAATGCGTTATCATTGCACTTCCACATACAAGTAATTGGGATTTTGTATACGCTATGGGAGCGCTTAGCGAAATGAAAATTAAAACTCGTTTCACTATAAAAAAAGAATGGTTCAAGTTTCCGTTTAAAGGGTTAATGACTAAACTAGGTGCTTTACCAATTGACAGAACTAAAAATGCGGATGGCACCAGAAAAGGAACAGTTGAAGCGATGGTTGATTTGTTTAATAGTCGCAAAGAGTTACTATTACTCATCACGCCTGAAGGCACACGCTCCCGAGTAGATAAATGGAGAACGGGATTTTATTATGTGGCATTGAAAGCAAAAGTGCCTATTGCCTTAGGATTTATTGATTATGCTAAAAGAGAATGCGGGATTGACAAATTAATATATCCAACTGGTAATTATAACGCCGACATGAAATTGATCATGGATTTTTATAAAAATGTTACAGGGAAAAACCCTGAAAATTTTGCGTTAGATACTTCTTTTGAACAGTAGGTATATTCATAATAGGATTAGGCTTTAACAGAGATTCTTACTATCTTCATTAAAATTATATGCATGAAAGCCTTTTTAACAATAGTTCTAATTCAGTTTACTGTTTTATTGTATTCACAAAACTGGGCATCATTTAATAAAAATTATCGTTATAATTATTCTTTAGAAAATGAAAGCTATACAACCGTTGTTGTATTTGCCGATAGCGTTTTAACGCAAGGCACAGATACGATTTATAGTTTGAATCGAATTGCAGCTAAATGTGATAGTTGTTTCTTTTATTATCCTGAAGTTGGTGTTGCGAATTCTAATTATGTATTAATTAATCAGCCTCAATTTATGCAAAGGCGCATTATTTATTCAAACAATCAATACCGTTTATCCGACACCAGTAATTATATCATCCCTCGTTTTTCTAATGTTGGAAATACTTGGATGTTTAATGCAAGCAGAGGAATTACAGCACAAGTAATAACAATGGTATTAAAAATAAACTTTGGTGTAAACGATTCAATTCGTACTATTTTATTAAGCACCAACGACACCATTATATTATCAAAACAATTTGGCATCCTAAAATATCCTGCAAAATTTGGACAAAGTATTTATTATAAATTGCGTGGCATAGAAAACAAAAGCAGTTATGATGTATACTCGTTGTACGGAGAAAAAGTACCGAATTATTTTGATTTCTTTAAATTAGAGTCTGGGGTTATTCATTATTACTCCATGACTTCAAGTTATTCTGGTCAGCCTGGCGCTCACTGTGATGCATATTACTATGCTAAAAAAAGCATAGTAACATCTGCGTTATCAGGTACGGTAATCAGTAATTCATATATAGAAGATAGAAAAGGTTGTACAGGTAATTGCGCAAGTGATATGTGGGGTGGCTGTATAATAAGCAACCCATATACATTTTCGTCTTTGCCAGTGTATTCTTATACATACAACTCTGTAGCTCCAAATATTATAAACATGTTTAATGATAACATTTATAATTCCTATAATAATAAGTTTTATTCGCCATCAGGTGGGAGTACACAATATTATTTTTTATTAAAGTTTGGCAAAACTATTAACAATAAGTTTTATAAATCCTATGGTTATTCTTGTTTTTCAGGATATTTAGGTGAAAAGAAAATAAATTATAGTGGAAATATTTACTTGCCATCTTCTCAAAACCCTAATGTTTATTATGCGTCTAACTATAATGGCATTAATACATTTGGTGAAACTTTTATACAAGACTATGGACAAGTGAATGCTTTTTTTCCGGGATTTGAATCTCAAGATTATTACTGCACGTCCGGTATTATTGACGGAGCTGATACATTAGGTAATTTGAATGCGTTGGGCGTACTATTAAATATAGATAACCAAGAAAACACCTATTCTTCTTATGGGCCAAATCCAACTAAAGATATTATTAAGATTAACTTGCCTTTCGAATCTACTGATAATACTGGGACAATAGAAGTGAAAGATGTTTTCGGAAAACCAGTATTTCAAAAAATAATTTCAATTGGAACAAATTCCGAGATAATAAATCTCCAAAATTTAGCTCACGGTCTTTATTTTGTTGAGGTTAAAATGCCCCATTTTCATCGGCTTTTTAAAGTAGTTAAAGAATAAGATTAACTCAAATTTCTCTCCGTCTCTGCGGTTAATCTTTTTCAGTTAAAGACAAATCCAACTCTCTTCTCTGTGTCTCTGCGGTTTATTTCCATAAAAACACATCAATGATATTTCTCCACTCTTCTCCGGTTAAATCAATTCTTTTGCAATCATTTATTTCCATATCCTAAACAAAAAATTATCTTTGTTACTTGCATTAAACAACGCATTTTATGGAATACGATTTTAAGAAAATAGAAACAGAGTGGCAGAAATTTTGGAAAGACAATAAAACCTTTGCAGCTAAAGATGGTGGCGATAAACCAAAATACTATGTGTTGGATATGTTTCCTTATCCATCTGGCGCGGGTTTACACGTAGGTCATCCTCTTGGGTACATTGCCTCTGATATTGTTGCTCGTTTCAAACGCCATAAAGGATTTAATGTATTGCATCCTATGGGTTATGATAGCTTTGGTTTACCAGCAGAACAATACGCCATTCAAACAGGGCAACATCCAAAAATAACGACCGAAAATAATATTGCCGTATATCGCAAACAGCTAGATAAAATAGGCTTTTCCTTTGATTGGGACAGAGAAGTGAGAACATCAAATCCAGAGTATTACAAATGGACTCAATGGATTTTTATACAAATATTTAATTCGTGGTATAACAAAAACACTAACAAAGCAGAAAATATTTCGACGCTTATCGCAGAATTTGAAACCAGCGGAAACATGAGCGTTAATGCTTGTTGCGACGAAACCGTTAAACTTTTTACCGCAACCGAATGGAAAGGTTTTTCTGAAAAAGAACAATCTGATATTTTAATGGCTTATCGTATTGCTTACTTAGGCGAAGCATATGTAAACTGGTGTCCGCAACTAGGAACAGTTTTAGCAAACGATGAAATTAAAGATGGTGTGAGCGAGCGTGGCGGTTATCCGGTGGAGCGTAAATTGATGAAACAATGGAGCATGCGCATCAGCGCTTATTCGCAACGCTTATTGGATGGCTTAGATACATTGGATTGGACGGAAAGTTTAAAAGATGCACAACGTAACTGGATTGGAAAAAGTGTTGGAACGTCGTTGAGGTTTAAAGTCCTCACCCCTAACCCCTCTCCCAAGGAGAGGGGGACAGAGTCTCCTTCCTACCTAACAGGCAAAAAAGAAATTGCTGTTGATTTGTTACAAAAAGCAAAAGCGAATCGTAAAAACTATACTGAAACAGAAGATATTATTTGGCAAGCCTTACGCAACAGAAAATTGGACGCTAAATTTAGAAGACAACATCCTATTGATAAATTTATTGCAGATTTTGTATGCTTAGAACAACATTTAATTGTTGAAATTGACGGAGAATACCATAATAGCAATGAACAACAAGAACTCGATAATGCAAGAACAATTGTACTCAGTTTAAATGGGTTTAATGTAATTAGATTTACAAACGATGAAGTAAAAAATAATTTAGATTTTGTATTAGAAAAAATTAAAGAAGAATTAGCGGCAATAGCTCCCTCTCCTTTGGAGAGGGCTGGGGTGAGGACAAGGGGGGAAACTATCGAAGTCTTCACCACTCGCCCCGATACCATCTTTGGCGTGTCATTCGTGACCTTAGCGCCGGAACATGAATTAGTTGAAACCTTAACAACAGCCGAAAATAAAAGGGCTGTTGAAGAATATGTGACCACTGCAAAAAACAGAAGTGAGCGTGAACGCCAAGCGGACATTGCTAAAATCACGGGTGTGTTTACAGGGTCTTATGTAGAGCATCCGTTTACAGGAAAACAAATCCCAATTTGGATTGGCGATTATGTATTAGCAGGTTATGGCACTGGCGCTGTAATGGCAGTACCAGCTCATGACTCGAGGGACTATAGTTTTGCAAAACATTTTGGCTTACCAATATTAGAGGTTGTAGCAGGCGGCAATCTAGAAAAAGAAGTATACGATGCCAAAGAAGGAAACTTAATTAACTCTGATTTTTTAAATGGATTAGATGTTAAAGAAGCAATGAAAAAAGCCATTGCTGAAATAGAATTAAAAGGATTAGGAAAAGGGAAAGTGAATTTCCGCTTACGTGATGCGGTTTTCGGAAGACAGCGTTATTGGGGAGAGCCCATTCCGATTTATTATAAAAATGATATTCCGTATGCGTTAAACGAAAGCGAGTTACCGTTAGTATTACCGGAAGTAGATAAATATTTACCTACCGAAGTTGGTGAGCCGCCTTTAGCGAGAGCGAAGGACTGGATGTATAAGCCCCTCTCTAACTCTCCCCAAGGGGGAGAGAATGCGAAACCGCATACTTGGCAAACCGCAGGGAATTCTTCTTATGAATTTACAAAAGAAAAATCTCAAGAGTTAAGAAATAATCAAACAGAAGCTGAACACATTTTATGGGAAGCTATTAGAAAAAAATCATTAGATGTAAAATTCAGAAGACAGCATGTGATTGGCGCGAACATCGTTGATTTTGTTAGCCTTGAAGCTAAATTAGTAATTGAAGTTGATGGTAAAATTCATTTAGAGCAAAAAGATTATGACGCCGCCAGGACAAAAGAATTAGAATCTG
>ENA-OBIO01000958-OBIO01000958.1-metagenomes-genome-assembly--contig:-NODE-958-length-12875-cov-39.7958_pt1 | contig 12875 bp, 17 predicted proteins | sample MGYA00153383_OBIO01 | MGnify analysis MGYA00153383 | reverse complement strand
CGGATTCTTGGATCGCGCCAAAGCAAAATCAGCACATAAACCCAACGCCACCAAACCAGTGGGTAATTGACCGGATCCGATCGCCGTTGCGAGATGTCGCCTAAACGTTGGCAAGCTCCTGGAATAGCCGATCGCTCATCACTCTGCCACTGGAAAATAGATCTTTCCCATTCCCCGTTTCCCCCCTTTCCCCCAAGCAATTCCCGTCTTTTGCCGCAAGTACTTCTCGACAGTATCAAAGCCAGCGCTTGTAGAGTTCCGCTTCAAGTTTCGCCAGCTCAACCCGTAGAAGTCGCACAGTGCCGTTTGACTTAAACCTTTGTATGCCTCTGGAGGTAACACCCCATAGTTTTTAGGTGCAGTCTTTCCCGTTGCTGGTTGAAGTTGTTTAACGTCCGAACGTATCGGAGTCCTTATAGGCAGGGCTTCTAGGGCATCCTCAGAGGGCAAATCTTGGGGATATTGGGGCTGATTTGCGATTTTAGAGTTCAGGGCTTCAAATTCTGCCTTCAGTGCCTCCATTTGTGCCACGATAGGCACGATCGCTAAATCTATACGCTGATCTATATCGGGTACAGTCACAACTGCATTCAAGTTTATACGTTGATCTGTACCTGGTACAGCCTCAACTGCCCTCAAATCTATATCAGATTCCATACCGAGTACATACCTTAACCCAGCGACTAGCAAAGCGGTTTGAGACGTGCCTCTCTTCTCAGCTTCTGCCTTCAAGCTCTCTATTAAATTCTCTGGCAGTTTATAGCTTGCCAGCTTATAGCCTTTTCTTGCCATCGGACTATACTCAATACATATCAGAAGTATAGTCTCTGTCTTCGCTCAACTGGCACAAGACATCTAAAAATCTATACCGAGTACAGCCCAAAAATAGATCATTTAGTCCAAGTTTAGTCCAGAGCTATTTTGATATAGCCTGTAATCTATATCCAGTATGTACTGTAGAGTTCTTGGTTAACTTCTTGTATGACAGAATTCCCGATAAATGGTTCAAGCTTTACGGTTCACTTTCCTTGCTGTGAAAGGGTTTCAGCGTTTTAGGTCTGGACTAAGCCGATCGCTTGTCTGACTGTGTCAGTTCCTCAATGATCAACCTCCAAATAGGCGACCGCATCGTCCATCGTCACCCCCGACCGGACGGCACCAAACCGCCATCGGCCCTAGTTTGCCTACTCTTGATAGGTGAAGTCGGATGGATTCGCCCCTCTTGGTCTTTTGAATACAGCACGATTTCCACACCTACTATCGTCCTCGGCCCTATCATCCTCATACAGGCAGTTTCCGCGATATTCTTGCGAAGTGTTTGGAGAATTGCTCCCACCTATCTGTGTCCCAGTACTCCCACCTATCTGTGTCCCAGTATTTAATCCTCCAGTATTTAATTCTCCAGTGTTGAGGGTCCCTCCTGGTCTTAGTTTTTGTTGATTTTGAAAGGGGTTATTGAGGGCTTGTGGGGTGAAAAAGTTGGGAGATCGGCTGAATTGCCTAGTCGCTCGTTGATTAGTAGAACCTGGCATTGACGTCAGGGCTGATGGATTACCCGCTAAGCCGGAGTTAGGGAATGTCAAAGGATTCGTTACGCCACAGAGCGTATATGAGAGGTCGAAGAAACCAGGTAATCGAATGTAGCAGAGTGTGGCGTCTAGCTCTGTTTTTAAGGGCACTGCCTCGGCTGTACTGGCAATCAAGAGACACGGTAATAACGTTAAGAGGATTTGCCTTTTCATTTTAGAAATTTAGGAATATTCGGGCTGACTAATAATATTCTTTCTGAAGAATATACCCAAGACTATTAATAAAAATTCTTCAGAAGTTTATGAATAGTGCGGTCTCCGATCATGAATCCTTAACACTTGGCTATTATTGGCGACCTACGAAAATAGGGACGAGTACGGTTTCTGGAGCGCTAAGATGATTAGTAACAGAACGCTGTAAACCATAAAAATACAAATCGGAATAGACCCCGGCTTAACAGGCGCGATCGTTACCATCACAGGAGATGCGACCGACCTTCCCAGTGATGCCGTCGTTGGGAAGTCGAAGCTTCTGGAGTTGATAACGCGGGTTTCTGAGGTTGAACGGAAACAAGACCGCCTGCAAAAGTTGTTGATGGATGGCTAGACGATCGCCCTGATATTCAAACTTGATGCAAGAGACTTGAACAAATGCCAAGAATTAGCCAAACAACAGCAAAAAAAAGAGGCAGCAGGCCGGACTCTGCCAACGGGCCAAAACGCACAGAGGAAGAGGCTTTGCGAGATCGTGCAGATATCGCTAGACTTCGACTAGATGGGCTGACACAAGCTGAAATTGCAGCAGAAATATCAAAACTAAGAGATTACAAAATTAGCCCTCAGACAGTCTGCAATGACCTGAAGGAGGTCCGATCGGCATGGATGAGCACGTCCCTAGAAAACTACGAGCAGACCAGGGCGATCGAACTGGCACGGTTGGACCAGGAAGAGCGGTTCGCGATCGCTGGATGGGAACGGTCGCTACGATCGAAGGTCAGTAAAAAAGAACGGACTCGCACCGGGACCAACGACGGAAAACCATTTGAGGAATTCATGCAGGAAACCGATGAAGAGGTACGCGACGGCAATCCTGTTTACCTTGCCCGACTTGAGAGCATTAGAAAGCGACGGTGTGAGATTTTGGGTTTTGCCTCATGGCAGAAGTCAGAGGACATTAACGCCGCGATCATGACGCTTGTCGCTCACGGCTACATTGTCAGATTGCCTGAGACTGATTAAAAGTCTGTATTCAAAACCCAAGCCACAAATAAACCCAAAATCAACACGATCGCAGCTGGGCCAAAGAGTTGATCTGATGCTGAGATATATTGCACCGAGTCGATCGCATCCATCCAATCTGTTTCTTCCATGGTGACTGCCGTAATTTTTACTAGAGTTCCCTCTACCGACTCCACAACAGCCCTAGACTACCCCACAGCAAAAGAAACCCGATCGCTTGCTAAAAGGGACACCCCTTTGAATACCCCCCGTTACAAACTTGTAATAACTTTTTACGAATAAAAATATTTTTATTCCAAACTGATTCTTTTATGCAAAAAACGTGCCAATAAGGTGAGAGTATAAAAACAGCTAAGCAATTTTGAACAATGGCTAAAAATTACCAAGAACTTATAAACCGATGGGAGCAAATCCCAAAGGTTTATGCAGAAGCATCAATAGAGGCTGATCTGATTTCAGTCATTTTTTCGTCATTGGGACTGAACTTCGATCAAATTAAAACTAATCATCAGATTGGCACAGGACGTGTTCCAGACCGATTAGTTTATTCTGACGCTGACACCACAAAACCGCCTGTATTAGTTTTTGAGAATAAAAGGCGAACACAAAATTTAGCTGATGCAACTGATGAAGAGTTTTTAAAAATCTGTAAACAGCCAAATTCTTTATATAGAGAAGCAGTTGGCTATAAAGATAAACCGAATAATAACGGCATTAGGCAATATCTTGACAAAGACTTTGTTTCTCCAGAAAAACTTGCATCCTTTGGATTAGTTTTCAATGGTGACTTTTTTCAGCTTTGGCGGCGTGTAGATGGCTTAGTAATGCCTCTAACCGATATTCAAAGATTTAATGCAGAAAGTATCCCTAAGCTAATGCAACAGCTTGAATACTGCTTAAGAAATCCACGTAGAGCATTAGTTACATCAGTCTGGAACCAAAAGGGCGGGGTATCAAAAACCACTAACACGATAAATTTAGGAGCAGCTTTAGCAGACGCGGGAAAAAAAGTCTTATTGATCGATCTCGATGAACAAACTGATTTAACAATCGGAGTCGGTCTAAATCCAAATCACTTTAATGACTGGATACTAGATTGTGTTGAAAAAGTTGATAAGAAAAAATTCGATGAAGCTAAAAAAATTCTCTCAGAAGTTATTCAGCATCGAGTATTTCCGACAACAGATAAGACACAGTTAAAAATATCGGTGCTTCCTATTGGTTCAGAATCTCTAGCTGCTTTTCGTGACAAAAAGGATATTAGACAGATACAAAGTTTTAAGAAAATTATTGAAATACTTGTATCTGACTTCGACTACATCTTTATAGACACGTCTCCTGCTGCTGATAGTCTTACCAGATGTGCTTTATATAGCAGTGACACTACTTTGATACCTATAGACTACGGTAAAAAATCAATCCACCATGGTGTAAATACTTATCACGGTCTCGCTAAAATTAGGAGTACCAGATCTCAAGTGGAAAACATGCATTTAGGCACATGGAATTTAGGATTAGTTTTCAGCAATGTCCCTCCAGATAGCGGCGCTAGACTGGATAGACTTATCGATGAAGAGCTAAAACTAAAGAAATTTTCAGGTCGCAAATGTGCAACTGTAGTCAAAACCTATGCACAGACCAAAATTGCAGAATTTAAACATATGCCTGTCGTTTGTTGGTCAAATGCTCCCATCACAAAATGCTATAAAAATCTTGCTGACGAGATTTTTTTAAAACATAACTTTATAGATGATTAAGCTATGCCAATTGTTGAAGAGCTATCACTAAACGAATTAGAGCTAGGGGATATCCTACGGATTCCCAGTGAATTTGTTGAGACAAAATCTAAAGCTAAACTAAATGCAACTTTAGTAAAAAGTCTTGCAAATAAGCTTAAAGTATCTAATAAAAACATTCTGCCAATTATAGTTAAGCAGACATCTGAAGATGAATATGAAGCGATACATAACACACTGATTCTAGAAGCTGCAAAGCAAGCAGGGCTAGAGTTTGTTTGGTGTATTGCTGTTAATGACAAAATGGAGACTCAGATACTTGCTGAAACTGGAGAGTTATTCCAAGTATCTCTACTAGACTCATCAGAGAAAGAGATTATCGAAGGTCTAACTTTTGCCAGAGACACAGAGACAGCGCTCAAAAAACTAGACCCCGCAAAGGTTGCAAAGGTTATTGTGTCTGCTAGAACCCCATCTTGGAAGGATCTAAAGCCTCTATCAAAACTCAAGTGTGGGGTAGGAGCTAAAACCGCCCCAGTCTTGTTTAAGTATTTCATTTTTTAACTAAGCAAAATATGAGATCGTCACTTAACACAAAAGCACTCTAACCAATTGGCTAGAGTACTTTTGTGTAGCTTTTACTTAGACCTCGCCTAAATATTTCGTTAGAACTGTGGGTAATCGATCGGGTCTAGGGCTTCCCTTCACTTGGCACTCATGCGATCGGCCTTCGACTTGCCAGATGTGACCACGGAATTCAATCACATCACCCATCATCGGCGGCGTATAAAAACGTAGGATTCTATTCCCTTCGATCGCCTTCACCTCAGCCCTAGGCATCGTCTCTTTAGACTCGTCTGGCAGCCGAAAGAACACCGGAAAAGGGATAGGCGTACAGTAAATCTTGACGGTCTGATACTCAACATCTGAGAGCATTTCTCTAAGCTTAGACATGAGATTAGTTAATAGTTGGTAGAGGGTTTATTGAGAGATGAAGTGGAGCCAGGGCGATCGGTATTAGGAATAGTTTCATGGTCTACCGTCTACCGTCCCCACGGTCTACCGTCTACCGTCTCCGGTACCGTCTCCTACCGTCCCTAGGGCAGAGACGGTACTTTGGAGACTGTGAGAGACGGTAGACGGTAGGAGACGGTAGACGGTTAGGCTACGGACTCAATGAAGTAAGAAACGGTTCCGTTAGGGTTAGCTTTTTGCCCAAAACGATAGCGAGACTTATTCTTAAGACAAAACATCTGCGCGAGTTGTTGAGCCTTCTCAGATGTCGAGACCTTAAGCTTCTTCTGAATGTCCTTAACGGTGATGATGTCAGCATCTTCTAAAAGCGATTCAATCCGATCGAACTTGTCAGCGAGCGGGTGCGATTGAGTTAGCTCTACCGCGTCAACTTCGATCGCGTCAGGCGCAACCCAAGCTCGTTCCAATCGCTCGTGTGGAGGGTCAAAGGAATCATGCATCTCGTAGTCGATTCCAGAGCTTATGCGCTCATCTATAAGTTCGTCGTTGCTCTCCTGCAAGCGTGCGATGTTCGTCTTCATGCGCTCGATCTCCGCTTTTCGTTGCTCGATCGTTGGTCCCGTAATTGATTCCGGTACCTCATCCGACAGCGATCGATTATCGCGATCGAAGCCGCTGTGATTCTCCAACTTAGGCATGGGCAACCAGCGGGCAATCTTGCCATCGAAGACAGCCCGACCGACCGGGGAAGCGGCCATAATCGATCGCAGTTCATCCATGCCGCCGTCTGGCTTTGGGATTAGCTGAGTGGAAACTAAAGCATTCACCGCCGTCATGTTTTTGGGCGAAACCAAACCAATGACGCGCAAGTTAGCACGGGCACCGCCTGAGATTCCCAAATCTTTAACCTGAGGACTTTGAGTCATTGCCCAAATCCAGACGCCTCTAGAATCACCTTGCCCAATCAAACCAACGACGAATTTCTTCAGTCTGGGGAGAGCCTTCATCTTTGGGTCTGCAAGTTCCAGCTCGGTAGCCGATGCCATCAGCTCATCAAAAATCAGTAGCTTAGGACTGGGCATCTGTCTAAACTCATCCATGCACCGGAGCAACCATTCAGCGCCATCGTCTGGGTCTGGGCAATCCATGAGGCAGTAAGCCCGGTAAGTGTCTGCGATCGATGTCCAGTAGCCTTTCTCTTTTGGATCAGCCTTCGGGTCAATCACGAAGACTTTTAGATTAGGGACACGACTTTTCAACACTCGGATCGCGTTACTGATTAGGATGCCCTTACCACTCCCCGGCGTTCCCACAATCAAGGCGCTTTGTGGATTCTCGCCTAAGTCCTGAGCTGGGTCCCAGACAGGTGAAACGATGTGTTGCATTGAGGGCGCGACGGCGGCGATCGCCTGTAACTCAGTCTGGGCAAGGGATACACTTTCCGTCCTGGGCGCGTTGGATGCATCACTATTTTGAATGCCGCTCTGTACAACGGTTTCAACCGATGACGTTGTGGGTAAAGCCGTATCTAACCCCATATCGCCGCTCACTTTCACTTGCAAGAATTCCCCGACTTCGGTTTCGGTAAACTCTCCATCGTTTTCTAATCGAGACTCGATCGCCGCAACGAGCTGGTCATAAGATCCAACAATCTTTACCGCTGTCACCCCTCGCAAGTGCAAGGCGTACAAGGCTTCGGGTAAGTTTGGAGTGGTCTTGAGTAGATGATATTCAGCATCGCGGCGGGGAAGCTCCGATCGGCTATCGGCCCAAAACTTAATCGAAATCGTACCCGCGAGAATGGGCAGAATTGCAAAGCCCATCCCGAGTCCAGCACCGACGAGAATACCAACACCAAGGCCACCAAATCCTAACTTCTGGCACCAATCAACAGCGCTTAATGTTTCCCGCCTAGTCTGAGAAACGATCGGCCTTAAGTCTTCGAGCGCAGCCTTTACCGATCGCCCTCTCTCACAAATGAGATGCCCTAGGACGGTCTCATATTGGTCCGCATAGGTTCTATCGATCTGATGGCGTGAGTATTGAGAGAGTGATTGGGGCTGGTCATTGATCGCTAAATTGTCCACTGGTCATCTCCACAAAAATAAAGGGCGATCGGATCCATGACCGATCGCCCTAGTGTGATTAGTTGAAGGATTGATCCGCTTCCATCATCTGTGCGGCTTTTTTCTCTCTGTACTTGCGAGATTCACGACCAGTCAAGCGCATTCCCTTCATCCACTCGACAAAGATTAAGCAAATTTCACATCCGATAGTTCCTGCAATTAAGGCGAAGATACCAGCAGGGACCAAGGTCATGGTCACGGCATTAAAAACCTTAAAGGCATTCGCCCCGCCGATAAACTCCATTAGATACAGTGATGCCGATGCCGTTTCCATTGCTGACTGACGTTTTTTGTGGGCGTTGCGTGACCACTCCTTAACCTCAGACAAGAGCGTGGGACTGTCTTTCGTAACCTTTGGGTCGAGGTACCTGGTCAAGCCCAGTTTTAGAGTTAAGCGATCGGCTTGTTCAGGAAAATACTTGGGAAGCCGTGGGAGCAGTTGGATGAACTGGCTAGCAAGCGCCAAAGGAGCCGCGAACAATGGCATCCATCCCAGCAGGTTCGCATAGCCGATCGTGCTGACGGTCAAGCAAGCACCTGCGCCAACGTATCCCAAAATCATTCCTGTATTGGGACTTAATACTGTTTTCCCGATGCCATCAATAAAATCCCCGAAGTGTGCCCCAAACTCACCGCGAATGGGCTTCTCTGGTTTTTCGTGTAACTCTTTTGCCTTCATTCGATTACTGTCAAACCCCGTATTTCCGGTGTTTGCGGTGTTTGCTGCTGGGGCTGAATTGGGAACTTGAGCGGTCTTCTTTTTGAATGACATGGTTATTTTCCTTTAGTTCCGAGTGTGGATATTTTTGATCTGATTTCTTTCTGACTGAAGGCATCCGTGACGGTGAGAGTAGACTTTTGATATTCGATAAAGCCGTAACGCTTGCCGTTTGGCAGTGCGATACAGACTGTCTGAGCGCGCCCCTTAACAGGGAACTCAGCACCCACGGTAATCTCTGAGGTAACGTAGCAATTGTTTGCAAGGGCCGACTTAGAAACGGCTTCTAAGCGTGCTTGCCGATCGGCTTCAGCTACATTCTTGGTGCCTTGCGATTGCCCATTCAATGCCCCAATAGTGAATATTGGGGCAAGCGAAATTAGGCAAGCCACAGCACCCGCGATCGGGCGATGCTTTGGAGGAATCATGGTAAATGCTCTGTGCAATGGTCTTGAAAGGTAGATGCGCCGTGGTTTGGCGATTAGCGATCGTCGTCTCTGGCATATTCGGCGATCGCGGGGAGGAGTTGCGCCAATATTTCAGGTTCTTCATTCTGGAGAAGAATTAAAGCTGCCCGGACGTTTCCAGTGACTTCGGGTACGAGTTGGTCGTTAATAACCCGGCAAGCGTCAGCCTGGTCTTCCTCTAGCAACAAATCCGAGAAATCTAGATCATCGTCCTCATCAAGCCCGGAATCACAGCAGCCCCAAAGCATGAGGGCGATAGCGGTGACGAGCTGGTATTTTTCTTCTTGACTGAGCTTTTCGAGCTTGTCACCGAAGACCTCACCTAAGCGTTTTACGGCCTTCGTTTCAACGTAAAAAAGAAGGGTTTTAGCGGTCGATGTGAATTGTGGCATGATTAGTTAGTCCTTACTGTTAATGGGTTTGGGCGGTAGAAGGGCGATCGTTACCGTGCAAAAGGGCGATCGCTCTTCTCTGTATTTAGCTGAGGCTGGTTAGTATCCTCCCAGTGATTATTCGTCGGCTCGATCTTGCGTTTCGATTTGGTCGATCGGGTGGTCATCCCGTGGCTTAGGTCGGTGAATTCTTCCGTGTTGAACAGCGTGAGAATTTCGTGATCCATCATCCACCCGCCTTGCCGATCTCGCTGGGGCAAGTCAGCGAAACAGCGTTGTTCCATCCATCCTGCCGAGCAAGATCAACTAGCTGAGGCATTGCGAAATAGTGATACCCCCCGATCGCACCCGCAAAGGTTAAGGTTTGCAGAATTGACTGCAAAATCATCGATCGGACGAAGCGGCGGCGGCGAGATTTGAAACTCTCCACTAAAATTCCTTGTGATTCAATCATTGTTTAAGCCTCTAAAAGTCCATTAATAGAAAGTCGTTGGCGGGTGTCTCGTTCGCTGTAAGTTCTACAGTCTCAATGTCATGCCCTGTAGTAATCGGGTCAGCTTGTCCCATTTCTACTGAAACCACAGGCATTCCCATCACTATCGGGTCAGATTTTGCAATCATCGGGACAGGTTGGGTCACGCTGTCCCGAATTGGGTCAGCAGGTGAGAGTAACATCACTAATTGCGTTCCATATTTGCGGATAAGCAACTGAATCAGTGTGTTTTGATCTTCAATCCCGCATTGCTGACCCAATCTGTCCACTGAATCGATTGTTTGTGGGGATAATCTGATCCTTGTGTTAGCCATTTCCTTACACCTTGCTCATCTGACGATCGTAGGAACCGCGTACAGATGCCGTCTGAGGGTTCTCAGGGATGATGAACACTTGACGTAGTTTCGGCTGAATGGATGCCAGTAAACCAGCACCGCCACCCGTGAAAATGATGTTCGGAACGTCCTGTAACTTCGACGCCCATTCGTTCTTAATCTCTGCCTGCAACCGTTTAAGATGTTCCGTTGCGTATTGCCCTTTGAGTTTGGACCATATATCGGCATTGATTCGGGATGGATGACCATCCGCTAAATATCGGCTGATGAACGCGGGTGTGATTGCGTTGGCATTGTCCTGGGACAGCGATCGGATTTGGGCGTCCTGAATCAACTCTGAACACAAACTAGAGATGCCCAATTTATCGATCGCCCGTCCGTCGTAAGGTGTTCCACCTTCATCGACTAGCCACAATTCGCAGGTACCAAAGCCCATCTCAATGACCAAAGTAGAGCCGGGTTTGAGTTGGGATTTAACAGCGTGATAACTGCCCATCCCTTCCTCGACTGTGACCACAGAAAGAACATTGCATCGGATTTCTTGCCCGTTCACCATGGCCCGGTATTGCCCTTTTAAAGCGGCTTCAAGAGCTTTCAAATTCTCCACATCCCAGTGGCTAGCGACTACCACTAAATCCCGCTCGTGGTCGGTAGGACGTAGCAGCGCAGTGAAACTATCACGGGCGGTCTCGATCTTGGATAGGCCGTTCATCGGTGTGTAGTTTCCGGTACAAGCCTTGACGCCATACATTCGCGGCGGTTGTCCTGCGACCACTACGATCGGGTTCTGTTCATCACGGCTGCGCACTTCGATCGCGCTGGGGTTGAGTTTGTACCCAGCTTGAACGATGTTTGTTCCCTCATCGTCGTGCCGTTTCAGCCAGCTGTTGGAATTCTCGAAGCTAACTAGGCGGGTCGTCTTGGCGGTCTTGAAGTCTTGGATTTGAGCGATAGTAGCAATCATTTTTAATGGCCTGAATAAGTGGTTTGAATGTGGCAATGTTTCAGCCCCGGCGCGGTCTCTATCGGTCCCATGACTCCAAAATCGCCCAGCGCCGATCGGGTTCAATCAGTCGGACTTGCTTCAGGTAGTCTTGGAATCTTTCGAGAGTTGGGAAGGCGATATGTTTTTCGTCGAAGCCGTTGGAAAGGATTACGTGGGTCATGGGGATTGATTGAGAAGGTTGTTTGTCATCTCTGCATTTGTCCAGGCTTGAGACTGGTTAGAGACGACGCTCTAAGCTGCATTAATGAGGCACTTTCTCAGGCTTGCCGTGAACCTTCCGCTCTCCCTGAGAGTCAAGCCTTTAGTTCGGTGAGGTCCGATTCGGTTGTTTCGTTTCCATGCAATCAATATAACAGCTATTTAATGCAATGTACAAGCACTTTGCATTCACTATTACTTATCAAAATGTGCTTTTTGTATAGGTTTACTAAATCTAAAGTACTTGTACATTGCCATATATATAGGTTAAAGTAGCCTCATCGAATATCATTAAGGAACTGAACATGACCGCCTATCAGATGCCCAGAAAAAACGCCACATACCGCCTTGACCAGAGGCTTGTAGAGGAAATCCAATCTCTCGCGAAAGAACAGAACACTAGTTCTAATCGGTGGCTAGAGAATGCCTTGATCAATCTACTGAAGACTTCGGGGCGCATTTCTCCAGATTTCAAGCCTCTGGGGGAGACTCGCGGCGGACACAAAACCAAGACAGAGGACTCGGCCAATGACGGAAATTAAGGCATCCCGCGCCCTGGTGAGGATTGGGGATTTGACGATCGAAGCGTTCCGACTGCCAACAGGCGAGTATCGGATCAGCCAAGCGCAAGCGGCGGAAGCGATCAAAGATGCACCCGTTTACGCATTACGCTTTCTAGGTTCTAAGAACCCTAAAGCCATGCTAGGAGAGGGTTATACGGATTACAAACCAGACAGCATCGAAGTGGAATCGGTACCAGGGCGGCGCGGTCAAACTCGCATCAATGCCCTACCGCTCGAAGTCGTTTCGGCGTATTGGCTATTCCGGGCATATCAGGGCAGTAAGGACGCCTTCACCCTCTCATGGGCACTCATCACAGAGTCTCTAGAACAGCGCTTTGATGACGCTTTCGGCGTGACTCGCACAGCTTCCGAAAGGGACGATCGCCTAACTAGTCGGATCCAACAGCTAACCCAAGACCTCGCCACATTAGGGGAAGGATTCGCGATCGATAATGTTCAACTTCTTCAGTTAGAAGCCTACCGAGATGACAATCAACAGCTTAGAGATGAAGCCCAACGGCTCCGGGCACTGTTAGCGGAGAATGGAATTGATGAGGTTTGATGCGATCGTCTCAAACACATTCCCCAAGCCAAAGCTAACGACGGCGCAAGTTTTGGGCGTTTGATTAGTTAATTGAATAATAAACGCTTGCTTAATTATTCAATTAACAGGTGGTCTCTACAAATATGTGTACACTAAATTCAAGTGTTTAAATTAAAGCGTCACGGTCTATTTACATTTGTGTCAGGCTAAAGTCAATCAATACAAGCCTTACAGCAGTTTTAAATTAAATCTATTTAATCGAAAAATCACAATTAATTGTATCGCAAAAGCCACGTTAGGAGGGCTTAGAGAAAAATTCACGATTAGATCGTGATCGATCGCCGAAAAACAGCTACACTATGGGTAGTACTGATGAATGTTGATTCTCCATATGTGCCAACAACCCAACACTATCAAATTGTTTTCCGACGAATGGACGGCGCTTCGCCAAATTGCGACATCGCGCGGGATATCCCGTCACAGACTCTTAACTGACGCCGCACGATCGATCATCGCAGAGTCTCTTCAAAGGCAAAAACCCGACGTAGCTTAAG
>ENA-OBIO01000954-OBIO01000954.1-metagenomes-genome-assembly--contig:-NODE-954-length-12894-cov-4.00981_pt1 | contig 12894 bp, 14 predicted proteins | sample MGYA00153383_OBIO01 | MGnify analysis MGYA00153383 | reverse complement strand
TAGGCACAGCGTCTCGTTCCGAGAAGAGGCTCGCGGGAACGGGTGGGAAGGGAATAGCTTTTGTCTAACCAGTTCTTTGCTCCAAGGGAGATGCTGGATCGATAAAGCATCGGTGCAGCAGAAACATGCTAGATACTATTATTAAATCACTTCCGAGCGAATTAATTAAATCCTCGATGGGTATAACTAACTTTCATATTCTAGGTATATTGCTATTTTGCGAAGATTTTACGTAGTCGTGTTAATAAATTATCACGCTCGACACTGAGATCTAAGTATGGAACTTTTTCACCGCAGAGACGATGAGCGATATTCTCAAAAGCTTGAGCGGCGCGAGAGTTGGAATTGCTCTCCAATACCAATGGTTCGCCGCGATTGGTAGAGGTGATCACCCGTTCATCTTCTGGTACGACACCGATTAACTGGACGGCGAGAATTTCACTCACATCTTCGACAGACATCATCTCACTTGCTTCTACCATTGCTGGACGCAAGCGATTGACAATCAATCTAGCTGGACTAATGTTACTCGCTTCGAGTAAGCCGATGACTCGATCGGCATCCCGTACGGCAGAAATCTCTGGAGTGGTGACAATCAGAGCTTCTTGAGCAGCCGCGATCGCATTTTTGAAGCCCATTTCAATTCCCGCTGGACTATCGATCAAGACAAAATCGAACTGGGGAGCGAGTTCGCCGATCATCCATTTCATATGGTTGGGGGTGATCATCTCCGCCTTACGATTTTGGGTAGCAGGGAGTAAAACCAATCCTGGCTGCCGTTTATCTCTGACTAATGCCTGATCGAGACGACATTCGCCTGCGAGTACTTCCACCGCAGTATATACGACGCGATTTTCCAATCCCAATAGTAGATCGAGATTTCGCAGTCCAAAGTCACCATCTACCAAGGCGACTCGATGCCCCATTTTGGCAAGAGTCATGCCCAGGTTTGCCGTCACAGTGGTTTTACCCACTCCGCCTTTACCGGAAGTAATTACAATAATACGAGTCATGAATTATAAATTGTGAATTATTTATGGTGGATTATAAATATTCGCTTATTGGTTACAAGCTTGTACGACTTTCGCCCAAAAATTCAGTCAGATCGCTGAGATCCTGGCAGAGCTAGTTCGCGAAGGTAGGGGGTTGTTTTCAAGTCTATTGCTCTGGCGATCCGAATTCCTTGAGGGGTGACGTATGCAATTTCTGGTTCAAATTGTGGTGGTGGGGTTTCTGGTGCGCGCGCTACTCGATCGGCAATTCGCAATTGGGTTGGCTCCATCTGGAGTGCCATAATCAGACATTGAGGGTTGTTGGGATAACCAGCATGAGCGATGCCCCGCAATCTCCCCCAAACGATAATGTCCCCTGCTGCAAAAATTTCACCGCCAGGATTGACATCGCCCATGATAATCACCGTACCCTGATGGCGGATATCCATGCCCGATCGAACTGTCATCTGTAAGTAAATTGGTTCGGCGATCAGTGGTGCGGCTTCCTGGCTTCGTGCAATCAAGGGAGCGATGACAGACTGCTGAGATACGGAATAACCTGCCGTGGCAGCAGCTACGGCTGTTTGCCGACGGCTAGTGGAGACAAGTTGGAGTTGCAAAGCTACGTCAGTGAGGGCATCAGCGATAGCTTGCAATTGTCTGGCATCTAGGAGTCGATCGTGAGCGATCAGATGTACTATAGCTAGTGGTTGCCAAAATCTTTTCCCAGCTTGAAGCCTTTGCTGAAGCTGTTCCCACAGATCGCTCCAACTTGCAGAAGCTGGAGTCTCTGCTTCTGTCGGCAGGATCAATTTCACCACTCCATCTTCCTGCTTGAGTCGAATTTGTAATTTAGGGCGATCCGCTGGAGTATCAGGGATTGGATCTGCTTTTTCCTGAGTATTTATTGTGGACAAGGTAAAGGAGGAATCAGCATTCATAGCCTACAGAGTGGTAATCTCAAATGACTTTTACATCTTACACTTCAAACGGATGTTCCGTTGAGATCGTCGGTCATCTATTTAGGTATTATGGAGCAAAGCTAATATTTTTTAGACAGTTTAATTAAGTAAAAACCGATCGCTCATGCCAAATTCAGGATCGATGATTGTGCCTGTAATGCTTGCCTTGGCTGGAGTTGGATTTAGTCTTCCGGCGATCGCTACACAGCCTCAACCCCAAAGAATTGACACAATCTTCCAATTCAAAGGTGGTACCAACTATCTTTACTCAATCCCACCGATTGCCAAAAAATGCACGATTAAGCGGTATCGTCGCCCTCATTAGAATTAACCAATTAAATTCATTTGTACCAGTTTTTGAATTTTAGCTGCGATCGTGAGATTGGTAGGTGGGATCTATTAATATAAGTCTCAGTCAGATCGCTTAGACAGTAACTAGAAAAAAATGAGTTTAATTCGGATTTGGGCAGTAGCAAGTAACGTATTTCGGGAAGTGATGCGCGAACGGATTTTTTTGACGATCGGCTTTTATGCTTTATTGATGCTGGCGGCTGGGCGTATATTACCTTCGATCGCTGGTGCTGCACAAGACAAAATTATGACAGATTTTGGGACTGCTAGTTCTAGTCTACTCGGTGTAGTAGTGGCAATTTTTGTAGGGACAGGCTTAATTAATAAAGAAATCGAAAAGCGAACTGTCTTTACGATCGTTACCAAACCGATTAGCAGTATGGAATTTATCCTCGGTAAACATTTAGGCTTATCGGCAGTATTGGCGATTTTGGTAGCTGGGATGACAGCGATTTATCTAATGGTACTCAGCTTTTCCCAGATTAATTACCAATTGGTTCCGCTCTTGGTTGCTGCATTTTTTCTGTTTCTAGAACTATGCCTACTGACGGCTGCGGCATTATTATTTGGTGTATTCACGAGTTCGATTTTAGCAATTCTACTGACTTTTTCGCTTTATTTAGTCGGACACTTGAGTGAAGGCATGGTAAAACTAGCAGGTGTCACCAAAAATCCTGGTTTTCAACAACTGACAGATAATTTATACCTAGTTTTACCAGATCTATCTCGACTAGATCTCAAGAATGATGCTGTCTATGGAGTCTTACCACAGCCAGATATACTTTTGCTCAATGCTGGGTATGCGGTGGTTTATACAGTGGCATTATTGCTCGTGACGACGGTAATTTTCTCCCGCAGACAGTTCTAGTCTAGACCATCATCTGGAGGAGATCGATCTCGTCCATCCCTACCATAGCAATCCTCAATGAAAAGCGATGTTGATGTAGGGTGTGTTAGGCATCAGCCGTAACGCACCATTATTCGCTCCCTATCTGATTTAGGATTGCTATACCTACCAGCCAAATAGCTGAACTTAGAGTTTTTGGTGAGTATAGGCGTGTTGCTTGACATTATCGTCCTTGGTGACGACTCGATCGGCATTGAGTACCCGCTTCCGCTCGGTAGAATAGTTAAAGCTGGCGTAAGTGTCACCTTGAGCGATATGAGCTTGGGCTTCAGGGCGGCGTTTGTAGGTGCGGGCGGTGGCGATACAACGATAGGCAAATTCGTTACCTAGTTGACAATCAGCGGGGAAACTCGCTGGAATTTCGGGCGTATCTCCAGCAATTAGTGCGCCCAAGGTGGTGGCTGCGGCAATTTGATAGGATGTGGGAATACCCTTGAATAGGGCTTCTAGAGCGGAGGAAGGAATTGGTTCGATCACTTTGAGTTCGCGAACGCCATCATCGTCACGGAAGAAGCAGGTAGCCACACCGACGACAACATAGTCGTCATGGGTAAGATCGGGAGCATCAGCGATCGAGTTGAGAGTTGTCATAAAAATTTAATTAATTTAGTCTAGAAGATATTTATTTAGCTGTTTAGATCCTACCAATTTAACTAGGTTCGGCAGATCCTCGTTAGACTACTTATTATATTGTTAAGAAAATATCACAGTACCACTCTGAGGTATTAGTCTTTATTTTGCCCCAAAGATGAGATTTGCTCTTCCCCGCTCCTGATAATACCCGCTTTAGAGATCGCCACACATGGAAGCTTTTAGCCCCACCCCGCCAGATTGGAGAGAAATAGCAACTCACGCCGAAGGATTTTGTTGTCCTAATTGTCGTGCTAGCTCCACCACAGCTACCGCCGCTTGGATCGATCGTCGTTCCCCCGTATTTATCGAAAACCGCAAACGCAAATGGCAGGAATTTTATTTGTGTCAGTGTGGAAAAGCTTGGTGGGGATGGAGTGACGATCGCACCCCCAATGAATTTGCCGAACGAACCCCTTACAATAGTGAAGACAGCGATCTCGATTACGATAGCTTCTTTGGGTACTTCTAAATCAACAAGAAACAACTGCAATGGATTGGCAAGAAATTTCTGGTAATTGGGTTTATATTCCTCGTCAGCCGCGTGCAATTATCCATTTTTTAGGTGGTGCATTTGTCGCAGCAGCTCCACATCTTACCTACCGACTATTATTAGAAGACTTGGGTAAGCAAGGGTATGCAACTATCGCGACACCTTTTATCAATACTTTCGATCATCGATCGATCGCTAGTGAAGTCTACAATAGTTTTGAAGATACATTGGAATTGCTCCAAACTCGTCGATATCTACCTGCTGAATCTCTACCAGTTTATGGTGTCGGGCATAGTATGGGGTGCAAGCTACATCTGTTGATTGGCAGCATCTACGACGTTAAGCGATCGGGAAATATTTTAATTTCATTCAATAACTTTTCGGCGCGGGATGCCGTACCATTGATGGGTCAAATGCCCCAAGAATTCAATATGGAATTCGCTCCCAATCCTCAAGAAACACTCGATCTGATCGCCGATTATTATGATGTCAGTCGCAATCTGATTATCAAATTTAGTAACGATACGATCGATCAATCATATACTTTAGGTCAAATCCTGAATAAAATCTTTCCAGGTAAGGTTTCGACGCAGGTGATTAATGGTAGTCACATCACTCCATTAGGACAAAACTTACAATGGCAATCAAATCCTCAAAGTTTCACACCTTTTGATGCCATCGGACAATGGATCGATCGAGAAGTTAATCGCGATTTATACCAGCTCAAGCGCGAAATGTTACGTTGGCTCGATCCCGTAAATAGTTGACAGTTGACAGTTGACAGTTGACAGCAGCTTGCGCTCCGTCTTCGATGGGTTTAGCAAGACAAGACAGTTGATGTAGATGTAGGGTGCGTTACGCTGTCGCTAACACACCCTACATCTAAAAACCCAATTATCAATTATCAATTAATTTGACGAAAATCATGGGTTTAAATTCCCTTCCTAAAAACCTCGCTGTCAACTGTCAACTGTCAACTGTTTAAGCCTACCAATTTCTCAGTCAATTCCCACATGCGTACAGCCTTGTCATCACTAGCTTTATCTGACAACTCCTGCACGAATGATTTACCGCCGACTTTTTGACGATTACCCCAACTCCAATGCGCCCCAGATTGCTTAAATTCAGGATCGGCGACGACTTGAGCCACCCTGTCGCCAGCTAGTTCCTGACTCACATAACCCTTAGTAATATTTTTCTGGAACCAGGGGAAGATCTTTTGGAATAAAGGATAACTGTTGCGGAATAGCGGTGTATCGGCGACACATCCAGGATAGAGCGTATTAAACACAATCCCCGTCGCATCATGATAACGCTGATGCAACTCCCGACTCGTCATCATATTGCACAACTTACTGTCTTTATAAGCTTTACCCGCTTTAAATGGTTTGCCGTCAATCATCGAAATTGGTGCTTTAAATCCAGCCGCTAATCCCTGAAGATCGCCTAAATCTGCTGGTGCAGGAATCGGAATCTTGCCGCCCAACTCCTTAGAATTGGCTGTGACGGTGCCTAAAATAATCAAACGTTTATCAGGTGCAGATGAAGCTTTTAAGTCCTCTAGGAGCAGATTAGACAGCAGGAAATGACCAAAATGATTGGTGGCGACACTCAATTCATAACCTTCTGGCGATCGCATTGGTTCTTTGAGCAAAGGTAAATAAACCGCCGCATTACACACCAAAGCATCTAAAGATTTACCCGTAGCTCTGAAATCCTGCACGAACTTTCTGACGCTTTCCAGAGAGCCTAGATCGATGTGGATGATGCTGTATGTATCTGGGGGTATCCCGACTGATTGAGCTGCTGTTGCCGTTTTGGGTAAATCGCGACACGCCATCACTACATGCCAACCCCGCTGCGCCATAGCTTTGGCGGTATACAAGCCTACTCCTGATGAGGCTCCGGTAATGATTACTGTTTGTTGGGTCATTTTAATAAAATTTTCTTACGGATCTAAAAACTCAGATCGCCATTCGATCGTACAGCATCATCAGATCTGAAGACGAGTCAAATTAAGTTCGATCGGAGCGGTTAAACTGATAACTGAATAACTGCTAACCATAGATTATGACATTACCAGCAATCCAATGGTATCCAGGGCACATTGCCAAAGCCGAACGTCAGCTTCAAGAACAAGTCAAAAAAGTTGATGTTGTCCTCGAAGTGCGGGATGCGCGGATTCCGTTTGCGACATATCACCCGCTCCTAGCTACGTGGATTGGTAATAAACCCAAATTACTGATCTTAAATCGGGTCGATATGATCCCGCCCACAGTGCGAGAATTGTGGACTGAGTGGTTTGTCTCCCAAGGCGAACAGCCATTTTTTGCTAACTCTCAAAGAGGAACGGGCGTAGTTGCCATTTCCAAAGCAGCACAACTCGCAGGTATCGCTATCAACCAAAAACGGAAAGAGCGCGGGATGTTACCGCGTCCGGTACGAGCTGTGGTGATCGGTTTTCCCAATGTGGGTAAATCAGCCCTGATCAATCGACTGCTGAATAAACGAGTGGTGGAAAGTGCTAGACGTGCTGGTGTCACTAGATCGCTCCGCTGGGTGAGAATTTCTGATGAGTTGGAGCTACTAGACGCGCCAGGGATTATTCCTGGACGTTTGAACGATCGAGAAGCGGCGGTGAAGCTGGCGATCTGCGATGATATTGGTGAAGCTGGATACGATCGGCAGAGCATGGCTGCTGCATTTATCGAGCTGTGTCAGGAGTTGGGCTATATCGATGGACTAAATGCCCGATATGGTTCGGTACCGACGACTTTGAGCGGCGAAGAATACCTGCACAATCTCGCCAATCAAAAGTATCGCGGCGATCTAGAACGCACATCACATCTGATTCTCAATGATTTTCGGACGGGAATATTAGGGAGTATTCCCTTAGAATTACCAGTCAAATCTAATGTCTAATTCGCAGCCATCACACTTTCGATCGCCACCAACGACTCAGCTACTCTTATGACAGAAACCTTGCTGTCATAAAGTCCCTAGTGTCCGAGTAGACTTTCCTGGTATATTTAGGAATTACTAAAGATTTAATCCCTAATATCTAAGTTTACTAAAATCCCGATCGATTTAACAAAAGATGCATATTGCGTGGCTGGGAAAGAAAACGCCTTTTTGTGGCAATGTTACCTATAGTCGAGAAATTACTAGTGCCTTAACTAATCGTGGGCACAAAGTGAGTTTCATGCACTTTGCTGACACCAAAGCTGATGGCGATGAAGTGCCACTACCATTTCTATACAAATCTCAGGTATATACAATTCCCACGATTAGAGCTAAACGAGTACTCGAACGATCGCTGCGTCGTCGCAAGCCAGATATCGTTCATGCTTCACTAAGTTTATCACCGCTAGATTTTCTGCTCCCAGAAATTTGCCAAGAACTAAATTTACCGCTGATTTCGACATTTCATACACCCTACGATGGGAAGCGTCGCAATGTGACTTCGACCACCCAGTTGCTAGCCTATCAACTGTATGCACCATTTTTAGCCAGATACGATCGCACGATTATTTTTTGTGAAGAACAACAAGATTTATTAGTCAAACTAGGCGTATCACGCGATCGCCTGATCGTCATCCCAAATGGTGTTGACGAACAAAAATACACTCCAGGTATTAGTAATATTAAAGCTGAGTTTAATGCTCGGCAAATCTACGTTTATCAGGGCCGGATCTCGACTGAAAAAAATGTTGAATCCCTGCTTAAAGCTTGGAAATACTGCAACATGAGCAACTATGGTTGCAAACTATTACTAGTTGGTGATGGCCCACTCAGACCCAATCTCGAACCATTTTACAATACCGAGCATGGTGTGATTTGGCTGGGAGCAATTCGGGATGATGCCCGTCGGATCGATATTTTGCGAGGTGCTGATGTATTTATTCTGCCTTCACTAGTTGAAGGTTTGTCGCTATCACTACTAGAAGCAATGTCTTGTGGACTAGCTTGTGTAGCTACCGATGCAGGTGCAGATGCCTCGGTGATTAGTGGTGGTGCTGGAGTTGTGATCAATACTCAAGGTGTCTCCGGTCAACTCCGCACCCTCCTCCCCGTCCTCCGCGAACATCCTGGTTGGGTCGAGATTTTGGGTAAATCCGCCCGTCAGCGAGTGGTGGAGAGTTATACCCTCAAAAGTAATGTCGATCGGATCGAACGTCTGTATGGCGAGATTCTCGCCCCAGTTCAGCAAGTCGGGTAGCTTAAATTAATTGATAATTGATAATTGATAATTAGGCGTTGCTGAATTAATGTATGAAACGCACAAACAATTTTTGTAGGGGTAATGCCTCGTGCTTACCCCGCATCGATTTGGGTACTCAATAAGTATCGATTGTAGTGCGTTAGGCTAAGCCGTAACGCACCCTACATCAACTGCAACGAATCGCTGTCAACTGTCCACTGTCCACTGCTTGCACTGAGCGTAGCCGTTCGCGTTGGCGAAGCCTCTCGAAGAGAAGCGTCTCGAAGAGAAGTGTCAACTGTCTGCTAATTACCAACAACTGGGGGAACTATAACGGGAGCAACTGGCGCAGAAGATAGCCAACCAGCACTAAGAATAATTGTCAGAGTTATAAACACTAAAAATAGACCCCAGGTAATCCGATTGAGGTTGCTTTCAGCACTTTTAGTACTACTAAATAACTGCGCTTGTCCGCCAATGCCCCCAATTCCGTCACCTTTGGGGCTGTGGAGTAGTACCATTGCTGTCAAACCAAATGCGGACAGACACCAAATACTCTCAATTACATTAATAATATTCATCTAGCAATTCTAAACCGTAATAATCTTTAGTCTATTGTATCTCGATCTTGGCTGGGATTTAGCAACAGACGGGTACTGAGTAAAGATCGCACACTCAATACCCCATCACAATCCTACACCCCAACTCGCATCGGCGATCGAGTGTGTTGGAACTCGACGAGAGTTGGTAAGATCATTGACTTACCAGTCATTTCTACAGGTTGGGGAATCTGAAGAATCTCTAAAATTGTCGGTGCGAGATCCGCTAATTTACCATCCTCGCGGAGGGCGACATCGGTACCATGCCCCTGAAGTTGGCGGCGTTCGCCTTCAATCAGGATGAATGGTACCTGGCTGGTGGTGTGGGCTGTCCACGGATTCCCCGCTTCGTCACACATATATTCAGCATTGCCATGATCTGCGGTGATAATCGTCGTTCCGCCGACTTTACCCACACTTTCTAATAACTTACCCATACAACCATCGACAGTTTCGATCGCTTGAATGGTAGGTGCCATTTTCCCTGTATGTCCGACCATATCAGGATTGGCATAATTGACCACAATCAGAGTGTATACTTGCTTGGCGATCGCGGCGGTAACGATATCGGTGACTGTATTCGCAGACATCCCTGGAGCGCGATCGTAAGTACTCACCTGCGGACTAGGAATCAATTCCCGATCTTCCCCAGGATATGGTTCTTCTCGCCCCCCATTGAAGAAATAAGTAACGTGAGCATATTTTTCGGTTTCAGCTACCCGAAACTGCTGTAAACCCCGCGCGGCAATGACTTCTCCCAGCATATTTTGGAGCTGCTGTGGTTCAAAAGCTACTAATACGGGTAATGTCGAATCGTACTGAGTAAAGGTAGCAAAAGTCAGTCCGGTAATTTGAGTACGGAGGAAGCCAGTGAATTTTGGATTCACTAGGGCATTAGTGAGCTGTCTAGAGCGATCGGGACGGAAGTTAAAGAAAATCACACCATCACCAGATTCGATCGCGCCTGGGGCGATTCTGGTAGGGCTGATGAACTCATCAGTTTTGTCATCAGCATAGCTATCTGTGAGAACTGTAGTTGCAGTTTTGCCACTACCTGCGCCTGGATCGGTCAACACATCGTAAGCTAGCTTAACTCGATCCCAGCGATTGTCTCGATCGAGTGCGTAATAGCGACCACTAATAGTTACAATCTGACCTACACCGATTTGGGCGATCGCGTCTTCAATTTTTTGGACAGCCGATAGACCCTCGCGCGGATCGGTATCGCGTCCATCGGTAATTACATGAACACAAACTTCCGTAATATCTCGATCGCGGGCTAATTGCAATAAACCAATCAGATGATCTAGATGAGAATGAACTCCCCCATCAGAACAGAGTCCAATTAGGTGTAGTTTGCTCTGACGCTGTTTCACATCTTCACAAACTTTCACCAGAGCGGGATTTTTCAAGATACTTCCATCCTTGACAGCATCAGAAATCCGCACTAATTCTTGCGGGACAATTCTCCCCGCACCGATATTTAGATGTCCGACTTCAGAATTACCCATCTGTCCATCTGGCAATCCTACGGCGCGTCCAGACGTGTTAATCAGAGTATGTGGATAAGCAGCCCACAGACTATCAATATTTGGTGTTTTGGCTTGAGCGATCGCATTGCCGTGGATATCTGGGCGATATCCCCAACCGTCCAAAATTACCAGCACCACCGGAGCTACAGGTGCTTGCGCCATATTATTCTTTGCCTTTTTTTGTGGAGAATACGGTCAACGCTATCATAACAGCTATTTATGACCTGATTAACCTCAAGACCTACATTCTGCTAGCCCAAGTAACTAAAAATAATTCAAACAATCGTCATATGTAAAAGTTCATGGGGTAGCAATAATACACAAAAGCTGATAGAGTAAGCCCGATAGAAAAATAGCCATAGAACCAACTTTAGCGATCGATCCAGAAGGGCAGATGAGGATACTTTCTGGCACTTATAGCAACCGCCAAGGCGGTTAAGACACTACGCTTAAAACATTCTCAATCGCATCTCGAAGACAATCAAAGTGAGCAATCTGCTTGCGAATTCGACTCTTTAGCCATGACCAGCAACGCTCAATTTTATTCAAATCAGGTGAGTAAGGGGGTAAATATTGTAGCTGGCAACCTGCGGCTTCAATTAATGACTGAATGCGCCCACCTTGATGAAATGTTGCATTATCAGCAATTATTACTTGTCCAGGTTGAAGGCTTGGTATTAAACAATTTTCTAGCCAGGTTTCAAACACAGTTCGGTTACAAGCACCTTCTACTGTAAAAGGTGCAAATAATTCACCGTGACACCAAGCTGCAATCATGTTAACTCGGCACTGGGCGGGTCACCCGCCCAGTCACCTCTACTACCGCTTTTTAAAGCATGAAACCTTTTTCCTTTCTCGTTCCAGCCATAACCATACTCATCTCTGGACGGGTCTCCCGCCCAGTTCTGTTATCCATTCCTGACTCATCTATGTAAACTAGTTCTGTGGCTGAGTATTTTCCTAGTTTTTTGATAAACTCTTGTCTTTTCTCTTCGGATCTCTCTCGATACCCATAAGTTTTTTTTTACGCGTCACCCCAATTTTTTTCAAGGCTCTAGACACTGTTCTGTCACTAATTTCTCCGTCCCACAGTTTAGCCATCTCTACTTGTGTTTTCTCGCCATTAATCTTCACAAATTCCTTGAATTTCTCCCAATCAGTAATTTTATGCCCATTTCCTGGCGGTAGATTTGGTTTGGCTTTATAGTCTCCAGTGTGAGCTTTTCGCTGACACCATAAGTTAATTGTGCTACGACTGATGTGGAATGCCATCGCTGCTTGATTCTGACTCATCCCATCTAATTCGATCGCTTGAATTACTTTCTGACGTAAATCGTAGCTGTATGGCTTTGGCATTTTTTCTTTCGCACCGAGTAAGTAGATCGTCACTTTCACTTTAACTACATTCTAGCAAAAGATTATGTCTCAACCGCCTTGGCGGTTGCTATATTAAGTGACACGGCTATCTGAGTGTAGTTCTGTGGAATGGGATTGGATTTCCCCATCGCCGAGCAACAACTGAAACTCTGGTGGTCTGATCCCTTGAATATGTTCGATTAAATCGCAATAGGCACAAGTTTGGAGTAGAAACTCAGCTTTGGGACTTCGAGCTAGTTTGCACTCTAAAGGCACGTAACTCCAGTGCCCTAAGTTCGATGGAGTTTCTACCCGCACCAGGAAGTCTGCATAGCCGAGAAAGCAATCGTGTTTGAGAGCTGGTTGGTAAATGTAAGTGTGTCCCATCTTCATCGCCGCGATGGTGGCTGCATAGGCTCCGCGATGACCGATCGAGCAAACATCCGCCCCAGCTTCTTGCAAGGATTTAAGATACCGTTGTTCATGCTCCTGACCAAGTTTACATAGAGCGTCCAACAGGGAATCTTTAGCCCCAGGTTGAGGGCAGTTATTAGGACGCTCTAGTTGAAACCGATCCATCCAACTGGCGAATTCACTTTGGCTGTACTGGATTAAATCTTGAGGACTATAAACGATTGCTTGATGGTTGCGTTGCACGAGAGATTTTGGGGGTATGGGGGAGAGCTACGGAGAACTGGGAATCTTGACCACTGAAAAAGGCAAATCTTTTGTATCTGCTTCAAGCATCCGGCGAGTCCATTCTTTTCGGTCTGGATTCCATTGAAAGCCTGCTTGTTTGGCTAGGTCTTTGTTTGGATAAGAAACTTGTGCTTGAAATAGAGCTTTCGGGCGTTTAGCTTCCTCTATCATC
>ENA-OBIO01000953-OBIO01000953.1-metagenomes-genome-assembly--contig:-NODE-953-length-12895-cov-26.8804_pt1 | contig 12895 bp, 10 predicted proteins | sample MGYA00153383_OBIO01 | MGnify analysis MGYA00153383 | reverse complement strand
AAAATTCTTAAAGAATTTGGAAATAATTATGTAATTAATTTTGCTTAACTACTTAAGGCGTCAAACTAGCATCAGTCGCCCCCCGAGGTAGCGTTAATTTCAGGTCGCCTATTCCCGTCGCATACAGTCCCAAATCTGTTCTATCTTGCCGACAAACGCCCTTGACGTACCCGATATCGTGGCACAGCAAAGCAATGTGGAAATGCAGCCAATGTTCGCAGGAAACACCACCCTCTCGGATGTGTTTCCCGCGTAGAATTTCTTGTCCTACCAATGTGACTAAAATAGTGTGTTCCACATTGTGGTAAAGAGCATCACTATTAGCAATATTTTCCAAAGCCATACTTGCTACCCAAGCAATAATTTCGGCATAGTCAGATTTGAACCCGCCGTAGGTGTGGCGGTAGCCTTCAATCAGCCTCCAGACAAAATCGTTAATTAGGAGTTCAGTTGCGTTAAACATATTCACTTTCATAGGGAAATGTAGCTGGTTAAATTATTTTTATAGTTATTGTTTTTGGTGCTGCGGTTTGATGTTATTGTTGATTCGATCGCGACGATGGATGCCCGCTTTTGTCTGGAGGCATCCACTGATATTATCAATGATTATGGCTTAAATTAGCGATCAAACAACTAGCAGAGCGATGCACCCGGTAAATAATTGATATCAACGGGCGATCGAGGTATGACACCCCTCAATCAGCAGTACCGTGTTATATCTTCCCCGCACGCGTCACCCAAAAACGAGAGCGATCGAAAACGCAACCCCACTAATTCCTCATACAGAGGATTCAGCTTGCACATAGGCGGTATGTGGAAAAGATGGTGTCCCAATAGCTGGATATCTCTCTCAAAAGGACACCCTGCGGGTATAAGTTGGCACAACCGCCGAGCTACTTGCGGAGATCCGACTGCAATGCGATCGAGCCACTTTCGCACTGGTTGGACGAGGGGATCGCCAAAACTTAAGTATTGGCACTGATTTTTAGGAAAAATACTTGTAGTTGAGTTCATGATTAACCTCAGTAATTATTACTAACAAAAATTTATGAATCACCCTTCTTAATCATCAACCAAACCCGCCGTTACCACAGTGACGTGAATAAGTTTCTCGCGTGACACTCGCGTCCCCAAAATGTGATTGGGAAAGCGAACAGTTGTGATTACAAGTCTGCAAAAGTGTGAGACAGATCACGCCCTGTTCCCGCTACGTCATGTATCTTAAGTTATATCAAAAAATAAATATAACTTCCAACTCGCTGCATCTACTTTACCATCCTACTCACCTACGATGTATTATCGGTCAATTCACTAATATAAGGTTTCAGGCAATGATGAAACAAAAATATAAATATGCCGACCTTTCTCAACGCCCCCACACAGATACCGTGCTGGAAAAACTCCCTGTAGAAGTTAAGAATTGGGCAGAAAGCTTGCCTTGGAACCAGCGGCGCTATTGTCCCTCTGCTACACATTGTGTGCATCTACTCCCGAGTTGCAAGCAGAATTTTTAGATGACTACACGGCCGACGGCTTAGTCTCAAAAATGTTTGAAGATGTAGATACTCTCAACCGAGTCAAAGAGTATTTAATCAGATTCCGAGTCAAAAAAGAATTAAATGAATCTGATTTAAGAAGCTACATTAAACAATTTTATATCCACTCTGCTCAACAAGCGCGTCGCCAAACTGACCAATATTTAGAATCTGCACTGCGCTTTGTCTTGAATACAGAAGAACGCAATAATGTTTTTAACTACATTTTGGGTTTTGAATTTATTAAAATTGTATTTCAAATGAGCTGGTTGCAACATGAAAGGTTAGCGAGACTGCAAAAAAATCAGTCGCAGTTTATCGAAACCTATATCAAGCCGATTCAGCACGCACACAAAATTAATGGCATAATTGTACCGAAAGATGAGAGAATCTTTTTTGCCAGACGCACCTATTACGTTCAACAACCTAATATCTCTTACAGAAAACTCATTGAGTTAGTCATGGCTAGTTTTACTACAGAAATGGTGACTCACTGCGGATTTTCTGTCAGCCGCCACTGTGAAGCTTTGCGCTTGGACTGCGATTATATTTACGATCCAGAACCAGAAGAAGCAGAAAGATTTCCTACTGACTTGCAATTTATTCATTGATCGGTTTCCCCGATCGACTTCCCGATACTTTTCGGCGCAGTCTACATGAAAGACCATCTTGCTGACACCGAAAAACCAGGTTTGAGTGCCGAGGAGCGCAAAATTTTAACTCTGTCTCGCCGAAGATAGTATGAATAGGTCAATTTTTGGGATACTAGAAAGTAGCACTCAACTTAGCTGAGGAACAAACGTGCTGCTATCAAAAGGCTTTGAAGTAGAAATGTATACCGGCACTCCCGAAGGTGAGGTGGTCGGTCTCTCCGATCGCATAGTCGCCGCTTTAGAGGGATTTGTGCGGGAGCCTGATAGCCGCAATGTGGAGTACACGACCGCCCCGCTGTGCAGCTACGATCGCCTATTGTGCGCCTTAGTCAAGCCACGAGTCCGGCTGCGCGAGTATTTAAAACAATTGGGCGACTATACCTTGCTTCCAGGAAGTACCCTGTCTCTTGGAGGGAGCGATCGATTTTACCGTTCCGATCCCAACAACCCCTACCATACCTACATCGAGCAAACCTACGGTACGAAAGTCGTCACCGCCAGCATTCACATCAACATCGGCATCTCCCAACCAGAAATGCTGATGCGCGCCATCCGCCTCGCTCGCGTCGAAGCACCGCTGTATCTTGCCTTGAGCGCCTCTTCTCCATTCCTCGACGGCGAAGTCACCGGCTATCATTCCACGCGGTGGGGTTTGTTTCCCAAAACTCCCGCCATCGTCCCTTTGTTTGAAAGTCACAAGCATTACATCCGGTGGACTGAAGAACAGCTAGAACTCGGCAGTATGCAAAATGTCCGCCATTTGTGGTCTGCGGTGCGCCCAAATGGCGATCGACGCCCCTACTGTCTCAACCGCCTCGAACTGAGAATTTGTGACCTGGAAGTCAATCCTCTAGCTTTGTTGGCCATCACTGCCTTGTTAGAAGCTCGGATTTGGCAGATGATGGAAGACCCCGGCTTAGACCCCTTAGAACTCAGCACCTTGCCGGCGGCTACCCGTAACGAAGACTTAGTTGCTCTCACCGATGCCAACGAAATTGCTGCATCTCGCCAAAGTTTGGATGCCGAACTCACTCACTGGCAAGATGGCAGAAAGATTCTGGCACGAGATTGGATTGAGGAAATTTATCAAGAAGTCTGGCCTTTCGCCAAAAAACGCGGCTTTAGCTGCTTTCTGTTGCCACTCAAAAAGATTCTCCGGGAAGGTAACACCGCCCAGCAATGGTTGAAGCTGCATGAGAGTGGTTTGGACACTCGTAGTATTATTCTCCAAGGAATTGATGGGATGGCTCACCAAGAATGGGAGCTCGAAGACAATTTGTGTGCCCAGTTAGTGGCGTGAAGTAGCAGTCGCGCTCATGGGGGCTTTCACTAGCCCCCTGGCGCGTGCGTACTCAGCCAAAAATACAAACTGCCCGAATTTTCTCCGAAAAAGTCGATCGCCCACGCCGAAAAACAAATCAGAATATTTAATCAATGGAGTCCGACACGGGTTATAACTAAAAGCTATAAGTTGTATCTACCTTTGGGTAGATTTCTACTTTTGTCAATAGCCGTGTTTTTCGCTTTTAATTAGCTTCATGCCCCAACTTGTCTTGATTCACCCGCAAATCCCCCCGAATACTGGCAATATCGCCCGCACTTGCGCTGCCACAAGCACGGAACTGCATTTAGTCGGCCCGCTGGGGTTTGAAATTACCGATCGTTACCTGAAACGGGCAGGCTTAGATTACTGGCCCTATGTCAATCTCCACTCTCACGAAGATTTAGCGGCTTTTCTGGCTTGTCGGGAGCAGCGTGGAGGGCGATCGATCGGATTCAGCACTGGTGGGCGATGCAGTTATATTCAATTCCAATTTCAGCCCAGCGACTGGCTGATGTTTGGCTCGGAAACTGCGGGGATTCCCCAATCCGTCTTAGATGCCTGCGACGCCACAGTTTTTATTCCGATGAGCCAGCCTGGAGTCAGGAGTTTGAATCTCTCCGTCAGCGCCGCTGTAGGTTTATTTGAGGCTAAACGACAGTTGGGAGAGCTGGGATAAATCACGATCAACACAACATATACATATAGATATTTAATAGCTGCTGAGGGTTGCCAAATCTTTATTTAAATATAAGAAATTTGTATCAAAGCGGTAAGAATCCAGATAGCGGAGATTAATATATTTTACTTATCCAAAAACAGATTGTTATCAGCAACACTAAATTTTTCGCAAGATGATTTAGCAATAAAAACCGACAATTTCAGCGATTTAGGGGCGAATGGGAGCAACTACTTGGGTTTGAACGCTATATCTGGTAAATATACGGTTGTAGGCAGTCCGGGAATTAGCATAAAGTCGAATAATAGGTGAGAGTCCTAGCCTGTGCGAAAACGTATATTTTATGTATTCGTTCTAGCTATTGCGGCGTAAGGCTTTAGGGGTGTAATTGCAGCAGGTTTTAGCGAAAATTTTAAAATTTGTTACAGTTCGAGCTTGTCTAAATTAAAAAAGCAAGGTAATCTTGCCTAAGCATGATGACTATCAACAATCAAAATATTTTTGCTTGTTGATTTAAATTCAGCGTCATGCAATCCCTTGAGTGTTTCCAAGGACAGTTAGCGCTTCTCAGTAGGAGGTCGTTTTTTTGAGACGAACATACCCCGAAAAAATTAAGCCTGTTCAGGCTAATGAAATCGATAGAAACGGTTCTACGGAATCGTCTAAACAGACAAGCATCAGCACTGGCTCCTTTCGCTCTCTCGCCACGATCGGGCTAGCAATATCGGTAGGTGCTTCTGGCATCCTGATGCCGAGAAATGGAGACAGCGCTCGCGCTTCTGAACTCGCACAGACAGCAGAATTCACCGCTGAAGTACAGCCAGTCTCGGCCAACGAACTCGCTACCTCAGCACAAGTTGATGGTTCCAGCGCCGAACAGGCTGGATATCCTTCTGCTCCAGTGGCGATTAAGGTGCAGCAGGGACAAACCCTTTGGGAGCTGTCTCGGGACTATGAAGTTGAACCGAAGGCATTAGCAACTGCCAACGGCATCAAACCCGATACCGTACTCCAAATTGGTCAGGAACTGAGAATGCCGGCTCCGGGAGCCGCGCTACAACAGAACCTTGGCAATACTGCCATGGTCAATCCCGAACAAAAGTTAAATCTGACTGGTGGCTCCGAGACGTTGGATAGTGCAGCCCCCTTAGGGCAGGCATCAACCGCAGCGCCTGGGCTGGTTAGTCCGACACCGGAACAAAGTTTGATTGATCGCCCGAACGCAGACGGGGCGATCGACAGTTTGAAAAAACAGGAAAACCGCACCACAGCATCTGGTCGGACACTCTTGGGGTCTGAGGGGGGAGCAAATTCATCTACACCTGCATCTTTGCCGGAGTCGGTATCGACGCTGGCATCCCCCGGAACGGGCGCTCAGACAGCCATTCCAGACCTCTGGGCCACACCTGTAATTCCGAATGGTGGGGTCGGTCAAGCAGCATCGCCCGAGTCAGCATTCGAGTCAATTCAACAGTCTCTGGCAACGCCTAGTTTGTCGCAGGCTGTGGTAGTCCCCCCTGCGGGCAGTACCGCTCCGGCAAGCGCTCTCTACAGCGTGCGTCCGGGAGATACACTAAATGCGATCGCCAAAAGTCACGGCGTATCGGCCAAAGAGCTGATCTCCGTCAACAAGCTCGGCAACCCCAACTTTCTGAATGTCAATCAAGGGCTGAAAATTCCCCAAGTTGGATCAAATAATCCAGCGGTGCAGGGGGCAGCCTCTGATTCTGCCTCCTACTCTACATCTGTCTCATCGGCGGCTTCGGCTGTAGCACCCGCGCCAACAGTGCCGGTTGTCTCTCCGTTGGCGAACTTGGAAGGTCTGAACAATATTTCAGCACCGATGGTTCCCAAAATTAACAGCATTCCGCTAACTCAAGTTTCTCAAACCATTAGCAACCCCGGGAAGCTGGAGCTTCAAGGTGAGCCAACATTTACAGGCGCAGTTGACACCAGTGCCTTGCCTTTGCGAGCAAGTGCAACTGCTACGGCGATCGCTACGGGAGAATACCCGCAGCCGGTCAGCTTCGTGTCAAATGTCGCTCCAACTACCGCTTTACCTGAAACGTCGAATCCCGAGGCTATCCCTACCGCGCAGGCTCTCAACCCTTATGCGGAACGATTGAGGGCAGAAGTTGTGCGGTTGCGAGAGGAATATCGCACCGAGCGCAATTCGATCGGCACAAATGCCGTGTCCATGGCTCCTACTGACGGGCAGGATGTGAAAGTAGCCTCGGGCAACCCATCTGAGGATCTGCCAAGTCTCAATCCTGACCTCTACACCCCCGACTATGCTGGGGCGGTGCAGAATGAAATCAGCAGACCGCCTTCGAGAGGGTGGTCTGAACAGGTTCAGAAGCAGCAGCAAGAGCGTTTTGACCCGGCTCGTGCAGCAGAACTGCAACCGATTAACCTGACGCCGACCTCTACCTCTACTCAGGAACCGCCAGTGGTGGCAACTGCTCCTTTGGGAGCCGAAGGTTACGATCCTCTGAGCAACCCCTCTTTGGGACGCATGGTTTCTCCAGAACTGCCTCCGCTTTCGAGCCCTGATACTTATTTGCCTAACGGCAGCAAACAACAGTCGGCTAACGGGTTTATTTGGCCGGCTAAGGGCGTTCTCACTTCTGGCTACGGCTGGCGCTGGGGACGGATGCACAAGGGAATTGATATTGCAGGGCCGATCGGCACGCCAATTATGGCCGCCGACAGTGGGGTGGTTACCTATGCAGAGTGGAACGACGGTGGCTACGGCTATCTGGTGGAAATTACCCATCCAGACGGCACTGAGACTGTCTATGCCCACAACAGCCGAATTTTGGTGCAAAAGGGTCAGAAGGTCGATCGAGGCCAACAAATTTCAGAGATGGGCAGCACCGGCTTCAGTACCGGGCCGCACTTGCACTTTGAAATTCATCCCGCCGGATCGGGAGCTGTCAATCCAATGGCTTTTCTGCCAAAGGATGATTCCAGCGCTTCTCGGTAACGACCAGTTGGAAGTTATGGGTTTTGAATGATTATCAAAACTCATAACTTTAATTGAAAGCTATGATAAATTCTGTTCTTTTCAATTGAGACATAGCTTGCCTTACTATGCTAGAATAGTAAATTGTAAAGTAAGTTTGGCTCAGTGGCGCAGTGGTTAGCGCAGGGGACTCATAAGCCCAAGGTCGCAGGTTCAAATCCCGCCTGAGCCATAATTTAATCGAAAAAAAACGCTCTCAATTGTGAGAGCGTTTTTTTTCGACTTTTCTGGAACATACTTGTAGTCGTTACGACTATGATATATTTGTAACAGTTCGTAAAAAAGGAAACAAAATCTATGACGAGTGAATGCCTCCGGGTTGGTCAAGCTGCACCAGATTTCGCAGCAACAGCCGTAGTGGATCAGGAATTCAAGACAGTTAAACTGTCAGACTATAAAGGCAAAAAGTATGTAGTCCTGTTCTTCTATCCCTTGGACTTCACCTTTGTGTGCCCGACTGAGATTACAGCATTTAGCGATCGCTTCGAGGACTTCAAGAAAATCGATACCGAAATCCTCGGCGTATCCGTTGACAGCGAATTCTCTCACCTCGCTTGGATACAATCAGACCGCAAATTAGGCGGTGTCGGCGACCTCAACTATCCCTTAGTTGCTGACCTCAAAAAAACAATTAGTGCCGACTACAACGTCCTCGACCCAGAAGCAGGTATTGCCCTCAGAGGTCTGTTTATCATCGACAAAGAAGGCATCATCCAACACTCTACTATCAACAATCTTGCCTTCGGCCGCAACGTAGACGAAACCCTCCGCACTCTGCAAGCTATTCAACACGTCCAGTCTCACCCGGATGAAGTTTGTCCAGCCGGCTGGCAGCCTGGTGACAAAACCATGACTCCCGATCCAGTTAAGTCCAAAGTATTCTTTGCTGCGGTTTAAGCACATTGTATATTTGTAGGGGCGCGGCGCTGCCCAAGGCGTGTCAACTTAAGCCGAAAGCCCGCCAGGGACTGAAGTCCCTGTCTAATAGCGAAAGTCCTCTGAAGAGGAATGATGAGGTGTTACCCATTTCTTTAGTCCTCTTCAGAGGACTTTCGCTTTGAGGCAGGGGTTTCAACCCCTGCCGGACTATGGGTTTAACGTTAAGTTGACACGCCTTGGGCAATGCCGTGTCCCTACCTGCTGGGGCATTCGTTTAACCGGATTTTTAATTACCAATCACCAATTACCAAATTAGGAAATATGCTGACTTCTACTGATTTTAGCGGCTTGTTAAATCAGCGGTTTTTCCAAAATTTATTGCCTGTTCCCGCAACTAATGTTCTGAGGCTGGGACAGATGACGCCAGATTTTGAATTGCCAGATATTAATAATGACAAATTGGTGCGGCTGTCGAATTATCGGGGCGATAGGCCGGTAGTTCTAGCTTTTACGCGGATTTTTACTGAAAAGCAATATTGCCCTTTCTGTTTTCCTCACATTAAAGCTTTGAATGAAAAGTGGGAACAGTTTGCCGATCGCAATATAGAATTATTAATGGTGACGAGTACGGACGATCGCCAAAGCCAGATTGTAGTCAGAGATTTAGGCTTAAAAATGCCTCTGCTTTCCGATCCAGGCTGTCAGGTTTTTCAGGCTTATCAAACCGGTCAAGCTTTGGGTGCTCCTTTGCCGGCTCAGTTTATTTTGGATTCAGATGGAAAACTCCTGTTCAAACATTTGTTTTCTTTCATAGACCATAATGCTAGTGTAGAAACTTTGCTGACATCTTTTGATAAGTGAGATCAATTCTGGTTGTATCGGAATGATATAAACGGAGGAGACGGCAGTGCCGTGTCCCTACCACGATCAATTGTAGGGACACGGCACTGCCGTCTCCTCGCTTATCATTCCGGCGCAGCCGGAATTGATCTAAGAACACGGCCATGCTGTGTCCTAATCGGGAGTTTTTAACCGCAGATACAGGCTGATGTATGCGGTTGATTTTTAGTTTTGCGGTAAATACTGATTGTGGCAATTGTCATGGCCCAATAGTTAGATGTTGGATCGAAAGTAATCTAGGCTATACCTGGAATGTATCTAGTACCAGTTTAAGCCGATGTCGTCTCCTAAAGATCGATTCGCGAGCAAAATTGAATTTAGTGTCTTAGCCTCGCATCCTGAGTTGTTGACAGGTTTGGATGCATGGATGCGGCTGGGTTTGATTTCGCCTGCTGAAGTTGAGCAATTGTGCAGTCAGTATTTAGTCTGCCCGCTTCCAGATCCCGCTGTGGTTGTTTCGGACATTGACGCTGGGGCGATCGATCCTATTCCCCAGCCCAAAATACCTGCTTTATCAACACAAAAAGCATTACCTAGCACCACAAAAAACATTACAAGGCGCGCAGAAACTACTGAAACCCCTAATTTTATCGCTCAAATCTTGCACTCCCTAATCGCCGAAATTAGCGTCGTGTGGCTGTTATTTTTAGGAGTGTTCATGGTAGTTGTCTCTTCAGGAGTCTTAGCTGCCAGTCAGTGGGAAAGATTTCCGGCTGCCGGACAATATGGAGTTTTGTTAGCTTATACTTTAACTTTTTGGGCAATTAGCAGTTGGGCTAAAAAACAGCCTAATTTGCACTTGACTGCTCAAACTTTACAAGAAGTTACGTTGTTGTTAGTGCCGATCAATTTTTGGGCGATGGATTCTTTTGGATTGTGGCGACATCCTTGGAATTGGGCGGTAGCAATCGTAGCGGCACTCATTTTGACTTGGATAACTAGCGGGATTATCCAGTCTCAGTATCAAAGCTTATCGGGAAAAAATGTAACTAGATCGATCGCCCTAAATCATTTGGGATTGAGTTATTTGCAGTGGGGTTGGGCATTGGCAGGCTTCTCCCTGGCTGCGGTTTATTTGGGTACTGTGGGAACTGCTGTTGCTACAGTTTATCAAGTTCAGCAACAACGGCGGCAATCTATCGCGCGCGCGGGAAGCACTGAAACTATTGCCGCTGGTTTCAGTTTGAGCCGAGATTTTTTGAATTACAAAAAAGCGGCTTTAGTAGCTTATTCTTTAGGGATTTTACTCGGTCGGGCGATTTTTGTCAAGGGTATAGATATCGCTGAAATGGGTTTAGCTTTGGGGATTTGCGGCGTACTTTTAGTATGGATTGATTGGCAGCAACCCCAGGCTTCTGAGACTATTAAAAATAATATATCTGACCAGCCAACTCCCAGCAACTTTTTTAATTGGCAATTAGCCGGAGGTGCTTTGTTGGGTTTGGGGTGGCTGGTTTGTTTTCGCGAAATTCCCCTACAGGCGATCGCAATTAGTGGATTGGCTATTTGGTTTTTTTCTAACCGCTTAGTGCGGTTTTGGCAAGAGTTTGATTTGCTAATGCTTTTCGCCGTGGGACTTCAGAGTATTTGGCTGTTGTGGCGAGTTATTCCTGTTGGGATTCAAACACAATTTGTAGCATTTTTAACTAAGCTTACAAATTCTGGGCAAACTCCTTGGGCTATTTGGGGCGTTCTGCTGTTACCTTATTTAATTTTAATGGTAAGTGTGGCGCAGTGGCTCTACCGATCGCGAAAGTTTAAACTTGCCCGTTTTGGCGAAAACCTTGCTCTCGGTTTGGGAGGTGTTTTAACTGTTATTAGTTTAATCAATCCATTTTGGCGATCGCTCAATTTAGTAAGTTCTACTTTAATCTTAGGTTGGATAACTTGGAAATATGCAGTTGGGGATAATTCCAGTCAAATTTCATCAGCTAATCCTGATGTTCGACAACAGCGAGAACCCGCAAGTTTAGTTTACCTGACACATATTACTGGTTTATCCGCAATCTGTTCGGGAATTTATTTCTGCTTCCGAAACCAGAATCCTGAAGTATGGGCAGCTATTTTGTTATTTTTGATGGTAGCTGAATGGGGATTCTTTGTCAAGATGAAAGCGGCAAATTTTCAACAAGAATCTCCGTCTTGGCGCTTTCATCCTTCCTGCTTTCAAAGTAGCTGGTATTTGGGATTAGTATTAGCAGGATTCAGCTTTATTTTGTTGCAAAGCAATCTTTCAGCTATTGCCGATCGCCCTCAGTGGAGTTTAGTCTGGCTAGTGACTCCTTTGGCTTTGACTGCTGTTGCTAAATATACTGAGGTTCCTTACAGACAAGTTGCCAGTACCTTTAGTGCGATCGCCCTAATCGTAGCAGAATTTCTGACTTTTAACTTTTCGGAATCTCGGTTAATTGGTTTGGGCGTGTCAGTCGTATTGATGTTAGTCAATACTTACTATTTGGTAGAAATGCCAGCAGCAGCAATTACCGTCGGATTTGGCTTGAGTTTTGTAGCTGCTGCAATTTACGAATTAGGTTTTGTGTTGGTTTCGGATTGGGTAATTGCTGGGGCGATCGTACTTTTGTGTTTGTGGTTGCTTCGGGATTTGATGATTCGCTACGGGGCGCGCGTACCTTCGGCTGCTCAATTAGCTGAAATGTACGATCAAGCTTTGGACGGTTGGGCACTCTTACTGGCTAGCTTGCTGTTCACAACAATCACGATTTATTCCTTTAGTTTATACACAGACACTAGCTTTAATTTGCAGGCATCTATCAAAATATTTGCGGCTACTTTGGGAATATTTGCTGCTATTATTTACCGCAGTTATCGGCAACTTTCACCTTGGGCAATTTATGCCTTGGCTTGGAGTTTGGAGTTATTGACAGCAATTAGTTTGAGTTTTGTCGATCGCACTACGATCAATCTGGCAGTTGCGAATATTGCCCTCGGATTGTCCACACAATTGTTGGGTGATGTGTGGACGTACAAATCAAGATTGAGGCGGCAGGAAAATCTCAGAAAAAGAGAGGCAGAGCCTCTGGATATGCGTTCCCAGGCTCTGCCTGGGAACGAGTCGGAATATCCTAGCGTTCATGTTATACCCTTGGTTTACGGGCTGTTGGGTTTGATTTTGCGATCGCACGCATTTACGAATGGAACGGGTTTAATTTCTTTAGGTGCGTCTGTAATTGCGATCGGCATTGGCAGGCGAGAGCAAAAATTCAAAACTCTGGTTTATTTGGGATTAATTGGCGTGTCGGCTGCTGCTTACGAATCCCTACTATATCAACTTTTTAGAACACCGGGAGGAGCTTTTGGTGATGGCTTAATTGTGCTGGCAACTCTCGGCACAACTTTAACCTATATCTATCGCATTTTATCTCCTTGGCTCAGCAATTATTTGGGTTTAACCAATGCTGAACTAAAAATATTTGCTCACCTACACTGGGTTTTGAGCAGTTTCCTACTGATTTCGGCTTCTGGAAATGTTATCAAATCCGGTCTTAATTTAGGATTAGTCACTGGTACTTTATTAGTTCAATACGCTTTCTTGCAAGGGCGAAATAATCTCGATCGCCAATGGGCGAATATTTGGATTTACTTAGGTTGGGTAGAAGCCTTTGGCATCCGGCTTTACTGGATCAATACACCTTTAGTTAAGTACATTTCCGGGCCGCTGGGCCCTTGGAAAGTTGCCCTCACTGCTCTATTTGCCTATTTCATTTACATTTTGCCGTTCGATAACTGGGGTTGGTCAAAAAAACCTTGGCAGGTAATCGCTTCGTTGATGCCAATAGTGGTTATTTTGGAAAGTCCGGCTAAGTTTTATCCGCTTAGCTTGCTGATACAGCACTTCCGGATGTTATGAGGTACAGTAGCAGCAATTAGTAAACCAGTTTTTAA
>ENA-OBIO01000952-OBIO01000952.1-metagenomes-genome-assembly--contig:-NODE-952-length-12900-cov-4.60054_pt1 | contig 12900 bp, 13 predicted proteins | sample MGYA00153383_OBIO01 | MGnify analysis MGYA00153383 | reverse complement strand
ACCCGTGTTCTGTCCACACTAGTAAAACTCGCACCCCACAAGTTCTCATCGCTGCCGATTAGCTGCTCACTAGAAGATCTCAAATGGGTTCTATCCCAGAGGCTACACCAACGCCTTGCTCTACCACCCAACCCACCTAAAATTCCACAGTTAATGGTGCGCGGGGAAAAGGAATCACATCGCGGATATTCGTCATCCCAGTCATAAATTGCACCAACCGTTCAAACCCCAAACCGAAGCCAGCATGAGGGACGGTACCATAGCGACGCAAATCTAGATACCACCAATAATCAGCGGGATTTAGTCCCTGAGCAATCAATCTTCGTTCGAGTACGTCGAGGCGTTCTTCCCGTTGGGAGCCACCGATGATTTCGCCAATTTTGGGAGCCAAAATATCCATTGCGGCAACGGTTTTACCGTCGTCATTGAGCCGCATATAGAAGGCTTTGATTTCGACTGGGTAGTCGGTGAGAATGACTGGTTTTTTAAAAACTTCTTCGGCTAAATACCGTTCGTGTTCGGATTGGAGATCTAGTCCCCAACTAACGGGATATTCAAACTTCTGTCCCGATTTTTCGAGTAGAGCGATCGCATTAGTATATGTAAGACGTTCAAATTGATTATTAATAATATTCTCGGCAGTTGCCAAGACAGATTTGTCAATTCGATCGTTAAAAAACTCCAGATCTGCTTGACAATTTTCCATCACATATTTAAATATATATTGGAGGAATGTTTCGGCAAGATCCATATCTTCTAATAGGTCGCAAAATGCCATCTCTGGCTCAATCATCCAGAACTCAGCAAGGTGACGAGAGGTATTAGAATTTTCGGCGCGAAAAGTCGGCCCAAAGGTGTAGACATTGCTAAATGCCATCGCCATCACTTCGGCTTCCAATTGTCCGCTAACGGTCAAATATGCTGCCTTGCCAAAGAAATCTTGAGTGTAGTCGATCTCCTGTGCGGGAGTCATGGGGACATTTTTGAGATTGAGGGTGGTGACATTGAACATCTCACCCGCACCCTCACAGTCACTAGCACTAATAATCGGCGTATGTACCCAGAGAAAACCGCGCTCTTGGAAAAACTGATGAATCGCTGTCGCACAAGCATTTCGCACTCTAAATACCGCGCTGAGGGTATTTGTTCGCGATCGCAAGTGCCCGATATCACGCAAAAATTCAAAGGAGTGGCGTTTCTTTTGCAGGGGATAAGTTTCGGGATCTGCTTCGCCATAAACTTTGGCTTGACTGGCTTTGACTTCTATCCGCTGTCCTTTGGCGGGGGACTCTACTAATGTGCCGACAATCTCGATCGAGGCACCCGTGTTAATTTGTTTGAGGATAGTTGCATAGTCGGGGACATCTTTGTCGATTACTACCTGGATGTTTGCCATGCAGGAACCATCATTGATATCGACAAAGGCAAATTCTTTGGCTTCCCGCTTACTCCGAATCCATCCTCTGACAGTCACGTCATCTCCAGGATTGCCTCCACGGAGGATCGTAGCAATATAGTTAGTAATCATCTTTAAAGTCGGGCTAGTAAATCCTACCCTACTAGTCTGCCATATTCGACCTTTGAGGCGTGCTAACTGACAAATTATCAGCACGCCTCAAATAGTTTAGTCTGATATCCTGGTGCGTTACGGCTGAAGCCTAACACACCCTACATGAAAATGAGCTGAGGATCGCCTATCTACAGACAACTGTATCAGTTACCCCCGCTCGATCGATTCGATCTGAATTACTACACTCCGAACCATGCTTATAAATTTTGATGGTAATTGGCTCTCGGCTTGTGGTAGAACCATTTGCCGAGATTGTCATATTTTTACTAGTCGTAAAATTAATCGTCAGTGGTAGCTTGCCAATCGCCTGTTCTGTCGTACTACTTCGCGCACGATTGTGTTCGGTCATCGTATAACTACCCCACAGTGTACTCCCTGCCTTGCCCATATATTCAACTCGATACTGCACCCGATCGCTAAAAGGATTTCCAAAAGTCTGAACCCCAAACAAACCCACCCCAGTCATAAATGACCACAAAACATACACGCTTTTCACAGCTTTGTTAACCCAATGCTACACAGCCTTAATATACCCAGTAAGTTGGTGCTAAATATGTCCAAAATACTTAAAAAATTCTGTGCTTTCTGCTTTCAAGCAATATTTGCTTGAAAGCGACTCTAAATCCCCCTTGTGAAGGGGTATCTACCAACCACGCAGATTAAAAATAACCTGTTAAACAGCCTCTTAGATTTAGTGCTTCAAATCAGCTACACTACCGACAAAGACTGTTACCACTTTTTATAAGCTAGAAACTTACCAGACATCGTAATGTTGACTCGATCGCCTTTGGGATCGACTTCCTTTTCGACATCCATCGTAAAATCGATCGCGCTCATAATTCCATCACCAAACTTTTCCTGAACGACACTTTTGAGTGGTAGTCCATACACCTGGATAATTTCATAGAAACGGTAAACAAACGGATCTGTCGGCACGATCGGCCCTAAACCTTTAATCGGATATTCAGTCAAATAGCTAACATAACTACTATCTAGTCCCAAAGCTGCAACTAACAATTTCGCTTCATCTTCAGATGTAGTAGCTTGTCGATACAATACGGCGGCAATCCAGACTTCATCTCGATTTAAGATTTTTTCTAAGTCTGCAAAGCTCAAACCTTTTTCTTGCTTGGCTGCAAATAATTGGCGAACAATATCGGGGATTTCCATGACTATGTTTAGATTTTAAATAACTGTTTTGGTTTAAATATAGAATAAAAGTGTCCGCTAAATAGTTACTACCGAACAGTATTTTGCGGGTGCCTACACGATCGACTCAACTTTCCATCCCTCGCCGAATCAGACCAATAAACCAAGCCTCTGGTAACAACTTTCGCAAACCCAATAAGAAAGTGGCATTACCCCCAGCCGGATAACGCAACTTCCAGCTACCATCAGTTGCTGCTCGATAGATGACTCGTGCAGTTACTTCTGGGGGAGAACCCTCCGTACCAGCTCGATCCATTTTTGGTAAAGTCCGATTTATATAAGCATCATAGACACTCAATCCAGTTTTTTTGGCAACTGTCATCGATCGACTGTAGAAATCAGTTTTAATTGCTCCAGGTTCAATGATTTTGACCTTGATATTAAACTGGCGTAGTTCGTATTGTAATGATTCCGAAAAGCCATCTACCGCCCATTTTGTGGCGTGGTAGGGACTGTACAGTGGAAATGTTAGTCGTCCACCGATCGATGATACATTGACCACAATCCCTTGCTGACGAAGGCGAAAATGCGGCAAAATGGCGCGGGTGACTTCCATTAGCCCGAATACATTAGTTTCAAACTGACCGCGAATATCTGCCAAGTCACAGGCTTCAAAGGCACCAGTTAGACCATATCCAGCATTGTTGACGATGACATCGATCGTCCCAAATTTGGCGATCGCCACATCTAGTGCTGCATGAATTGTCTCCGCCTGAGTAACGTCCAATCGCAAACACAATACATTCGGCAGGTTGGCGAGTTCGGTAGATCGATCCAGATCGCGCATGGTAGCGACTACGTTCCAGCCTTGTTGTTGAAATAGTTGTGCTGTAGCTCGTCCGATCCCTGTGGATGCTCCGGTAATTAATACAGTTTTGCTCATTGGAATTGATACTCTCAGGTGTGAATAGATCGAAAGCCATGTAAAGTATAAATTAGTGTCATGGAGAAGACAATATGAACTTATCAGACTTATTACCTACAGTCCGAAAACTTTCTAACACCCAAAAATTGACACTGATTGAAGAGTTAAAATCGGAGCTAGAATCCTCAGATGAGACAGTCACAGCCTGGGACTTATCTGAACCCTCTATCGCTAGTCGAAATGCGGCTACATTAGCTCTGCTAGATAAATGGGAAACAGAAGGCGACGAGCAAGAGCAAACCGAGACATGGGAATTTTTACAACAGGCACTCGATGAAGATCGACTATCTTCCCATCGTCCCTTCTTTCCATCATGACTCATCTGTTTGTCCTCTCAAGCTAAAGGTTATGAAGTGACGATCGTGACTACCAATGTCGGACACTTGGCGCAGTTTGTCCATGCAAGTCACTGGCAAGATTTACCGATCGATCGAGACTAGCACCCACATTAGCATCTAGCTGGGTACGCTCGATCTACAGGCGATCGCTCTCCAACAATGTTAAAGTTGAGCTAGAACGCATACCCACAAACCTAGTGGCTGAAATTCCTCCAGAAACGATCGCTAAAATATTAGAACTAATAGGTAGACTATCTACTCTCATTGACAGAGCATCTGCGGCAGAGTTGGCAATGTTCAATACCTATGGTGAAACAGAAGAGGTAGCTTATGTATTGGAACAGTTGGACAATACTAAAGAGAGAGGAGAAGTCGCTTACACCAGACTTACTGGTCTACTGTTAAAAGTATCGAGATTTCAACCATCAGCACCGATTGTGATGGTCGAAATGTTGGCTCAATCTATTGAGATAGCTGAAGCTATCGTTGATGCTGGCGAAGCAACCGTTAAAGAAGCAACAATCGATTAAAATATCTCATGAATAATAAACCCATCCCAGATCCTGAAAAAGTAAAGAAAACTGTCCGCGAACTAAAGGCACTTTGTCGTCAGTTCGATCTGCTTAATTTTCAACTTGATGAATTAACTGCCTACGTTGATGCCGAAATTCGCAAGAGTCCTTTGACAGCGTATCGATTGGGCAAAACTCCTAAACAGACGATCGATCGAGACTAGCAACCACATTAGCATCGATTTGGGTACGCTAAAGTTATTGTTATAGTGGGATAAAATCGTGACTGAGCGAGAATTGCTGGACTTAATCGCACGAGCGCGGGATGAGGAGTGGAAGTTTGGTGAAGTTGAAGCGGTTGATATTGGGTAAATTCGATCGAGAGTTGTGTAATTTAGGAAATAAACTTACCGATCTCCCCGCAGAAATAGATCTACTAGAAAATCTTGAGATATTATTAGCTCATGACAATCAATTTACTACTATTCCAAAATCAATCGAGAAAATTACCAGTCTAAGAGAACTCGATCTCAGATTTAACCAAATAGAGATCGTTCCTGAATCAATTCTACAACTAACACGTCTACGAACACTTCACCTCAAATTTAATGTATGGGGGTCGTAAAACTGTTAGTTTATATGAAAATTATCTCAGCATAAAGATAATTTATGGCTCCGCTCTAGCACCGCCCTGAACCAGAAGTGTCTCGTTCCGAGAGGCTCCGCCAACGGGCTAGTAGCAAAAGTTCTCTCAAGAGAACTACCGGATCGCAATCAGTCCATTTCAATTGACTTTCGCTCCTAGCCCCAAATTCATTCGAGGGCGTTCTCAAACGGAGCAAATCAATTATCCAAGTCCAAGCTAAATCTAACTCACCGATGAAGACCCGATCGTAATCGGCGCGATCGCACTCAATTTCAAGCTAGGATGATCCTCTAATAGCTGATTGACATTCCACTCATTCTTGAATAACAACACCGGACGATTCCAGAGATCTTTGATAGTGATTGTATTAAATAATCGCCCGACTTTATCCAAAGCATCCCAACCATTCAATACCCATCGTGCTACCGAATAGCCGAGCGGTTCGAGTGTTGTTTCCACACCATATTCATTCTTCATCCGAAACTGTACAACTTCAAATTGCAACTGTCCCACTGCTGCTAAAATTGGGTCGCGTTTGGATTCATCTGCTGAATACATAATCTGGACTGCGCCTTCTTCTTGCAGCTCCTTGACCCCTTTTTGAAACTGTTTAAACTTCGACGGGTTGGGATTGCGAAGGAAAGAGAATAATTCGGGTGAAAAGCAGGGAATTCCTTCGTACTCTAGCTTTTTCATTCCTGTGTAAATAGTATCGCCGATCGCGAACACACCAGGATTATTTAGCCCAATTACATCGCCTGGATATGCTTCTTCGATCGATTCCCGATCTTGCGCGAATAGTTTCTGCGGACGGGATAGTCGAACAGTCTTGCCTGTACGGGCGTGGCTGACGGTCATATCTTTTTCAAACTTACCAGTACAGACCCGAATAAACGCCACGCGATCGCGATGTTTGGGATCCATATTAGCTTGTAATTTGAATACAAAACCCGAAAACTCTGGATAACTCGGATCGATCGTGCCGATATTAGAATTACGATTTCCTGGCTTGAGGGCGTATTCCAAGAAATAGTGTAAAAATAACTCGACCCCAAAATTGGTCATCGCACTACCGAAGAATACCGGAGTCATATAGCCAGCATGAATCGCTTCTAAATCTAACTCTGAAGCTACCCCATCGAGCAGTTCCAAATCGCTGTGTAGTTGCTCGAATAATTCTTTGTCTAATAACTCTTTCAGGCGCGGATCGTCTAGATCCATCACCGTATCGGTCGCTTCCTTCTTGCCATGCGCCGTCCGTTCAAATAGATGAACTTTGCGCTGATGTCGATCGAACACACCTTTAAAGCGATCTCCGGTACCGATCGGCCAATTTACTGCATAGGTTTGTAAGCCTAATTCCTGTTCGATCTCATCTAACAATTCTAACGGTTCGCGTCCAGGTCGATCGAGTTTATTCACAAAGGTGAAAATCGGCAATTCCCGCATTTTGCACACTTCAAATAACTTGCGCGTTTGCGGCTCCAAACCCTTGGCTGCATCGATGAGCATTACCGCATTATCAGCCGCAGCCAGCGTCCGATAAGTGTCCTCACTAAAATCTTGGTGTCCGGGTGTATCCAACAGATTTACCTGAAAACCCTGATACTCAAACTGCAACACTGTCGAGGTAATCGAAATCCCCCGCTGCTTTTCCATCTCCATCCAGTCGGAAGTCGCCTTGCGCTGATCTCGTCTGGCTTTCACCGCACCCGCTTCATGAATCGCGCCCCCGTACAGTAAGAGTTTCTCTGTCAGGGTAGTTTTCCCCGCATCAGGGTGCGAAATAATCGCAAAATTACGCCGATGTTCGACGGCAATTTCGAGTTCGGTTTGGAGTTGGGTTTGGAGTTCGGTGGACATGAGGCGAGGTTCCGTTAGCGGGCTTCAATCTTTGATTATATCTGGTTTTAATCATTGACTCACTTCGATCGGCTAATCCCTTAATTAGAATCATACTGCCCAAATCTCAACTAGGCTTGCCTGTAGGCAGATCGCCAAATAGTAAAGAGACTGCTAGATCGAGCGCAAAAATGGCAATCCCAGAAACAACCACCGCAGCCGTTGCTGACTCCCCAACTTGCTTGACACCGCCATAAGTTGTCATCCCCCAGCCACATCCAATCACCCCAATCGCCGCCCCAAACAGGACACCTTTACAGCCCAGATTGACGATATCGATGGGCTTTAAAAAACTTCGTACTGACTCTAAAAATATCAGTGGTGGCAATTGATAGAATTGAGCTGCTGTGAATATACCGCCGAGAATACCACAGACCAAACCCAAAATAATTAAAATCGGCACTGTCGCACAACAGGCGAGTACCCGTGGCAAGATCAGATAATCGATCGGATCGGTTCTGAGTGTGTATAGTGCGTCAATTTGTTCGGTGACTTTCATCGAGCCGATTTCTGCGGCAAATGCCGAGCCAACCTGTCCCGCAACCACACTAGCCGTCAGAATTGGTGCGAGTTCTCGACAAAAGGCGATCGCAAATACTCCGCCAACAGAATTAATCGCTCCCAGTGACTCCAACTGTCTGGCGGCTTGAATTGTAAAAATCATCCCCGCCAAGATATTCACCAATAGTACCGGAATCATTGATGCGGGGCCAGTTTTGAACAAATGTTCGGAGATTTTGTACCAGCATGTCTTGCCCTGTAACAAGTGTAGCCAAAGTTGTCCGATTAGCAAAAATGTAAAGCCAAATCGTTCGTATCCGTAAGGATGATTTGCACCAGATTTTGGAACCATGTACGGGTGGTGTAGGATTGTGGCTATCGATCGGTTCCTATGATTGTATGAAAGTTAATTAGACGATCGTGTTCCCGCTGTTTTGATTGCGGATTTCCACCCAGGGAAAACGTCCTCTCACTCTGGAAGCTATGCTAGAGTTAATGTATACAGTTCTTAGTTTAAGTTATCTTCGAGGATTTAAAATGGTTGATACTGGCGATCGCAGTAGTAGTGGCAAACGCAAGTTATTTTCTTTGTTATGTCACGGCTCGATTTTTTTAGGTTCACTGCTATTTACCTCCGCAATTCCATTAGCAATTCTGCTGCTATTTGATGACCCAGTTATCAAGGCAACTGCCAAAGAAACACTCAACTATCACTTCAATATTTGGCTGTATGGAGCTATCTCTGCCGGACTCGGAACTTTTTTTACTCTGCTAATTTTTACGATTCCCCTAGCTTGGGTAATTGGGATCGCCTTTTTCTTGTTTCACTTAGTACCACCAATTTTTGGAATTTTAGCAGTTTTAAATAACCCTAACGAGCCTTATCGCTATCCATTTATCTGGCGGTTATTATAATCGGCATCGATTCAGGGGTATGGATATCTAAACTCTATACCCTTTGAATTCGATCGTCAATTCAGGTAAATAATCGATCGAATCGGCTCAGTGGGATCTCTATAGATATTGCCTTCGAGGTTACTAGCTCGACTTATTTTTACTTAGTCCCCATGCTCCATTCCGCTCACCGCTTCTGCTAAACAGTAAGCGGGAGTCTCCTGGATGTTTGATGGCTACTAATATCGCCATCAGATGAGTGCTTAAATTGTTAGCCCTCATTGGATCGATCTTATTCAGCAGCTTCTTCTTCGTCAGCTTGAGGATAGACAAAGCTGGTAGAGCGTCCAGTAAGTACGGATTTACCTAATGAGAGTGCTTTTTTGGCTTGGATAGCGGCTTTATTTACCCAAGTTGCGCGGCGTTTGTCACGTTTGGATTTGGACGTTTTCTTCTTTGGAACTGCCATAGGAGTATATATTTAGGCACAGCCTTTCTAGTATAACAGGGTTGAACTCCTCTCAGGCTGAAAGTTGCGGATAATCGACAGATACTTGCTAATTACTCCCTTCCTAGTGTCAAATTAGACATCTAGCGTGAATGGTGGATGGTGGATGGTGGATGGTCTATTTCTTGAGTGGGAAGGGAGTGGGATCGAAGTAGATATCCTCACATCTTGCACCAGTCTGAAAATGTGAGTAATTAACGTAGATCTTGGGGTGCGCTTTACGGGCACCCACGCATTTTTGCAGTGATAGTATTTACGTATTATCCGAGCAATTGCTCGATTACCATCGTTGCACATTTTAGCTAAGTCAAAATGCTCAAAGTTGACCAACCCACTGCCCGATCGCAAATTTGGATGGCTAAAATTGGGGAACAAAGATGCAATGATTAATTACTATATCAAAATAGTAGCTACTATCGATCGATAATTAAGATTGTATTCAAAAATCACATAAAGCTAGATATTGATTGGTGTAAACCTATGACAGAAACGAATAATAGACCCGATGGCGTTTCTCCACAGGAGAGGTTGCATCAATACAAGACATTAGAATCAGCCGATTCAATTGCAGATCGACTACTCAATTTTGCGGCTGAAGAATTAGCGATCGTTGGATATTTTGCTAGGGGGCAAAAGCATTCCATCTCCAGCCAAAATTTAAAATTAGACTATACTGAAACATCAATCCGCTTGAGCGATCGAGATGGCAAATTAATCGGCATCAGCAAGCAAGTAAATCAGTGGCAGCGGAAAGTTTTAGTTAGTAATAATTCTAGCTATAGAGAGATTATTATTGAAGATCTAGTAGATTTGGGCTTGATTAATAGACAAAAATCATCTCATCCCGAATTCACCGAACACCATGAGTATCAATTACCCGATGGTTATAAATTAAACTATACTGAGGCGATCGAGCTGTGGAAAATTTGGTGGAACAACAGACGTTATCAACTAAATAATCCCCGTCCATCAATTGATATCTTAACTTTTAGTAAAGGTAATTGGTATCCAATCGACGATTTACAGCCGAAACAAGGAGCATTTATCCTGACTACTGCTAGAGGAGAAATCCAGATCGAGCCAGAAGAATATGTCGTCTGGCTCGATCCCAAATCGCCAAAATTCACCGATCGAGCTGATGCCAATAGCTTCTCCTCTCCTTCTGCCTTGCAAGCTTCAGCAGAGCCATTAGGATCGCTCGAACCACGACGCTTGAATCGCCAGATTTCTACTGGAGTTCCTTCGCCTTCGGCACGATTGTCTGGTGGACGATCGATCGTCCCGCCAGCAACACTGATGGGCGAAAGTGTGCAGAATATCGATATTCTTAGTCCCAGGCTCACTCATTTGCCAGAACTAGAAGAACTGGATCTGGAGGCATATTTGAATACTTTCAATACTGAAGATACCGAGGATGTCGATCGGATCGAAGGGATTTATCATATTGGCGAACTATTGAGTGGGACTAATATCATCGAGCCTCCACTCCCAAAACCGCCCAAGTCGCAGACAAAGGCATCCGCGCCCCCAGTCGAGCCTCCAGCTACCACGATCGCGGAGTTAGATGAATTGACACTCGCACAGCAGCAAGCATCGCTCAAGCTCAAAGCAATGAAAGTACTGATTACTTATCTCGAAGAAGGCGATCGAGTCATTCGCACTGAAGTGCTAAAAAATGCACTGGGGCAAGAGATTAACCGGAAGATCGTCAAAATTGAGCGGGGTTGCCCTAGCTGGGCAATCGAGCAAGTTAGGCATCTAACAGCGGTCGATCGTTAGTGTCGGTTGGCGATCCTGATGCTAATCGATCGCGAGTGACACTAAATGCTCAAATGTATCGTCAATCAGTCAAAAGAAAGGGTAAAGTTTAAATATCTGAGCAGATAGGTTTATTCAATGATCGGTCAGTTATTAGCGGGACACTATCGGGTACTCCAAGTTTTGGGGAGCGGGGGATTTGGGCAAACTTATATCACCGAGGACTTACATCTACCTGGTAATCCTAAATGTGTGCTCAAACATCTCAAACCAGCCAGTGCAGATCGATCTCTCCTCAACATCGCGCGCAAATTGTTTGAGAAGGAAGCGATTGTGTTGCAGCAATTGGGCAATCACGATCGGATTCCGCGTCTACTTGCCTATTTTGAAGAAAAACAAGAATTTTATCTAGTTCAGGAATACGTTCCCGGACACCCCCTCTCGACAGAGCTGAAAAATGGTATCAAGTGGAAAGAAGCCCAAGTTGTCGAATTGCTCCAAGAGATTTTAGAAATTCTGATTTTTATCCACTCTCAGGGTGTGATCCATCGCGATATCAAGCCGGATAATATCATGCGCCGCAGTAGCGATCGGCGGCTGATTTTGATTGACTTTGGCGCGATCAAACAAGTCCGCAATCAGCAGATGCTACACGGTCAAAATACGATGACGGTAGCGATCGGCACACCTGGCTATATGCCGATCGAGCAAGCCTCTGGCAATCCGCGTGCGAGTAGCGATATGTATGGCTTGGGGGCGATCGGGATTCAAGCTCTCACAGGTGTCAACCCCTACGATCTGCCCGCAGACGATCGCACGGGCGAACTCAAATGGGAACATCTCACCATCGCCAATCCCCAGCTAATTGCCATTCTCCAGCAGATGACTCGCTATCACTTCAAGGATCGCTATCATACAGCTACAGAGGCTCTCCAAGCCGTGCAAGCTCTGACTACGGGTGTTGCTCCTACCTATGTCCAAACACGCATCACCCAGCCACAAGCTAATAGTTTTGACTCCCAAGCAACCGTTGTTGCCCCTGGCGTGACGCGGACTACATTGTCAGGATCGCCGCCGATCGATCCCACCCCTCCAGCTCGGAGTTTCCTCCCCATCATTGGTGGAGTTATCGCAATTTCGGCAGCAGTCGGTAGTTTTGCCGTGTTTAGCAATATCTTCCTAAATCAACGAAATTTTGCGACAGATCTTCAGTCCGAGCGGTGTCGGATCGCCACCCCAACCGATCTGCCCTCAACGAGAGTGCGATCGCAACCCCAACGCGATGCCAAAATTCAAGCCAACATCCCGCGCGGCACCAAGGTAGTGTTCCTCGCCGAACAAGATGCTTTTATCCAGATCGAGATGGCCGATCGATCGACTGGCTGGGTCTATAATAACCAAGTCACTGGCTGTGATGTACCATTAGCAATCCCCCAGCCCACCCCAAAACCAAGTGCCACTCAATCGATTGTCAGTCCCAAACCGCTCGTCCCACGCCGCAAAGTCGATCGCCGACCTTCTCTAGCTTCGCCTTCGCCCGAACCTACCCCCTCAGAAACTCCGACACCATCCGAGCCGCCGATCGAAATCGAAGTACCTTCCCCAGCGATATCTACTCCCTCGCCTTCACCATCGCCCTTGCCCTCTTCGAGCATCTATCCACCGCGATCTCGTCCAGATCCATCTCCATCCCCTTCAGCGACCGAGCGAGATCCAAATCAGTCAGTACCTGAAAAATCACCTCTACCGATCGACGTACCACCCGCAAAACAATCAATCCCAGTCGATCCGACCCCATTATGGTAAATACTCTCATCTTGCACCAGTACATAAAAACTGACAAAATTTGCTCCAAACTAGCAATTATTGCCTCTACCCTCTGTCTTGATTCGCTAAACCCTCGGCAAAGCCGAGGAGCGCGAATCGCTACCCTCTACCCTCTCAATACTAGTAACTTTGTTTTGATGAAAGATGTGAGAATAGCGATCGGCAGTTAAAATTTTGGCGGTTGGGATGGGTAAGCTAATTAAAGAACTTAACTCGACTAATATCGTACTACCTAATTTGTCACTGCCAAGGAAGTATAGCTGTTGCCATATCGCTGCGGACAGATCCCCGACTTCTCTAAGAAGTCGGG
>ENA-OBIO01000950-OBIO01000950.1-metagenomes-genome-assembly--contig:-NODE-950-length-12917-cov-22.1635_pt1 | contig 12917 bp, 4 predicted proteins | sample MGYA00153383_OBIO01 | MGnify analysis MGYA00153383 | reverse complement strand
TCTTGTTCGCTTTGGTGGGCATTTTGAGCTTTTTCCACTTGTGCTGTTAAACATTGGAAGGCGTCTAAACTCACTCCCAACATGACCAAGACCCGAGAAGGCTCATTATAGATATAATCAAGTAGATTTTTCATTGGATGGTAAGCAGCTAAAATACTGTTTTACCATCTTTTTTTGCCTTAATTTAATTTATGGATAGGTCTAATGATAAAAATCGTACTTTCTTTGTCCTACCCTCCCTCAGCTTAGAGAATCGGAAAGACGCCATTGCTGCTGTCGGCGGAAACATTCGATACTATTACCCAGATATCAAAAAGGGTTTCCGACAATTAGAAGACTATATTGAAGGGCAAGTACAAACCTGGCTGAATAGCCTTACTCTGCCGATTCAAGGAACTAATGAACGCCAGCAATGGGAGCAATTTCTCTGGCAAGCATTCCCTCAAGAAGCACCACCACCTTATACCGATGATCAGTTTAGAGCTTTGGCAAAGCGTTGGTGGATGCGCTTCTTCCACTTCTATATCGGTGTATTGTCGCTCTATCTATTTCAATTCCGCCAGTTCCACTTCAAGAATTACTATCACCCCTTCGTTTGCGACTTTGCCAAGCTGGTCTATAACCCCCTCAAAGGCATTCCTGCCCTCATGAGTCGGGAAACCCAGTTAAAAAACTCTGGCTTCAGCTTCGAGCAGGTGTATCAACCGCAAGCAGCGGTAGTCAAGCTACCGCCGCAATATCCCACGCTTCCGAACTGCTACCCAGTAGAAGATGTAGATTTCACTCCCGATGGTGCCTACTCACCTTATAACTGGGAGCTGTTTTTCCACGCCCCCTTGCTGATTGCTAACTCGTTAAGCAAAAACCAGCGTTTTGAGGAAGCGCGGGATTGGTACCACTTCATCTTCAACCCCATTGGTGTAGAAAGCCCCGTACCGTTTCTGCCGGGTGATTCACTGATGAGAAAATACTGGATCACGAAGCCATTTTTTGAAACCACAGACCAGACTTACATCCAAGAGCGCATCGACAATATCTTGCGGATGCTGGCAGGAGATACGACGGTACCAGGATACTCCCCGCAGGCGAAAAAAGACCTGGAAGATCAGGTGCTTGACTGGCGTACTAATCCCTTTGAGCCACACCGTATTGCCAACTACCGCACCGTTGCTTACCAGAAAACCGTGGTGATGAAGTATCTGGACAACTTGATTGCCTGGGGTGACAATCTGTTCCGGCAAGACAGCATGGAGAGCATCAACGAGGCGACCCAACTGTACGTCCTGGCAGCAGAAATTCTAGGACCTCGACCCAAGAAAATTCCGCCGCAAGTAAAACCACCTGTAGAAAGCTTCAATGAATTAGAAACCCAATTCGATAAATTCTCAAATGCCCTAGTCCAAGTAGAGAACCTTATCCCTGTGATGCCTGGTAATGGGCAAAACGGGAGCAGTGCCGCGCCGTTACCAATGCTCTATTTCTGCATTCCACAGAACGATAAGATGCTGGGTTACTGGGATACTGTAGCTGACCGCCTCTACAAGATTCGCCACTGCATGAATATCGAAGGCGTGGTGCGTCAATTGGCACTGTTTGAGCCACCCATTGACCCTGGTGCATTAGTGAAAGCCGTTGCGGGTGGTGTAGATATCAGTAGTGCCTTAGCAGATTTGAATGCTCCATTGCCGCTCTATCGCTTTAACGTCCTGCTGCAAAAAGCCAATGAAGTCTGCAATGACGTAAAAGCTCTCGGTAGTGGATTGCTTTCAGCCCTGGAAAAGAAAGACGCGGAGGCAATGGGACTGCTACGTCAGAGCCAAGAAATTAAGCTACTGGAAGCAGTGAAAATGTTGCGGGAGAAGCAGATCGAAGAAGCAAAGGAGAATACAGAGGGTCTCCGCCGCTCAAAAAACATCATAGAGGAGAGAAGAAACTACTACAGGGATATCGAAAAGGTCAATGGTTGGGAAACAGCTTCCATGGTCACGCATGGGCTTGGGATTATCTCCGAAGTGTTTGCAACCATATTGAATGCGACAGCAGGAGCTGCCCATTTAGTTCCAGAGATTACCCTCGGTGTTTCAGGTTTTGGAGGCTCACCCCAGGTCGTAGTGAAATATGGCGGGGACAACGTAGGCAAATCGGCATTTAACTGGGCTGCTTTTTTTGGTGGGCTAGGGGGCACCTTGCACTCTGGAGCAAACCTAATGGCAACCCAGGCGAGTAACGAGCGTCGATGGAAGGATTGGAAGTTGCAAGAAAAACTCGCCAACAAGGAATTGGAGCAAATGGACAAACAAATTGCTGCTGCTGAACTCCGGGTTGCGATCACCGAAAAAGAACTAGAAAACCACATCATCCAAATCGAAAACGCCAAGGCAACGGATCAATTCATGCGCTCCAAGTACACCAATCAGGAGCTTTATCAGTGGCAAATTGGGCAGATTTCTGGCGTGTACTTCCAGAGCTACAAACTTGCCTACGACCTGGCTAAACGAGCGGAGCGGAGCTTTCGCTTTGAACTGGGCTTGCAAGATAGCAGCTACATCCAGTTTGGCTACTGGGACAGCCTGAAAAAAGGACTGTTGTCCGGCGAAAAACTCCAGTACGATCTGCGTCGTCTGGAAGCCGCCTACCTGGAACAAAATCGTCGGGAATTTGAACTCACCAAACATATTTCGCTAACCTTGCTCGATCCACTCGCATTAATCAAACTGCGAGAAACGGGTCGCTGTTTCATCAACCTGCCCGAAGAAGCTTTTGACCTCGACTACCCCGGTCACTACTTTCGCCGCATCAAGTCCGTCAGCCTTACCTTGCCGTGCGTCGTCGGTCCCTACACCACCATTTCCTGCACCTTGCGGCTGCTGAAAAATAGCATCCGCATTGACACTAAAAATGGAGACAACGGTTATCCTCGGAACACGGATGATCAAGGTTTACCCGCTGATGATTCTCGTTTTATCGAAAATAATATTCCCGTGAAGGCGATCGCTGCCAGTAACGCCCAAAACGACAGCGGCGTATTTGAACTCAGCTTCCGCGACGAACGCTACTTGCCCTTTGAAGGTGCCGGAGCTATTAGCCAATGGTCGCTGGAGCTTTTTAATGACAATAGTGCTGACTTTGGCAAAGCATTGCGCCAATTCGACTACAGCACCATTACCGACGCTATCCTGCACATCAAATACACAGCCAGAGAAGATGCTGGTGCGTTTAAGAATGGGGCGATCGCTCATCTGAGAGACTACTTCAGTCAGGATGGCACAACGGCTTCCCTGCGGATGTTCAATTTACGCCAGGAATTCCCCAGCCAGTGGCATCGCTTTCTCAATCCAACGAACCCATTAGACGGAAACAACTTTGAATTGGAGATAATCCCTAATCTCTTTCCCATAAGGGATATAGGAAAGACCTTGAAGGTCAATAAAATCTGGCTCTTGGCACGCTGTACAAATCCAGCAACTTACACGATTGTGATGACCCCTCCATTACCTGAACCGCCTCCAGTCGGGGCGAACACGCTGACTCTCACCCCAGTCAACCAATATGGTGGGTTGCATTTCAGTCAAAAGGATGTGGAGATTGAAATCGATCTAGCCGCTGCCCCTGTGAAGTGGCAATTACGCCTGAGCCGCTCCGGTGGAAATGTGCCAGAAGAGGTAGAAGATGTACTCTTAGTGCTGGGGTATGAATGGGAAAGCAATGCATAACCAGCAAACAGTAATTCCTGCGATCGCCCAACGGAAGTAATGCATCTATGAGCCATCCCCTAGTTAAGGTGAATATTTGTAGCACTTCAAAATGAGGATTTTTTTCTTTCTCTCCAATGGTTTTGCCGTTGCAATATGGGGATATTTCGGATCGTAAGCGGGTTTATCGTTTGACAATGACCAGTTCTAGGCCATTCAACTTAGCATACAACGCTGGACGGAATACCCCCATTCACTTTTTCCATCGCTTCATACAATCAATACTCCGGACATTTTTCGGGCCTGAGCTTGAAACCCGCATTCTACCGTTGAAATCATCGCAAGTTAGAAGCCTGAAACCCGCATTCTGCCGTTGCCTCTAAAAAACTGTCCGGACTGTTGATACAACCCACATTCCGCTAGTCCAGATTCAGATTTCTAATTAAAACGAAGGCAATGGGTTTGACACGCTCTATCCAGGAAATAATGGCGCAAATAGTTATAGTTTATATGTACTGCAAAATCTAAGATGCAGGCTAGGAGCGGGTTTCATTTTTTAATTATTTTCGACTTTTGGAACTAGCGGAATGTGGGATTTAATAAACCCGTAGAATTTTTCAAGGGATTCGTGATAACATTGCTATAGAGAGTGATACTTATAAATATTTCTTTGTAGTATGGTTCCCTTAGCCCCCACACCCCAAGACATTTTTCTGATCCGGATTTTTGAGGAGCCACTAGTACCAATTGCAGATGATCCTTCACCGATCGAAACAACTGCATTAGCTACTGCACTTTCAAACTATGCACAGCGATCAGAGCCGGATGATTTTTCCAGTCTTACCGGGTTTATTGAGGCTTATCCCACTTCTCCCTGGAATGCGGCACTCCTGACTAATCTCGGAATTGTATACTACAACACAGGGCATTACTCAAAGACATTGGAGGTCTGGAGTCAAGCTTGGGAGCTGGCTAAAGCTGTCACCGAACTGAAGGGCAAAGCGATTGCCGACCGAGCGGTGGGGGAGCTGGCCTATCTGTATGGAAAGCTTGGTCGAATGGCAGAACTCGAAGCTCTGCTCAGATCCGTCGAAAATCGTGCCTTCAGCGGTCCGGCTACAGAGATGATTACTGGAGCCCGAGAGGGACTGGTAGCCATGCAAATTCGACCAGAAATCAGTTTTCGGTGTGGACCACTGGCACTTCACCGCATTATGCTGGCGGTGCATCCAGATCACCCTCAGAGCGCATTAATTGACGCGGCAGAGTCAACGCAACGAGGGTTCTCGCTGCATCAGGTCGCAGAGCTGTCCAATCAGCTGGGTCTAAACTTGCAGACGGCATTTCGCGCCCAAGGCTCTGAATTCCTCATTCCTTCTGTTGTTCATTTCAAATTAGATCATTTCGCTGCTGTGATTCGCTGTGAAGGCGATCGCTATCTGCTTCAAGATCCAACTTTTAAGAATGATGTTTGGGTAACTGGAAAGACACTCGAAATTGAAGCCAGTGGCTATTTCCTGGTACCACCAGGGGAGTTGCCAGCGGGTTGGCGCTCGGTTGACAGTACAAAGGCGGCAACCGTATTTGGTAAAGGGAACGTCCCCGATCCAGCGTCGCCACCTAGTCCTTGCGATCCCAGTACAGACCCTTGCAAACCCTGTCCAGATCCTGGTGACAGTGGTGGTGGCGGTGGTGGCCCTAGGGGGTTGGCTGAAGCGAAGATTCATCTCCTGAACGCCAGTTTGAGTATTAGTGATGAACCAGTTGGCTATGCTCCACCTATCGGACCTGAAATTCGGTTTACGGTTCGATACAATCAACGGGACAAGCAATTCGCTTCAAATTTCAACTATTCTAATTTTGGTGATAAATGGACGTTTGATTGGCTGGCATACATCAAGGACGATCCATCCAATCCACTGGCTGATGTCACGTACTATATTCGGGGTGGCGGTAATCGGGCGTTTACTGGATTTAATTCTGCTACCCAGACTTATGCATTTCAGTTGCTCGATCAAACCAAACTCATTCGCACGTCACCCACCTCTTATGAGATGCTAGCGCGTGATGGGAGTAAGAAGGTCTTCAGCCAACCCGATAGTGTCGGTGGCAACACACGGAAAGTGTTTCTCACTCAGGTCATCGATCCGTTTGGGAACGCAGTCTCACTGACCTACGATTCAAACTTGCGGATCGCAGCGATCGCAGATGCTATTGGTCAAGTCACCATCCTTTCCTACAACCTGCCGACAGACATTTTCAAAATTACTAAGGTTACTGATCCCTTTGGGCGTTTTGCGACCTTTGAGTACGATGCCTCTAAGAGGTTGATCAAAATCATTGATGTGATTGGGTTGACATCTGAGTTTACCTATGACGGTGATGGAGCCAGTAGCACCAAGAGTGATTTCATTACCGCGCTCACCACCCCTTATGGCGTGACGAAGTTCACTAAGGGCGAAGATGGTACCCGACGGACGTTAGAGATTCAGTATCCAGATGGCGAGAGGGAGCGGGTTGAGTTCGATCAAAATAACCGAATTCCAGGTTCAGATCTGCCACAGACTGTACCCGTTGGTATGGCAACCCGTAACGAATTTCTGGCACTCCGAAATACCTACCACTGGGATAAACAGGGCTGTGCCTACGCCTATGGCGACTATACCAAAGCTAGGATCTACCATTGGCTTCATAGCACGGACTTGCAATCCCCTGTAGGTATTTTGGAGAGCTTTAAAGAGCCGCTTGAAGGTCGTATCTGGTATGAATATGCTGATCAGTCTAGTTCCAGGGGACCTCTTGTCGTGGGCAGTTCTGGCAAGCCGATTCATGTAGGTCGCGTGCTGGATGATGGTTCCACTCAGCTTTACACCTATGAATATAATGGCTTTGGCAACGTCACGAAAAGCATTGATCCGGTAGGACGAACCTTTTCGTATATCTACGCAGACAATGGCATTGACCTGCTGGAAGTGCGACAGACCCGGGCGGGACAAAGCGAGTTACTTTCCAAGAAAACTTACAACTCCCAACACTTGCCCCTCACGTCTAAAGATGCTGCTGGTCAGACAACAACCTATACCTACAACACTCGCGGCGAACTTCTGACGGAAACAAATCCACTTGGGGATATAACGACCTATCAGTATGATGACAAAGGCTATCGAGCGTCTGTAGTTGATCCTATCGGAGCCACGACCCGATGGAGCTACGATGCTTTTGGAAGAGTGCAGACTACAACTGATGTCAACGGATACAACCTCACCTTTGATTACGACGCTTTAGATCGCATCAAGAAGATCACCTACCCGGATTCAACCTTTGACGAGTTCACCTATGCCAAGTTAGACCGCACACTGGCGAAGGATCGTGCTGGGCGGCAGACATCCTTCGAGTACAACAGCGTCCGGCAGATGATCAAGGGGACCGATCCGCTTAATCGAGTCACTTATTCCCTGTGGTGCAAATGCGGTGCCCTCAAAACCTTGACCGATCCAATGGGACGCACGACTACCTGGCGGCATGACGTACAGGGACGGGTCAAGTGCAAGGAATATGCCGATGGCTCGAAGGTCACCTACCTCTATGAAACGAGTACTAGCCGATTGAGGCAGCGAATCGATGAAAAGCTTCAGGTGACCCAGTACAACTACAACCGTGACAACAGTTTAAGCAGCAAAAGCTACACCAATGCCACCATTGCTACCCCGGCTGTTAGCTTTACTTACGATCCAAACTACAACCGTCCCATCTCCATGACGGATGGCACCGGAGCCACCCGTTATCGGTATGTTCCCATCTCTCCGGTTCCAACGTTAGGGGCAGGAGAACTTGCATCTGAAAAGATTCCCTTGCCCAATAGCGAGATTACCTATGGTTACGATACTTTGGGTCGGCAAGTGTCTACTGCCATTGACGGCATTGCATTAACATTGACTTTAGATGCGGCGGGGCGCGTAACGAGTGCAGCCAATGCCCTGGGAATGTTTAACTACACATATGACGGAAGCTCCTTCCGCGAAACATCTCAGATCTGCTCCAATGGCCTAACGACAGAACGGAGTTACGCAGGGAATCTGCAAGACCTGAGACTCCATCGGATCACCCACAGGAATGGTAGCACGCCAATCTCTGAGTTCATTTATGGTCGCGATGTACCCACAGGACAAATTACTTCCTGGTCGCAGCAGTCGGATGCTCAGGTGCCTTCCATTTACAGTTTCGGCTACGATGCAGCGGATCAACTCACTTCTGCCACTGTTTCTCAGTCGGGCAGTACGGTAAGCACTTTCAGGTACAGATACGACGCGGCTGCCAACCGCTTATCCGAACAGATTGATACCACAACGACCAATTTTGCCTACAACGCGCTCAATGAATTGACATCATCTGACAGTACCGCAGGGGCTGCTGCAACTTATAGCTGGGATGCTGAGCAACGGTTGGTATCGGTGAATACCGGGAATCAAAGTACACTATTTACTTACGATGGGCTTGGGCGATGTGTTGGGATTCGTCGGTTAGTTAGCGGAATTGAAGTGTCTAACCGTAAGTTCCTGTGGCGTAACAGTGAGATTTGTGAAGAAAGAAATCCAGGCGGTGCTGTGGCTAAGCGATTCTTTGTTCAAGGGATGAAAATAGAGGATGGATCGACAGCAGGAAATTACTTCTATACACGCGATCACTTAGGCTCAATCCGGGAGTTGACGGATAATGCTGGTAACGTCCGGGCACGCTACACTTACGAGCCGTTTGGACGCAGAACACGTTTGTTTGGAGACCCAGATGCTGACTTCGGATTTGCCGGAATGTTTTGGGCATCCGAGTCGAATCTTAGTCTGACCTTGTTTCGCGCCTATGATTCTGAAATTGGCCGATGGTTTTCGAGGGATCCACAAAATGATGCCGAACTCTCAGACAGTCTGAACCTTTATGCTTATGTGGATAACAATCCAGTCAACTTCACTGATCCTTTCGGCCTTCAAAAAGTTGGACCTAGAAAGCCGGACAGCTCACCCCCCGATCCTCCTCTATGCAGAGACCCGTTGCAGGAATTGCAGGAATTGGCAGCTTGTCTTACATGTCTAGGACTTCTATTACTAATGAAAAGTAAGCAAGCGGGAGGCCCGCCGGGAGCGTTTGGATGGGTAGGCAAGCAATGTGGTTTAGGCGCGCGTTATAAGTCATGTTCGCCGCCTCCAACTCCTCCACCGCCGCCACCGTCACCGTCACCGTCACCTCCTGAGGGTCCAGAGCCAAAAGATGCTGGGCTCCCTGGCGGAGTCTGATCGACCAACTCACGATAGCTGAAGGTTTACTTTCACCGGGATCATGATCGAACTCAAAAGAGAAATGTCACATGAAGAAATATTTATATGACTCTAAAGGAAATTTGGCAAGTCAGACGCTAGAAAACCCCTCCCCACCGCAGATAACAGGCCAACCCGTTCGCCAGGTGGTCGAACTCGGCAATTTTGCAACATTCTCGGTAGTGGTATCCGATGCAAGTGGTGTAACGTTCCAGTGGAATCTCAATGGCACCGATATCCCCGGAGCAACAGGCGACAGTCTATTGCTGACAAATATTAGCGCTGCCAACGAGGGGCAATACTCAGTTGTTGTAACCAACAGCGTCGGGACCGTGACAAGCACATCAGCATCTCTACTGCTAGACACTGACCGGGATGGGCTTCCAGATAGCTGGGAAACAGCAACCTTCGGCAACATAACTAGTCAACGCAGCGAAGGTGACCCAGACACAGATAATGTATCAAATCTGGATGAGTTTCTCAACAGCACAGATCCTCAGGATCCCCTATCTTTTAGACCTCGATTAATTGCCTATAGCGATGCGGGTGGTTCGGTAACGGTTAGCCCAATGAAACTTAGTTATGAATTAGGGGAACCCGTCACATTAACAGCCAATCCTTTCCCGCCCAGTGTATTTATCGGTTGGGCTGGCGATCTCCAGACAGGAGATCTGATCAACATCAATCCAGCCACATTCCCAATGAATGGGAATAAAACAGTTCGTGCTAAATTTGTCACTGCGACGCCGATCCCCCCTGGCTTAATCGCTTTTTGGCGGGGCGAAACCGATGCTAGTGACTTGGTTGGTGGACATGATGGCACATTCTTTTCTGGAGCAACCGCAATTCCTCCCAGACTAGTTACGCATGGGAAGGTTGGCAAAGCCTTCAGCTTTGATGGAAAAGCTTATATACGAGTATCAGACTCTGCTGCACTGAAGCCAGCCCAGGTTACGCTGGAGGCGTGGGTATTTCCCAGCATGGAAAGGAATGACTTTAAATCGATCATTGCTCGGGGTTTCTCAACAAGCAATGATGTCACCTGGTACTTAGGACTGCGTAATGGGGTTCCCACCTTTTATACTTTTTCTCCCTCAATTTCCGTATCGGGTCCATCCGTCATTCCCCCTAATCAATGGACTCATCTGGCAGCCACTTTTGATGGCACTATAAAACGGCTTTATGTCAATGGCATAGAAGTCGCTACACAAACAGGGCTGGGACCGTTAGTTTATGATCCTGCTCCAGTACCAGTCACTATCGGGGCGGATTGGGGTCTAAATGCTCCCACTAACTTCTTTAAGGGTTGGATAGATGAAGTGGCGCTTTATGGTCGGGCACTCACCTCATATGAAATTAGCGCTATCTACAATGCCGATCTAGCTGGGAAGAACATTAAACAGCCCTATATTGTTTCCCCCATTCAATTACCTGATGGTGCCCCTAGTACTGCTTACACTTACCAATTCATTGCGGTTTTGGGCACTGAACCCTTCAGTTTCTTACTATCGGCAGGAGCGTTACCTCCCGGCATAACGCTCTCATCAGCAGGTGTTTTGAGCGGCACTCCTGCCCCTAATACATCTGGTATTTGGAGTCTTACAGTGCAGGCTACAGATGCAACAGGTATCTTTGGTGAACAGCTTTGCACGCTGAAAATTTTGGCAAGTGTCGTTGTGCCAACTGGGTTGATCAGTTGGTGGAAAGCTGAAGGTAATGCTCAAGATGTCGCTGGTACTAATCAGGGAATACTCCGTAATGGCGCAGACTTTGCACCCGGTAAAGTAGGTCAAGCTTTCTCACTAAATGGCACCACTGCCTACATCGAGATTCCTGACAATCCAACACTGCGGCCCGCTTCTCTCACGCTGGAAGTGTGGGTAATGTTTGATGTGACCTCCGGAATTAGAGTTGTTTTCGCTAAGCCCGTAGGCACTGGCACAAGTGGCTCTTACGTACTGTGGTTAGAAAACGAATCTCTCCGTGGTGTAGTCGGTGATGTCTCTGGCTTCGGAACTGAATTGCAAGCCAGCTTCTCCCCGACACCAAAGCGCTGGTATCATCTGGCTTACACGTTTGATGATAGTACCAAGCAACAAATACTCTATGCTAATGGTGTTCAGATTGCTACCGGAACCGCATCTAAATCTGCCGGTTACGATGCCCAGCCGTTGCTGCTTGGACGCTACACAGTAAACGGGGTACCAAACTATTTCCTCCAAGGTCGCATCGACGAAGCCGCTATCTACAATCGAGCGCTGAGCGCATCGGAAATCACTTCAATTTACGAAGCTGGAGTCGCTGGTAAGCGCTTACCTGTGAGCTAGTAGGGGTAGACACAGAAAACGGAAAATATAGCACGTTAAGGAATTGAAGAAGCTGGAACCAGCGGTAGAGCGTCGGTACAGACACGCCAAGATTTTTAGCCACGTCACGAGGAGGCACCCCATTCGTCAACAGTTGCTTTGCCGACTTGATGGGGTCTCAGTAGCAATGGATGCTGTTGGCGAATGTAATACAGATAACTTAAGGACAACGCTAAGCGGAATCAGGGGCTAATGCTGCAAATCGAGAAATGCGAGTTTGAGCATGAGGAATTCCCATCAGCCAAGCTATAATTCGCTGAATGTTTAGAGCAACGCTCGCGAGAACATGCTGGAGATGAGTTTTCGCCAGCCCAATATATCGCGTCTGACGCAATCCCATAGTGGCAATTGCTTGAGATAGAGTGCCTTCAATTCCAGCCCGTTGGCTGTAGCTCAACTTCCATTCCTCGGTCTGCTGTCGATGTCGCGCTGCTTGTAAGGCATCATGTTCAGCTTGAGGACGAAAGGTAAGTTCCCGAGCCTCTACTGCCGTTTGCGTATGGCGGGCACGCGCTGAACATAATCGGCAATCTGTGCGTGAGAACTTCGCCGAAATAATCGGAGTACCAAACGGATCCTGTCCTTTCCGCCAGTTCTGAGTCTTCTTGCCTTGAGGACAGGTGACCCGACGGGTTTTCCAGTTGATCCGAAACTGGCTGAGGTCATAGGCATCGGGGTCTTTCGCCTGCCAACACGCATCAACACTCACGAGAGCCACTAAATCAATTTGATAGTGCTGACCACTGGTCACGAATTCTCTCGCGTCCGTGTAAGCCCCATCGACGAAATGCTGGTCTGGCAGCAATTTCTTGGCTTTGAGCGCCGCATGAACGGATTCTGTTTGCGTGACATCCGCGACATGAGCAGGAGCTAAGTACAGGACAAAAACTGAACGGCTTGCCATAGCTGCTGTCTAGCAATATTGAAGTTGATCATGCCATCTCGAATATAGTCACAGCCGACTCGAAAAACACTTTTTGCCTTGCGACCGTGATTTTTAATGGGAATCGGGGTTTGAACCGTTAGCCATTCTCCGACTCGAATCGCCCAAACCATCGCTAGCGTTAAGAGCGCCACTAACTTACTCAATCGCTCCATCTCTCTCAGATGAGTATCCTCCAGATTGAATCCACGGGATTTTAGGATGCCAAATAGCGTCTCTATTCCCCAGCGTTTCCCATAATCCGAGATGGCAGTCTCGACCGATTGTTGAGTCACAATGATCATCAATTCCCCATCCAGCAATTTCAGGGCGGCCACCTGGACCCAATGCCCCCATAATCGACGTTCGCGCTTTAAAACTCGACGTTCGCCCACCTTTAATCCCTCAAAAAGTCGTTTGCCATTTACAGCTTCCTCTCCATCAAAGAGCCGTTCGGTCTCCCGAATCCGGATACGGAACGGCATTTCCGGGTCTCCTAATAAATATCCAAACCAATCACTGCCCACAAACTCTCGGTCGGCGGTCAACGAAGCCACTTTGACGTTTGGGAATAGGTCTCGAAACTCCTCCATCAGCAGAATTCGCTCAGTTTGATTGGAATTTCCCC